>Ga0247815_10002354_pt1 | contig 13987 bp, 13 predicted proteins | sample UWRJL194509B1_FD_181014 | JGI IMG/M metagenome (GOLD analysis project Ga0247815, IMG submission 181014) | Plant litter microbial communities from Arlington Agricultural Research Station in Wisconsin, United States - UWRJ-L194-509B-1 | ecosystem: Environmental > Terrestrial > Plant litter >... | reverse complement strand
GACACGCTGACCACCGCCGCCGGCGCCTACGCGCTGCTGCGTTTCATCGACGACAGCGAGTTGACCTTGAAGCCGGGATCGAGCGTCGTCATCGACCAGTTTTCCTTCGACGACGCCAAGCCCGACGCCGACCGCGCGACCCTCACGCTGATCAAGGGCGGGCTGCGCTCGGTGACCGGCATCCTCGGCAAGCGCAACAAGGAGCGCTTCGCGGTGAAGACGCCCTGCGCCACCATCGGCATACGCGGCACCACCTTCTTCCTCGAATACCTGACCGGCAAGGACGGTCCCGACGCGTCGCCGGGACTGGAGCCGGGCTTGCACGTGCACGTCGGCGAGGGCGGCATCTCCATCGTCAACGACGCCGGCCGCTTCCAGTACGATCCCGGCCAGTTCGGCTTCATCAAGAACGACAAGACCCGGCCGGTGAAGATGTTCACCAATCCGGGCATGCGCTTCGCGCCGCCGGCGTCGTTCGGCGAGGCCGACACGCTTATTCCATAGCCACCCGCACCACGACCTTGCCGCGCGCCGTGCCGTCCGTCAGCGCGGCATGCGCGGCGGCGACGCTCGCCGCGTCCAGCGTGTAGAGGGCGGGATCGAGCCGCACCTTCAATTTGCCGGCGGCGGCCAGCGCGCTCGCTTCCTTCATGATCTCGCCGTGGTGCGCGCGGCCCTTGCCGGACAGCAGCGGCAGCAGCGTGAACACGCCCGAGTAGGTCGCGGCGCGGAACGACAGCGGCGCCAGCGCGTGCGTGCCCCAGCCCAAACAGCTGACCACGTGGCCGTGATACCGGCGCGCGGCCTGGAAGGACGCGTCCAGCGTCGCGCCGCCGACCGTGTCGTAGACGATGTCGAAGCCTTCGCCGTCCGTATGGCGTCGCACATATTCCTCCACGCTGGTGGCGCGGTGGTCGATGAAGATCGCGCCCATGCCCTCGATGATCTCGCGCTGGCCGGCGCTGCCGGTGGCGTGGACGGTGGCGCCCAGCGCCGCCGCCAGCTGCACCGCCATGTGGCCGACGCCGCCGGCGCCGCCGTGCACCAGCACCGTCTTGCCGGGACCGACGCGGGCGCGGTCGACCAGGCCTTCCCAGGCGGTGATGAAGATCAGCGGCAGCGCGGCGGCTTCGCGCATCGTCATCTGCGGCGGCATATGCGCCAGCAGTTGCGCGTCCACCGCCGCGTAGTCGGCAAGCGAGCCTTGCATGCCGCCGATGCCGCCGGTCATGCCGTAGACCCGGTCGCCGGCGGCGTAGCCTTCCACGCCGGCGCCGACGCCGTCGACCACGCCGGCCAGGTCGATGCCCAGCACGGCCGGCAACTGGGCGCGGGCGTGATCGGCCTTGCCGGCGGCGATCTTGGTGTCGAGCGGATTGACGCCGCTGGCGCAGACCCGCACCAGCACCTGGCCGGGGCCCGCGACCGGACGTTCGATTTGCTGGTCGGCCAGCGCCGCGCCGAAGGTATTGAGTACGACTGCTTGCATGATGCGCTCCTTGATTGGTTGATGCATGTAGTCTAGGGCGGGGCGGCGGCGCGAAAAACGGGGCTGGATCGCATGCTGTATCCCTGAATCGTGAATAATGGTGCTATCAATCAGGGAGCGAACGGGGAAACGCGATGGATAGACTGGATGCCTTGAAGGTTTTTTGCGCGGTGGTGGATGCCGGAGGCTTTAGCCGCGCGGCGGCCAAGCTGGGGATTTCGACGTCTTCCGTCACCCATCAGGTCGGGGTGCTGGAGGCGCACTTCGGCGCGCGCCTGCTGAACCGCACCACGCGCAGCATGTCGCTGACCGACGAGGGCCGCCGCTGCGTCGAGCAGGCGCGCCGCTTGCTCGACGAGATGGATGAGCTGGAGGCCAGCATGGGCGACTCGCGGCAGCAGCCGCGCGGCACCCTGCGGGTCGACATGCCGGACATCCTGGCGCGCCGCTTCGTGGCGCCGGCGTTGCCGCGCTTCCTGGCGGCCCACCCGGAATTGAGCGTGCGGCTGTCGGCCAGCGACCGTTTGATCGACATGGTGGACGAGGGCGTGGACGTGATGCTGCGCATCGGCGAGCTGCCCGATTCCTCGCTGGTCGGGCGCGCCATCTACAAGAACGACTACATTTGCTGCGCCTCGCCGGACTTCATCGCCAGGCATGGCAAGCCGGAACATCCCGACCAGCTGGATGGTTTTCCGTGCCTGAATTTCGTCTATCCGAAGGCGCGCCAGCTGCGGCCCTGGCGCTTCCAGCGGGACGGCCAGCCGTTCAGCGCCACGCCGCGCGGCGCGGTGGCGATGGACCATGTGGAATCGCTGATCGAGATGGCGCTGGCGGGCGGCGGCATCGTCCAGCACCTGACGGTGTCGCTGATCGAGCCGTTGCGCAGCGGCGCGCTGGTGCCGCTGCTGGAGCCTTGGCGGGCGCCGGGGCCGGACGTGTCGGTGCTATATCCGCAACGGCATCAGCGCGCGGCCCGGATCAAGGTCTTCGTCGACTTTGTCGAAGCGCTGTTCAAGAACGCCGCATCGGCTTCTTGACGCCGGACAGCGGCTTGATGGCGGCCGCGCAGTCGCCGCAAAATCCGTACAGCGACAGCGAGTGCTCGTGCAGCACGAAGTTGCGCTCCTTGGCCACCGCCTCCTGGCGCACCTCGATCTCGGCGTCGAGGAATTCCTCCATGCGGCCGCAGTTGGTGCAGATCAGGTGGTCGTGGTGGCCGCCTTCGTTCAATTCGAACACCGAGGCCACCGACTCGAAGTGGCGGCGGATCAGGATGCCGGCGTCGGCGAACTGCATCAGCACGCGGTAGACCGTGGCCAGGCCCATGTCGATGTTCTCGTCGTGCAGCAGACGGTAGACGTCGTCCGCGTTCATATGTTTGCTTTTCGACTCCTGAAATAACTGCAGGATGCGCAGGCGGGGCAGGGTGGCTTTCAGTCCGAGTTTGCGCAGCTCTTGAGGGATATCCATTGGCTCTCATTGATAATGATTCTTATTCTCATGATAGCCGCTATTTATATGGTTGGCAACGGCTAACTATTCGCCGCCATTCAATAAATTTTTGATATCTGAATTATGTTTAAGTTATTGAAAAGTGTGATTTTTGGAGAGAATTTGCGCAAAAAGTACCTTAATCCATCGACAGTTGCCGTAGAGCAGTATAAAGTCATGTATCCGAATAAGTTCTTCGGAGCGGCACCCCAACTCCGTGCCCCACACCCTCCCACCTGGTCAATACAGACGCTCCGCGCACGCGGAGAGCGCGCCTTCGCGCCCGCCTTCGGGACATGGACTTTGCCGTAATCAGATAGAACAGGAACACCAATGACCGTTGATCGTCCACCGTTGCGCGCCTCGCTGGCGGCTTTGCTGCTGCTGGGCTGCCGCATGGCCCAGGCGGGCGAGTACGCGCCCGCCGACGCGTCGCCGCGCTGGACCTTCGGCGGCTACGGCACGCTGGGCGTGGCGCACAGCAACGAGGACGCGGCCGATTTCACGGCCAACGTGGTCAATCCCGGCGACGCCGGACATAGCCGCGCCTGGAGCCCCGCCGTCGACAGCCGGATCGGCATGCAGCTCGGCGTGGAGCTCGATAGCGCCTGGTCGGCGGTGCTGCAGCTGGTGTCCGAGCGCAGGCTGAGCGGCGGCTACGCGCCGCAGGTGGAGTGGGCCAACATCAAGTACCAGGTCACGCCCGACCTGAGCGTGCGCGTGGGCCGCATCGCGCTGCCGGTGTTCATCGTCGGCGATTACCGCAAGGCCGGCTATGCGCTGCCGTGGGTGCGCCCGCCGGTGGAGCTGTACGGCACCATCCCGATCAGCAGCAGCGACGGCGTCGACGCCAGCTACCGCTGGCGCGCGGGCGACGCCAACAACCTGACCCAGGTGTTTTTCGGGCGCACCGACATCGCGATCTCGCCGAACGACCGCGCCGAGGCACGCTCGCTGACCGGCCTGTCCAACACCACCACCATCGGGGCGCTGACGGTGCGCGCCAGTTTCCTCACCACGGAGCTCAGCGTCGGCCTGGCGCATGAATTGTTCGACGGCCTGCGCGGCTTCGGACAGCGGGGCGCGGCGCTGGCCGAGCGCTACGAAGTCAACGCCAAGCGCGCCGACGTCGCCACCGTCGGCTTCAACTACGATCCCGGCGCGTGGTTCGTGATGGGCGAGATCGGCCGCATGAACGCGCGCTCCTTCCTGGGCGACAAGACCGCCGCTTATCTGAGCGCCGGCTACCGCGTCGACGATTTCACGCCCTACGTCGGCTACGCCGGCGCGCGCGCCAATACGCCGACCCGGATCGCGGGCCTGGACACGGCCGCCTTGCCGCCGCAGCTGGCCGTCCCCGCCGCGCGGCTCAACGCCGGCTTGAACCAGTTGCTGTCCACCGTCGCGCAACAGCGCAGCTTCACCGCCGGCGTGCGCTGGGACTTGCATCCCAACTACGCGCTCAAGCTGCAGTATGACCGCATCACGCCGCGACACGGATCGAGCGGCACCTTCATCAACGTGCAGCCCGAGTTCCGCTCCGGCCGGCCGATCACCGTGCTGAGCGCGGCGCTGGATTTCGTGTTCTAAGGGGCCGCGATGAGGATATTCTTAATCAATCTGCTGGCCGGCCTGCTGCTATGCGCCGGCGCGGCCAACGCGGCGGAGCTGGTGGTGATCGTCTCGGCCAAAAGCCCGCTGGCAGCGCTGCGCCCCGACCAGGTGGCGGATATCTTCCTGGCGCAGACCGGCCGCTTCCCCGACGGCGAGCCGGCGGTGGCGCTCGACCTGCCGCTCGGCAGCCCGCTGCGCGACACCTTCTACAGCAGCATGGCGGGCAAGTCGCCCGCGATGATGAAGGCTTATTGGACCAAGATGGTGTTCACCGGCCGCGGCCAGCCGCCGCGCGAGCTGGCCAACAGCGCCGCCGTGCGCCGCATGGTGGCCGACAATCCGTCGATGATCGGCTATATCGACCGGGCCGCGCTGGACCCCAGCGTGAAGGCGGTGGCCGCCGCCGTGCAGGTGGCGCGATGAGCGGCCGCGCCAAAAAGGACACGCTGCGCGCGCGCTGGATGCGGCGCGGGCTCGACACCCACTTCTCGCTGCCGTTGTTCGCCTTGCTGCTGCTGGCGGGGATCTGGCTGGTGGCGCTGCACGAGATCGACGCCGAGCGCGAACACGCGCAGGAGGCGGCCGCCGACACGCTGCGCGAAATGCTCGGCACCTACGAGGCGCAGGTGGCGCGCAGCCTGGACGGCATCGACCAGACGCTGCGCGTGCTGAAGTACGCGGTCGAGCGCAAGGGCGCGTTGGGCGCGTTGCCGGAACTGCGGCGCGAAGGCCTGCTGCCGCCGGGCGTGGTGTTCGTGGTCGGCATCGTCGACCGCAACGGCGTCACGGTGGCCAGCAATCCGCGCGCGCTGTCGATTTCGGTGGCCGACCAGCCTTACTTCAAGTTCCACCAGCAGCGCGACAGCGGCTCGACCTACGTCAGCCAGGCCGCGCGCGACGCCGCCAACACCGAGTGGCATTTGCACTTCACGCGCCGCATCGACGACGACGACGGCAATTTCGCCGGCATCGTCATCGTCGAAACCGATCCGGCGTATTTCACCAGCAGCTATGAGCGCAGCCGCCTCGGCGAACGCGGCATGCTCGGCCTGGTCGGCGCCGACGGCGTGGTGCGCGCGCTGCGCGTCGGCGACAAGGTCTCCTTCGGCCAGCGCCTCGAGATGCGCGACGGCCTGGTGAACCTGCCCGACGGCGTGCGCCGCTACAGCGGCATGCGCGCGCTGCACGGCGTGCCGCTCAACGTGGTGGTGGGCCTGGACGAGCGCGAGCCGATGGCCGGCTTCGAACGCCAGCGCCGTGAAAAACTGTGGGAGTCGGCGATCGCCAGCGCGGTGCTGCTGTTCGTCACGGCGCTGCTGTGGCTCTGGTCGTGGCAGGGCGCGCGCAGCCGCGCCCATGTGCGCCGCGCGCAGGAAACCTACGCGGCGGCGTCGGCCGCCAGCCTGGACGCCTTCTTCGTCATGCGCGAAGTGCGCGACGACGACGGCGACATCGTCGATTTCATCATCGTCGACGCCAACCAGCGCGCCGAGCAGATGACCGGCCACAGCAAGCGCGAGCTGTGCAAGATGACCTTGTGCGGTTTCATGCCGGAGGCGCGCAGCAACGGCATGTTCGAGCATCTGATGCATGCGATCCGGATCGGCGGCGTGCATGAGCAGGAGTGGGAAAACACCTCGCCGCAGTTGCGCGGGCATTGGCTGCACCAGCAGGTGGTGCCGGTCGAAAACGGCGTGGTGGCGATCGTGCGCGACATCTCGGAGCGCAAGCTGGCCGAGGAGCGCATGCTGCACCTGGCGCACCATGACACGCTGACCGGGCTGCCCAACCGCAGCCTGATCACCGACCGGCTGGAGCAGACCATCGCCCAGGCGCGGCGCGACGACGGCGCGGTGCTGGTGGCCTTCATCGATCTGGATGGTTTCAAGCTGGTCAACGATGGGCTGGGCCACAACGCCGGCGACGAGCTGCTGAAGGTGGTGGCCGAGCGCATGGAGGGCTGCCTGCGCGCCGGCGACACCGTGGGCCGTTTCGGCGGCGACGAGTTCGTGCTGCTGCTGAACGGCACCGGGCGCGCCGGCGACGCGGCGCCGGTGCTGGAGCGCGTGCGCGAGGCGGTGCTGCGTTCGGTCAGCCTGAACGGGCAGGAGGTGCAAGTCAGCTGCAGCATCGGCGTGGCGGTCTACCCGGGCGACGGCGTCGACGCCGAAACGCTGCTGATGCACGCCGACGCGGCGATGTACCGCGCCAAGGACCTGGGCAAGAACAACTGCCAGTTCTACACCCGCGAGATGAACGCGCATATCGAGGAAAAACTGGCGTTGCTGGAGGGCTTGCGCTGCGCGCTGGACGAGGGCCAGTTCCGCCTGCTGTACCAGCCCAAGGTGGACCTGCGCGACGGCCGCGTGTTCGGGGTCGAGGCGCTGGTGCGCTGGGAGCATCCGGAACACGGCGTGATCGGGCCGGACCGCTTCATCCCGCTGGCCGAGGAGAGCGGCATGATCGTCGCGCTCGGCGATTGGGTGCTGCGCACCGCCTGCCAGCAGAACCGCGCCTGGCAGATGGCCGGGCTGGCGCCGCTGCGGGTGTCGGTCAACGTCTCGCCGCGCCAGTTCGAGGAGGCGCGGCTGGTGGAGCGCGTGGCGCTGGCGCTGGCGGACAGCGGCCTGGCGCCGGAGTGGCTGGAGCTGGAGGTGACCGAAGGCGTGATCATGCGCGACCTGCAGCAGGCGGTGGCCAAGATGGCCGAGGTGCGGGCGATGGGCGTGTCGCTGTCGATCGACGATTTCGGCACCGGCTATTCCAGCCTGTCGGCGCTGAAGTCGTTCCCGATCAGCACCCTCAAGATCGACAAGTCCTTCGTCCGCGACCTGGGGCGCAGCAGCGGCGACGAGGCGATCGCCAGCTCCATCATCGGCCTGGCGCACCGGCTCAAGCTGCGCGTGATCGCCGAGGGCGTCGAGACCGAACAGCAGCGCCGCTTCCTGCGCGACAACGGCTGCGACGAGATGCAGGGCTATCTGTTCAGCCGCCCGGTGTCGCCGGAGCAGCTGCTCAAGCTGCTGCCGCCGCCGTTGCCGGCAGCCGCGCCGGCGATTCGGCGGCTGCGGGTGGTCATGTGACGTGGCCGGCCTTGGCGTAGGCGGGCGGCTTATATTTTCTTGATCAGGTAGACGCAACGCCGCGCGCCCGCCAGCATGTGCTCGACGCGGCCGACCGAGCAGTCCGGCCCCAGCACGCGCTGGAACACCTCCAGCTCCGAGCGGCAGAACTGCTGGCACTGCTTGGCGGCGGCGCAGATCGGGCAGTGGTTCTCGATCAGCAGCAGGCTGCCGTCGTCGCGCGTTTCGACTTCGGCCATGTAGCCTTCGGCGCTGCGCGCCCGCACCAGCGCCGCCACGCGCTCGGGCAGGGTGTTGGCGGCGGCCAGGTGGCTGCGGTATTGTCGCTCGCTGGCGGCCTCGCGGGAGTCGATCAGCTTATCCAGGCCGGCGTCGCCGAACAGCGCGCGGACCTGGTCGATCAGCTGCAGCGTCAGGTCGGCGTGGCGGTCGGGGAAGCGGCCGTGGCCGGCCTCGGTCAGCAGCCAGCGGCGCGACGGCCGTCCCGGCTTGTCGGCCACGTCCTCGTAGGTGATCATGCCTTTTTGCTGCCACGATTCGAGCTGCTTGCGCGCGCCCATCGAGGTCAGCCCCAGCAGCGCGGCCAGCTGCTGCGCCGTTTGCGGGCCGCGCGTCTTGATCAGGAACAGCGTCTGTTCGGCGCTGTTCATGGCAGCGCCGCTTGCGTCTTGGCGCGCATGCTGTGGTGCCAGGCTTGCATGCGCCAGGCCGACCACGCCGTCAGGCCCGCGCCCAGCAGCAGGATCAAACGGGTGTCGATCAAGGTCAGCACCGCGCCGATCAGCGCCATGATGATGTTGGCCAGGCAGAAGGTGGTGGAGATCAGCCCCATCACCGCGCCCTGGCCGTGGGCGCCGAAGCGTTCGGCGCACCAGTTGGGCACGATGGCGTTGTAGAACGAGTGCGGGACGCCGAACAGGATGATGGCGGCGATGCCGATGCCGGCGTTGCCGGCCGCCAGCAGCGTGATGACGGCGGCGGTGGCGAAGGCGAAGCCGCGCGCCCGGAGCAGCGGCTCGCCGCGGAAGGGGCGGCCGGCGATGATGGTGGTGGCGGTCATCACCGCGCACATGGCGGCGGTGGTCCAGGCGATGCCTTGGGCGTCGTAGCCGGGCACCTCCACCAGCCACAGCGGGTAGAACTCGTAGAAGCCGGTGACGCCGCAGGTGTAGGCCAGCGTGACGATGAACAGGCTGCGCAGGTCGGGTTCGCGCAGCAGGTTGAGCGCATGGCGGTCGCGCGCGACCTGCCACCACGAGGTGGTGGCGCCGGTGGGCGCTTCGCGCGGCAGCGTCGCGGCGACCAGCGCGGCCACCAGCAGCAGCGCGGCGACGGCGACCCAGAACGGCGTGGTCAGGCCGAAGCCGAGCGTGGCGCCGGCCAGCAGCGGGCCGGCGAGCCAGCCCATGTAGAAGGCGCCGTTCAGCCACGACAGCGCCTTGCGGCGCAGGTCGCCGCTCAGGCGGTCGGCCAGCAGCGCGCGGGCCACCGAGCCGCTGCCTTCGAGCAGGCCGGTGGCGAAGCGGGCGACGATGAACAGCGGGTACGATTCCATCAGCAGCGCGCAGGCGGTGACGGCGTGGCCGATGGCGGCGCCGACGGCGGTGACCAGCAGCACCGGGCGGCGGCCGTAGCGGTCCGACATCGGGCCGAGCAGGGCCGAGCCGATCAGCAGGCCGACCGGGTTGATGGTCAGCGCCAGGCCGAACAGCAGCTTGGGCGGCAGGCCGAGGAAGGTGTTGAGGCCGTTGCTGGCGCCGGCGGCGAACAGCGGCGGCAGGATCGGGTAGGGCAGCGAGGCGCCTATCGTGGATAGCAGGGCCAGCAGGCAGGCGGCGGCTATGAGTAGAGGTGTTTTCATCCCGCTACTTTAAATGTCGCGGGAGAATAAGTAAATAGAAATGTTTATTAATTGCGGCCGCGCTGATTCAGTGACTGTTCGATCTTTTGGTCGGTCTTGAACTGGCTGAGCGAGTAGACGGCCCAGATCGCGGCCGGCAGCCAGCCGATCAGCGTGATCTGCAGGATCAGGCAGATGATGCCGGCGAACGGGCGGCCGATGGTGAAGAAGGTCAGCCACGGCAAAATCAGGGCGATGAGCAGGCGCATGGTGGTGCTTTCAAAGTTGGTGAGGTCGGATTCCACTATACCTCGGCGCCGCCGATTAATATGCGCGCAATCTCACGTATGATGGCGGTCTTCTCGACCCACACTCTCTCGACATGAAACCATGGTTCGCCGGCGAGCGCGGCGCGTATTTTTTTCTGCTGCTGGGAATAGGCTTGATCGGGCTGTTCGCGCTGCTGGAATGGCGCTTGCCGGCCGCCGGCCAACTGCAAACCGCCACCGGCCGCGTGACGTGGAGCCAGTCCACCCGCGACGCGCTGTATTTCGCGCTCGGAGACGGCGAGCCGCGCTTCGTCCTGCACGCCAAGGGCGACCCCGAAGGACGCCAGCGCGCGGCGGTGCTGGACGCCGTCATGTATCCGCTCTCCGTGCGTTTCGATCCGCGGCGGCCGTCGCGCACCGGCCTGGCGCCCGGCGACTTCCACACCGCCTACGGCATCGCGGTCGGCGGCAAGGACGCGGTCGGCCTGGACGCGGTCTTAAGCAGCTACCGGCGCGACAACCTGGTCGCGCTGGCGATGGGCGTGTTGTTCGCGGCCTATGGCGGAGGCCGCGTGCGACGCGTCAGCGCTGCCCGCGCTGGCGGCGGAAGGCCAGCCAGCCGGCGATCACGGTGAAGCTGGCGACGATCGCCACCACCACCCAGAAGCCGTGCGGCGCGTCCGCCAGCGGGATGCCGCCGACGTTCATGCCCAACAAGCCGGCGATGATGTTGATCGGCAGCGCCAACACCGTCACCACCGTCAGCACGAACAGGCTGTGGTTGTTGGCTTCGGCGGTCATCGCCGCGATCTCCTCCTGTATCAGCTTGATGCGCTCCTGCAGCGAGGCCATGTCCGCCAGCACCATCGAGAATTCCTCGGTCGATTGACTCAGCTCCTGGGCGTCGATCTCCGCCACCCAGGCCGGCGGCCGTTGCAGCAGCCGGAACAACGCGGCCGGCTCCGGCGCCAACAGGCGCTGCAAGCGCACCAGCACCCGCCGCAGCGAACCGAGGCTGGCGCGCTGCGTGGTCAGCTTGCCGGCCAGCAGATTGTCCTCGATGCCGTCGACGGTGGCGATGGCGCCGCGCACGATCTTGATCAGCGCGTCGGCCTGGTCGCGCAGCAGGTGGATCAGCAGTTCCACCGACGAGCGTATCGGCTCGCCGCCGCGCACCGCGTTGCGCAAGCCGTCGATGGCCTTCAGCGGCTTGCGCCGCGCGCTGATGACGATCTGCTTGTCGACGCTAAGCCACAGCGTGGAAATGTCGGACGGCTCGAACGAGAAGTCGTGCAGCACGTCGTTGACCACGGCGATCAGCATATTGTCGACCAGTTCGATGCGGGTCGAGCGCGGGCCTTCGTGCAGCGATTCGTAGAACTCCTCCGGCAGCGCGGTGTGCTCGTGCAGCCATTTCTCGCTGGCGGTGTTGGCCAGGTTGTAGTGCAGCCAGACGAATTCGTCGGGATGCTGCTCGCGCGTCTTGAGCCACTCGCGGGCGGCGTCGGTGTCGAGCGGCGTGCCTTTGCTATCGGGCGCGCGGCCAAACAGGTAGCCGCACACCAGGCCGGACTGGTCGGAACCGTAGGAGGGCGGAGTGCTCATCAAACCAGCAGCGCGGCGCTCATTTCGGCGGCGTCGATCCGGGCTTCGCGCAGCATCGCGAGCATTTTTTCCTCGTCGATGAACAGGTCGATGGCCGAATCGGAGTGCGGCGGCAGGTCGCGCTGCGGCTCCTGCAGCGGCGACTTGACGTCGGTCAGGTGGTTGGCCAGCAGCAGCGTGTCGAGCAGCGTGTCCGGCGGGATCGACATGAAGCTGTCGCGCAGGCCCTCGATCGCCTCGGCCACCGGCTCCGGGATGCACAACTTGCGCATCACTTCGCGGGTGATGATCTCCTCGCTGGCCGAGTGCCAGTTCTCCGGATCCTCCTCCAGCAGGCCGGGGAATTCGTCGGCGCGCGAGAGCAGGTAGAAGCCGCCCACCTCGTGCACGATGCCGGCGAACAGCGCGGTGTCCGGATTGACGCCGGTGACGTGGCGCGCGATGACGCGGGCCAGCGCGGCGACCGCGATGGTGTGGTCCCACAGTTGTTCCGCCTTGGCGCGAACGGCCGGATCGGTGATCTTGCTGCCGAACTGGCGCACCACCATCGCGGCGGCCAGCGCGAACAGGTTCTGGTAGCCGATGCGCATGATGGCGCCGCGCACGTTGGTGATGACGGGCGCGCCGGCGCGGTTGAACATCGCCGAATTGGAGATCGCGACGGTGCGCGCCGCCAGCAGCGGTTCCGCCAACACCAGGCTGATCGCGGTATCGACCGGACACTCGGGATCGTCCAGCGCCAGTTGCACGCGGAGCGCCGCATTTACGCTGGTCGGGAATACCAGTTCGCCACGGATGGCCAAGGCCGCGATGTGGCCAAAAGCTTCAAGTTTATTCATGGTCAAAATTATACGCAGGCTTGGCCTCAATCTCAACGCATGATCGCGTTGTGGCGGATTCGGAGCAAGATAAAAGGCGACGATGCGACAGTATAGACGCCGTGGCGTCTTTTGGCGCGGGGAGGGGGCGCGGGGAGTGAGGACACGCGCGGCGCCGAATGGGGGCGCCGCGCGCGCGGTAAAGCGTGGCGTCGAATCAGGCGTTGGCCAATTCCGGCCGGCGCGGCGCATGCTCGCCGTCGTAGCGGGCGACCGACAGATCGTCCGACAGGATCGCCGGACGACGGCTGGAGATGATGTCCGACAGCAGTTGCGCCGAGCCGCAGGACATGGTCCAGCCCAGCGTGCCGTGGCCGGTGTTGACGAACAGGTTGCGCAGGCCGGTGGCGCCGACGATCGGCGTGCCGTCCGGCGTCATCGGACGCAGGCCGGTCCAGAAGGCGGCGCCGGCGGTGTCGCCGGCGCCGGGGAACAGGTCGTTGACCACCATCTCCAGCGTTTCGCGGCGGCGCGGATTGAGGCGCTGGTCGAAGCCGGCGATTTCCGCCATGCCGCCGACGCGGATGCGGTCGTCGAAACGGGTGACGGCGATCTTGTAGGTTTCGTCGAGGATGGTCGACACCGGCGCGGCGGCGGCGTCGACGATCGGCACGGTGATCGAATAGCCCTTGAGCGGGTAGACCGGAATCTTGACCAGGTCCTTCAGCAGCGTGGTCGAATAGGCGCCCAGCGCGACCACGTAGGAATCGGCGGTGACCAGCTCGGGGCCGCACTGCACGCCCTTGATCGCGTCGCCGGCCTTGACCAGGCCGGTGATGTCGACGCCGTAGCGGAACTTGACGCCGAGCTCTTCCGCCATCGCGGCCAGGCGGGTGGTGAACAATTGGCAATCGCCGGTTTCATCGTTGGGCAGGCGCAGGCCGCCGACCAGCTTGTTCTGGTCCAGGCCGGGCTCGGCGGCGACCAGTTGTTCGCGGTTCAACAGTTGATACGGCACGCCGGTTTCCTTCAACACCTCGATGTCCTTGGCGGCGTCGTCCAGCTGCTTCTGGGTGCGGAACAATTGGGTCGTGCCTTGCTGGCGGCCTTCGTACTCGATGCCGGTGGCGGCGCGCAGCACTTTGAAGCAGTCGCGGCTGTATTCGGCAAGGCGCACCATGCGCTCCTTGTTGACGGCGTAGCGCTCGGGGGTGCAGTTCTTCAGCATTTGCCACATCCATTGCAGCTGGAACAGCGTGCCGTCCGGCGTGATCGACAGCGGGGCGTGGCGTTGCAGCATCCATTTCATCGCCTTCAGCGGGATGCCGGGCGCGGCCCACGGCGAGGCGTAGCCGGGCGAGATCTGGCCGGCGTTGGCGAAACTGGTTTCCAGCGCGGGACCGGGCTGGCGGTCGAGCACGGTCACGTCGTGGCCGGCCTGGGCCAGATAGTAGGCGCTGGTGACGCCGATGACACCGCTACCCAAGATCACAACGCGCATACAGCCCCCGATTATTTAGATATGCCAGATATTCCGCTATGGTATTCTGGTATCACTAGTGTTTGTTACTGTATAACTTGCTAAAAACAGTGGAATTTCATGCGAATTCAAAAAGAATCGGTCCGCGGCCTGGATAAACTGGACAGAAAGATATTGCGCATCCTGCAGGAGGACGGGCGGATCTCGATGAAGGATCTGAGCGAGCAGGTCGGCTTGTCGATCACGCCGGCCATCGAGCGGGTCAAGCGCATGGAGCGGGACGGGGTGATCACAG
>Ga0247815_10002353_pt1 | contig 13988 bp, 10 predicted proteins | sample UWRJL194509B1_FD_181014 | JGI IMG/M metagenome (GOLD analysis project Ga0247815, IMG submission 181014) | Plant litter microbial communities from Arlington Agricultural Research Station in Wisconsin, United States - UWRJ-L194-509B-1 | ecosystem: Environmental > Terrestrial > Plant litter >... | reverse complement strand
CATGTGGACGACTTCGGCACCGGCTACTCGTCGCTGTCGCAATTGCAGAAACTTAAAATGGATGTGCTCAAGGTCGACAAGGCGTTCACCATGGAGCTGGGCAAGTCGAGCGAGGGCAGGGTATTCTTCCAGGCCATCGTCTCGATGGCGCACGCGCTCGGCATGGACGTGGTGGCCGAGGGCGTCGAAACGGCGCAGCAACTGGCGCTGCTGCGGGAGATGCAGTGCAACGAGGTGCAGGGCTACTACATCTCGCGGCCGTTGCCGGCGGAGCAGATGGCGGAGTGCATGGAGCGCCGGTTCTTGTTGCCGGCGTAAGCCGGTCGGGCGTGAATAACGGCGGCGAATTACCGCTCTTTAGCGGTCCGTTGAAACAATGAGAAATCCGGTAGCCGATCATCGTCGCCGATGCGCAAGATGGTCGCATTGGAGCCATCGAATGCCGGCCAAGCCGGTAAGCCTTTCCCGTTCGGATTGCCGGTGCGCGCGAAATTGACCCAGGTATCGGCAAGCCTGGTCGACAATTGCCGATCCGCCTCGCTCCACGGGCGCCGATCCTGATCGATATTATCGAACACGTACGGCAGCTCGGCGCCATGGCCCGCGCCGCAGCCATAACCGCAAGGGGTCAGCGGCGCTGCCGGCCGGTGAGCAAAGAAGTACACATACGGTTTGGATCGCCCGTGTTTCGCCTGAAGCCCCGACCAATACCAAGTGCGCCAGCCCCACCAATCGCTGGTGAACTGATTGATCGACGCTTGCGCCTGGGCATTCGTGGTGGCGGGATAAGCCGTCAGCAAGGCGTCGGAAGGCGCATACCCCAGCATCTGTCCGATCAGCGCGGAACGATTGGCCACCGTGAAATCGCCGGTGCCGAGGATTTCCGGCGCCAGGTCCTTGCCCTCCTCCGCGTTCCATCCGGCCAGCAAGGGGACGTCGTTTTGCCGCTGATTGCGGTATGCCGTGGGCAAGTCTTCACGCAACACATAACCATCGACCATCGCGCGCGGCGACCATGCCGCCTTGTGCAGCGCCTCGACACTCATGCCGCGCAGATCCGCCACATGTTGCGCGCCGACGGCTTCGGCGAGCGCCGCGCCTTTTGCCTCGGCGCCCTTCAGGCCGTCTTGGGTATCGAAGATATCGCTGCCGCTCTCGGCGATGGCGCGCTGGAACAAGCCTTTCGCCAGCGGCGATGCGGTCAAGATCGCCACCGATATCGCGCCGGCGGACTCGCCCATGATCGTCACGCGGTCGGCGTCGCCACCGAAGGCCGCGATATTATTCTTCACCCAGCGCAAGGCAGCGATCTGATCCAGAATGCCCTGGTTGCCGGAGGCCCGGTCCGGCGACTCCGCCGTCAATTCAGGGTGGGCAAAGAAGCCCCATATCCCGAGTCGATAGTTCACCGTGACGATGATGGCGCCGCGCTTCGCCAGATTGGCGCCGTCGAACTTTGGCTGCGCGCCGGTGCCGCCGTAATAGCCGCCCCCGTGTATCCAGACGATGACCGGAAGCTTGCTGGCTTTTTCAGGCGCCCAGATGTTCAGGTAGAGGCAGTCTTCACTCTTGGGCATGGTGATCCACACGGCGGTCTGAGCGCAAGCCGGCGAAAAGCTGCGCGCCTCCTTGACGCCCGTCCACGGCACCACGGGCTGCGGCGCCCGCCAACGGAGATCGCCGACAGGTGGCGCAGCGAAGGGCACGCCCAGATACGTGTTCAACGTGCCAAGCCGCGAGCCGACGATCTCGCCGCCGGTGACTTTCACGGGACGCAAGTCGGCGGCATGTCCGATACCGGCCGAAAACGCCAGCGCGGCCAAGCCGAGCACACGAAAATTCATCGTCATAATTTTTCCGGTTTGGCGCGGCTGATGGATTTAGGAGTCTATGAGAAGGCGGCCGGCGCGGCAATTACGAAAACAACCAACCGACGAAGAATATTCCTGCTCAACATCCAAAACAACTACCACGGCCATGATTGACACCTTGGCCGTGGTAGATATAATGGCCATGGTAGCAATCAAGAGGCGCAACATGCTTTCAACTTTCCCTTCCAAGAGCCGCAGCCAGAATGCCGAGGCTCTGTTAGCCGATCTATTCGAGGCCCACGGCTGGAAGGTCGACCGTTCGTCCGAATACGGGGGAAAACGTCCCGACCTGATGGTCCAACGAGGAAAGCAACGCTTTGTCGTGGAGGTCAAGTCGCTTGCTGAGGGACGCGCGGATCGCGTGATCCCACTGCTGTCACAGGCCATCCTCCAAGCACAAGCATATGCGCTCGACGCCGGCAACGCACTGCCCCTTGCCGTGATTTCTGTAGAGAACGCATCGCAGTCCTTATCTAAACAGTTCGAGTCGTTTGTTGAAAAATACGCGGCAAATGTAGCGGTTGGCCTCATCTCCCAAAATGGACTCCGATACTTCAGGGGAGCCGGTCTCAAGGAATTGAATGCCGAGCAGGAAGAGCCGCGACGGTACGGAAGCTCAGCAACGAATCCGGCCGCAAATCTTTTCTCGGATCTCAACCAATGGATGCTGAAAGTACTGCTGGCCCCTGAAATACCCGACCACCTGCTACAAGCACCAAGACAAAAATATCAAAGCGGTTCCGAGTTTGCCGAGGTCGCCAAGGTATCTCCAATGAGCGCCTCCCGCTTCTTGCAACAACTGCGCAACGAAGGGTATTTGGACGATTCATCGCGATATCTCGCTCTTGTGCGTCGCCAAGAATTGTTCCGTCGATGGCGATCAGCCGTGATGCGCTCTTCGCCTGAACTGCCCATGCGCTTTCTCATTCGCGGCACGGTACAAAAGCAAATCCGTGGCCTGCTGGCGAGCACTCAGGTAGAGTCTTGCCTGGCGCTGTTTTCGGCAGCCGATGCATTAGGGCTTGGACATGTCAGTGGTGTGCCGCCATATGTCTACGTCCCCAAGCTGCCTAGACCTGACGGCCAGAACTGGAGAGCGCTGACAGCCGCCTCTTCGTCCGAGACACCGGACCTCATCGTCCGGCAAGCACTTGCACCACAATCAGTCTTCAGGGGCGCCGTACACCAAGATGGACTCATCGTTTCCGATGTCATCCAGGCATGGTTGGACGTCGCCAATCACCCATCGCGTGGCGAAGAGCAGGCCAATCTAATCTATGAAAAAATCCTACGTCCGATCGTGGGTGACTGAATTAAATGAACAACCTGGACGCACTCGCGAAGCTCGTTCAGGCGCTGTCCCCATGGCGTGCGCATCTTGTCTTTGTCGGCGGATGGGCGCATCGAATCCACCGCCTCTCCCCGACGGCCAACAAGCTGGCATACCAGCCGCTATTCACCCGCGACACTGATTTGGCGTTTGCCAACAAATCTCCCATCGAGGGCGATATCAAAGCAGCCCTTCTTGAACGTGGCTTCAAGGAGCAGCTATCCGGAGAGCACAACCCGGCAGTGACGCACTACACCTTGGGCGACGAACACGGCGGCTTCTACGCTGAGTTCCTGACGCCGCTGATCGGTAGCGGCGTCAAACGGAGTGGAGCGCCAGATGCGACCATGACGATGGCGGGCATATCCGCCCAAAAGATTCGTCACCTGGACATCCTCCTCGTTGATCCATGGGTGATCACCCTGGATCCTCAAAGTGGTCTCCCACTACCTTCGACAATGGACATTCTGGTTGCCAATCCGCTTTGTTTCATGGTCCAGAAATTCCTTATTCAAAAAGATCGCCCGCCAGCAAAGCAAGCTCAAGACGTGCTGTATATCTACGACACCATCGAACTTTTCGGGGCGCTACTCGACGAATTTCATGAAGCGTGGAAGATGAGTATCAGCCCGGCTCTGGGCAAGAGACAGAGCAACACCGTTCTGACGTCAAGCAAGAACACATTCTCGAACATCAATGACATGATCCGAGCCGCAGCGCGCATCCCACAGGATCGAAAGCTCTCACCGGAACAGATACAGCAGACCTGCCGACTAGCGTTCAAGATAATTTTTAACTGATAGCGAACGGCATTTGTCGCCAGTGGGGTTGTCAGGTTCTTTGAACTCCGGACTAACCACGGACGGTCGAGGGTGGTCAGCCACAAAGCGCTAGCGGAAACGCTAGCGTTGCGCTCAATTTTCTAGGCACCTCGAAATGTGACATTTCGTGAATATTTCAAAGATGCAAGATGATATCCTTAAGTGGCGGCGATTTTAGCAGCAAGACTGACACAAACCATGTATTCTTCAACAATCAAATATTTATTTTTTAGTTTTATGATCTACCTCTTATAAAAATATTATTTTTTAAAAATTAAATAAAAAAAAAGGAAAACTAATGAGTCCAATACTTACTACTCGAGTAAAAAATCACATAAATAATGCAATAAAGGAACATCTATTTTTAAAGGATTGCTTGGAAGATGAACCAAAACTAATGTCCCGTGGACTTGTTGCAATTACATTAGCGGGCCTATCAGGCTTAAGCTACGATATCGTTGCAAATTACGTTACCGATGGAACAAGAGATAATGGTATAGATGGAGTTTATTACGACGATAAAAAAAATAAATTATACATAATTCAGGCAAAGTGGTCAACAAAAGGCACTGGAACCATTGATACTGGTGATTTAAGAAAATTCATAGCCGGAATTTACTTACTACTGAACGAAGAATGGAAGAAATTTAATCCACGCTTTAAGGCGATTAGCGCAGAGATATCAGCCGGCCTCCAACATGATCCTGAAGTAGTCATAATAACCGCATTTAATAGCGATAACGATTTAAGTCCAGATTGCAAAGAAATAGTTGATGAGTTCCTAAGCGAAAACAACTCAGACTCGCAGGAAGTAGTTACCTTTAGCAAGTTTGATCTTCGAAAAATAGTACGCACTATTAAAGCTGCACAAACAGGAGCTAGCACTGATGTCGAGGTAAGTTTATTACAATGGGGCGAGCAAATTGAACCCTATTACTCTATCTATGGAAAGATATCCTGCGCTGACATTGCAGAATGGTATTCAGCACATGAAGATCTTTTATTTTCAGAAAACATACGTGGAACATTATCCGATAGTGAAATAAATTTACAAATCGAAAATAGCCTCTTACGAAATCCAGAAGAATTTTGGTACCTTAATAATGGACTAACTGCAATAGCAAACGATATCAAACGTGCACGCGTAGGTCTTGGGGCAAAAAAGGAAAGTTCTCTTTGGAAAGTGGGAAATCTTAAGATCGTTAATGGAGCGCAAACTACTAGCTCTATATATGCAGCATCAATTAAAAAGCCTAGTATTGTAAAGAGAGGGTACGTACAAATAAAAATTATTTCACTGGAAAATTCGCCACTTAATCTATCCAGCAATATCACTACGGCTACCAATACACAAAATAAGGTAGAAGCTAAAGATTTTTTAGCATTAGATGAATTGCAAAATGGTTTGGCTGAATCATTCAAGAGAAATAGTGTTCAATACTCTTTCCGTCGAGGTGATCCAGTGACAGATGAAAAATCAGGTCTTGATGTTCAAGAGCTTGCTTTAACTCTAGCGGTTTCAAGTTCCAACATGGTCGATGTTGTAACGGCAAAAAGTAATGTTGGAGAACTTACCGATAGAAATGCGCATTACCCTAAGATATTTTCTAATAATATTGACGTTAAAAATGCATGGTCTACGGTACAAAAACACAGAAAATCCACAAAGATACTTTCTAATTTCGCATCTAAGCAAACCGGACGTGACCTCCAATTAGCAGTGTATGGAAACAGATTTATTGAGCATATTGCCATAACCTCTACTAAATCAGGTCCCAGTATTGCGCTGATCCAAGATATCCATAGGAAACTTATGACGGCTATTGCCGAAAATTATCCAGACGCCTATCTTGGCGCTCTTTTCAAAAATGCAAAAAAATGTCAGTTATTAAAAGAAGCACTTTTAACTGGACAGGCCGCGAAAAGCATTAAAAAGCAATCTTCGAAATAGCTTTTATCAACAGGGCAATTATTCTACGCTAAATTTCAAGTATTACCTTGCTGTTTTTTACTTAGCGATATCGTGAAGAATCGATGGCGCCGCACGCCTCCACGCGTCGCGGCCCAAGCAAATCGCGCGGCTTCATGGACATAGAGGCCATGCGTTGATAGAAAAACATATGACGCGTTTCAGCCACGCCAGCTGCGGCTGGCCTCCATTTTCCAGCAGTTAGCACTCCAGCGCTTTGAAGTGTTTGCGCCCCCTCACGCTGGTGTTGCTCCTCCAGACCGATCTCAAGCTTTTTCGAATCGACGTCGGCTCAGCAAGATTTGGTGCCGAATGAGGATCCAAACGTCTGCGCAATGGACCGAACAGAGTTTTCACTTCAACCGGTCGCGATTCCCACCGAGCAATTGAGAAATAACAAAAAAACCCGCTTCTCCTAGGGAGGAAGCGGGTTTTTCGACTTCTAAATGCTTTTTACTGCTGTGTTCTGGTGCTTGCCGGAATCGAATTTCGCATACGGCCTTTAGGTACAATGCGCATTTCCTAAAGGCATCGAAAAGTACCGCCCGAAGTACCGACAAAATGCAAAATGGAAACAGTAGTATTCCACAATTTTTCTCAGTGGTACTTGTGCCGAAAAACGAATTACTTTAAACGTCACAATTAAAGCTGAGGTGGTTAGACGGCTAACGGCAGTTCCCCTGAGCTGACATTATGTAATCAAACTAATTTCGCTTACTTGCAGATTGTTTTTGTGTAGCATCAATTACAACTATATCCGACGCCGCCTCTCCAGCTTCAATACGCTCTGCACGTATTTTCTGAATCATAAGAAGCTTACTTCCCAAATCTCCATAATCAATGATCACAAAGATACCGTAGAAAGTTTTAGCAGCATCTTTGTAATATTCAAGTTGCTTTTCGTAGCCATGCTTGACTGTACCGTTCGACCGTTTCATTTCAACAAGTACTCTAGCTTCATATCCCTGGCTAAACTTAAAGTCAACAGGACCTCCACCCATATTGGCTTCAGGTGAAATATCAATATTATTCGCCTTGCAAAAACAGTCGGCAATTGCGAAATATATTAATTGGGAGGCCCTTTCCCTCTTAGGATTACCATTTGCCCACAAGGTCTCCCAAAGATTTCCCTTTTCGACATGATGTTTGAAGGCCGCAATAGTTTCGTGTACTAGTTCAACAATCTTCTCAGGCCCAATGGAAAGATCGAACTTTTTCTTCACTTTAAATGAATCAATGTCTGACTGGAAAATTTCCCTTATTTTTTGATAACCAAGTGAATCATCTTCCTTATTATAAGGCTGTGAGTAATCCTTGATTGCCTTCAAAAATGAATTGAATAGATCAACTGACTCCAAGGCCGCCTTACGCATTGCTTCCTTCCTTTCTACTGCGGTCGTTTTTTCATAGCCTGCCAAAAACGAATTCACCTTATCACGTAAATTTTTATTAAAGGAAATGGCATCATATATTTCAGAAGGATCATTCGATATTGGCAATTCCCGAACAATGTCACTCGGTACTAGAATGAAATATTTTTTCTTCTTCTTTCCAAGATCAAAGGATGGCAAACTAAATTTACTTTCCTTATCTTTGCCACTAGTTGGAATGCCATTCGCCAGACAAAAATTCTCTGTAATTTCAGATAGTTGATCTACAATTACACGGGTCGTAAAGTCGCTAATTGTATCTGGCCCAACATTTTCTTCGAAAAAACCCATTAGCCCTAACATTTCAGGATCTTTACTGCCTAACGTAACAATCTCTTTAGCAGTTCGAACAATTGTGTCCCTAATTTCATCTGGCCTCGAACTTCCAGATCTTCCACTTCCCCCATATCCCAGTCCGTTGTCAGCAGGTTCACTAAGATCCAATAATCGCTGCGCGGCCTTCCAAGCCGCATCACCTTCTCGCTCCGAAATCGTTAACAATCGCAGAAAATCACTAAAGTGCCTTCGAAATTCAGACAACGCCTTGTCCTTAATTATCGGATTTAAAGATTTTTCCAATAACGTTGGATCAATAAAGAGTTGAGTATCTACGTTTAGAAATGGATCTATTAAACCTGCCGCTTCCATCACACCTGGTTTCAAACCAAAATGAGTCGAAAATAAAATAGGATTCTTTACTTTTGCCATTAGCCAATCACCTGTAGGTTGAATACCAATGTTTCCGAAATCGTAGGAGCAGTTAATCTTTGGCTTGATATTTAAAGAAGTCGAATCCACTTACATCGAACTCGAAAACAGGTGCTCCCTGCTGGTAAATATTAACTGCGAGACGTACGCGCTTGGCCTTTCGCATACCGTTTAAAAACCGGTTATAGTCGTCTAAGAAAATTAAAGTGGAGCTATGATCTGCAGCCCCAGACGCTGAGTAGGTGACGGGTTTTCCATCATCAAAGCGAACCTGAATACTACACCCGCCATAAGACGTACAGAGGATTTGCCCCTTCTCTATTCTGAACAAAATATCCTTACCATGCTGCGAATCGGTACGCAACGTAAGGTGGCCATTTTGCATGCCGTTGTAAGGAAATCCGAATTCAACCGTATTGTTGCTTTCCACAGATGCGGTTCGACGCTTTCCTCCGGTCATTTTCTCTTCGGTGACATCGTAACGCCATTGCTGCCCCTCTATTGAAGCCGCAGCGTCCTTTTGTGCAGAGACAACAGCGGTTGGCGCAGCATTGCTAGAAGCAACCTCACTCTTTAAACTGACTGCCTTGGGCTCGGCCAACTGTGCTTCAAGCACTGCGATCCGACGATTTGCCAGCTCAAGCTTCTTACTCACTTCAGCGACGTTCGCATCCTGTGAGCATCCCATAACCGCTAAGGCCAAGGTAACTGTCGCAAGCGGCGAAACACCATTTCGACGGAAGAATGGTGGAGCGATGTATACTTTAGTTGGCATAAGTTGCTTTCACCCCACCGTCAGAACTGAGATCATCGATATACCACTCCCGGTGCAACGAAGCTACATCTTCCATTTGGCGTCCGAGGACACCCAGCATGCCACCAGTCCATGTGCCAAAGGCGGGACCGCCATCTGGCCTATAGAGATTCTCCGGCATAGTACGAATGGTATAGGTCGGATTTTGAGTCCCATACTCTTGCCCCAGTAGATGGAAATACTCCCCCTTCATTTTGAATTTCTGCTTACCTTTGTGAGACAACTCCACTATCTCGAACGACCGATCCTTCTGCTCCGCAGCGAATTGCAGCAAAACCCGCATCACATCCATAGGGCTCGATTTGCTCGAAACCGCTCTCAGGTCATAGACAAGCACACTTGGATTTATGAAATACTTGTAATGTGCAAAAACCTGTAGACCGTCATTACGAGGGTCGTCGTGTAAAACCTTTGACACCGTTTTTTGCAAACTGAAGTAGTTCACGGCTGCGATAATCAACACTGCTGAGGCAACCATCGCGCCGAAGATGCGAAATTTCCGATTAGTCATGTCTGCCAACGTAAATTATTTGAATTGCAATTCTGAAGCATTATTTTTCTAATTGCAATAATTTTATCTACTGGATAATTCCGGCAAGTCTGATCGTCTACTCGTGGTCTATTAGCATCCGCCGAATAGATATCGCATCTCTTGAAGCATACATTTCACTTTTGCGCAGTCTTCGCGCTCGTCGTAACGCATTCTCAAACAATTAGGAGTGAACCGCTTCATGCTCTAACGCCCCAGATAGCCTGCTGTAATTCGTTCTCTGGCGTGTCCCCCAGTTCTTCCGACAGTAACAAGCGTACCGATAGATCTCGCTGCTTTTGTTCTTGACTCAGTTGATCTGACCGGCGGCCGCCGCACGCCGGGCTGTGCCAGCCAGTGAGCTGGCGGTAGTGTTCCTGCGCGTAGTGATGGCGCAGTCCATGCACACCATGAATTCCCGCCCTATGGCACTGCGCTCGCGAGCGATGAAGCTGATCGCGGTACCGCAGGTCAGATGGAATAAGGCTCCTGCTAGCTGCAAGCCGTTTGGCCTCATTGAGCACAGTGCGCTGTTCCGGCGTGCGAATCGCGATCTCGCGATATTTTCCGCCCTTGGTCCAGGTGTCCTTTAGCTTCAGTCGATCGCCGCCATCAGCCCACGCAGGAACGATCTTGATGCTTTCCTCGCGCCGTAGGCCAAACGCGGATTGCAACCGCAGCGACATCGCAGTGTACGCATCCGTGATCTTTGCCAGGCGCGCATCGTCAAGCACCTTGGCCTTGGAGATGTTGGTGACAAAGGTGCGCTTGTCGATGTGGTAGCTGCCGTTGTCGCGCGCGATGATGTTGTCCTTGCCGATCTTCTGCGCCCACCATCGCATTGCGCTCATGCGGTTCTTCATCGTTCCGGCGCTGACGCCATCGGCCTTCCATTGCTGCACCAGCGCGTCCACATGCTTCGGACGCAGACTGTCAGCATTCATATGGCGATATCCGAGATCGTGCAACTGGTTGGCCACGTGTGAGAGTATCCGCGCGCGGTCGGATTGCGTGGCATAGCTGCCATCGCGATTGCGGTCGCACAGCTGCTTGAGTTGATAGTTTAAGTCGCGCATCGCTTGCTCCTAAAATCAAACTTGGTGTGATCGAGTCAGGTAAGTGTTTCTGGCCTCCGTGCTTGCCGCAGTAAGGACGGGTTGTAAAGGCCTCGGGACACCACTCCCGTGTATGCGGTTTGTTCACTACTTGCCCGCGCCGCATGCGCGTGTGGCGCCGCGATCCGCTCCTTGTAGAAGCCTGATCGCGGTGGGACCAGTTACCCAGGGTCCAATGGGGTGTGCCTCGCACACGTTGTCGGCCCACGAGGGGCGAGGTTGGCAAGCAGCGTTCTGCTGCGCAGATAGCGGTAGATCCGCTGTCACTGGCCTGCGTCACTGAGAAATCCGTGGCGCAGCCCTGATAGCGCTTGGTTGCTGGTGCGTCGTCACTGGCAGCAGGCCGCCAGTAACGACGCGCGGTTTGCGCCGCAGACTACGGCGGCGCAAAAATATGCACGCGCTGTTGAACGGCGCGTGCGATTCGAAATGGCGCGTTGGTGCGCTTGCGAAACTGGATTCCCGCGTTCGCGGGAATGACGGGCTGGCGGTGTTGATGTCGCCAGCTTACGGCTCATCTCTAGCTCGCTCGGTGGCGGAGCCGTTCGGTAAAGAAGCTATGGCACGAGTGCTGAAATTTCAAAGGCGCGTGACGGGCGCTGCGCCCGGCGCGATGCCAGGGTGCGAAGGGCGATCCTTCGCGTCGAAAAGCATATTGTCCTCCAACTGGCATCGACCCAATATCGCCGGCATAAAATTTTAGCCGATTTATTTGTCGAGGATCGTGATGGAGAAAGGCCGCGATAAACGGTCTGATTTCGATTGGTGCTTGCACGGCCAACGGCGCATCGTATCGTACAACGACAACCACCACTGGAGGACATCATGAGAACATACGACAGCCTGCCGGATTCCATTCGCTTGATCCAGCTGAAGGAGGTATTGCGGATATGCGGGATGTCCCGCACCACGCTGTACAACAACATCAAGGAACAGCAGTTCCCGGAGCCGATCAGGATTTCAGCGCGCTCTGTGGCGTGGCTTCAAAGCGAAGTGCTGGAATGGGTCGAACTTCGGGTGAAGCTTCGCACGGTGAAGCACCGTCAATCAGTCCAGTCGCCGTGACCAATATCGTCGCGCAATTTGTCCAGGTAGTCGGCCCAGCGCTGCATCATCTCGCGCCGGGCCGGCAGGTGCTTGGTGCGGTTGTAGGCTCGCCCGTTCGGATCTTTGACGGCGTGCGCCAGCTGGTGCTCAATCAGATCGACACGCTCCCCTAGCACTTCATCCAGCATCGTGCGGGCCATCGCGCGGAAGCCGTGGCCTGTCATTTCCTCTTTGCCGTATCCAAGGCCGCGCAGCGCTGCGTTGACCGTGTTCTCGCTCATGCACTCGTTAGCCGTTCGTAGACTCGGGAAGACGTAGCGGCCGTCTCCCGTCGCCGGGTACAGTTTGCGCAGGATCGCCACGGCCTGTCGCGACAACGGCACGATATGCTCGATGTGCATTTTCATCCGCACCGCCGGGATGCGCCACTCCGCGCCATCCAGATCGATTTCCGACCATTCTGCGGCCCTCAGTTCCCCCGGACGTACAAACAGCAGCGGCGCCAGTTTCAACGCCGCCTTGGCCACTGGATAGCCGTCGTAGCCGTGGATTGCCCGCATCAGTGCGGCGACGTCTTTTGGCTCCGTGAGCGCCGCGTGATGGGAACGTGGTATCACTGCCAGCGCGCCGCGCAGATCCGCCGTCACGTCCCGTTGCACGAGATCGAGCGCAACGGCGTAGCGGAATATTTGTCCGCACATCTGCTTGATGCGATGCGCGGAATCGTAGGCTTCTCGGGCCTCTACTTTCTGCGCCACGGCCAATACGTCGCGTGGCTTGATCGCGGAGATGGGCCGTTTGCCGATATGAGGGAACACGTCGTGTTCCAACCAGGCGCGCACCTTGTCTTGCGTGCTGGCCGAGCGCATCTTCGCCTGCATCGCCAGCCACTTGAGCGCGACGGATTCAAAGGTATGGCTCGCGGCGATCAATTTCGCCTCGCGCTCCTCGCGCCGGGCCTCGGCCGGATCGATGCCGTCGGCCAGCAGAACGCGCGCGTCGTCGCGGCGCTTGCGGGCTTTGACTAGGGCGACCTCGGGATAGGTGCCCAGCGCCATCGTCTTGCGCTTGTTGAGGTAACGGTAGTCCAGCCGCCAGTATTTGCCCTGCGGTTTGACGTGAATGTAGAGGCCGCCGCCGTCGTAATGCTTTTCCCCGCTCGGCTTGCTTGCCTTGGCGAAACGAACAAAGGTGTCGGTGAGTGCCATGGGAGCCTCCCTCTGTCGGTATACGAAATCGAGCTCAACCGCGAGATACCGACAAAGATGTCGGTATACGTCCTTGATTTTATGTCAACCCCTCGAATTTTCAAGGACAACAAAAAACCCGCTTCTCCTAGGGAGGAAGCGGGTTTTTCGACTTCTTAAAACTTTTTACTGCTGTGTTCTGGTGCCGCTTGCCGGAATCGAACTGGCGACCTTTTCATTACGAATGAACTGCTCTACCAACTGAGCTAAAGCGGCGAAGTCGCACATTCTAACAAATATTTCTTGCTACACGCTAGTCCCAAAACGATAAATTTTGGCCGTGATGCAAAAATATCATTGCCTTGTGCGTTTTATCAGCTAATCAGGCCTGATGGTAGCCCGTCACCACCGCCACTTCGTCGCGCGAGCCCAGGAACACCGGCACGCGCTGGTGCAGCTTGTGCGGCTGGATCTCCATGATGCGGTTCTGGCCGTCGGTGGCCGCGCCGCCCGCCTGCTCGACGATGAAGGCCATCGGGTTCGCTTCGTACATCAGCCGCAGCTTGCCCGGCATCGAGGTATCGCGCGTGTCGGCCGGGTACATGAAGATGCCGCCGCGGTTGAGGATGCGGTGCACGTCGGCGACCATCGAGGCGATCCAGCGCATATTGAAGTTGACGCCGCGCGGGCCGGTGTCGCCGGCCAGCAGTTCGTTGACGTAGCGCGTGACCGGCGCGTGCCAGTGGCGCGCGTTCGACATGTTGATGGCGAATTCCTTGGTCGTGGCCGGGATCTTGATGTCGCGCTGCGTCAGCACCCACGAGCCCATTTCGCGGTCGAGCGTGAAGCAGTTGACGCCGTTGCCGGTGGTGAGCACCAGCATCGTCTGCGGGCCGTACACGGCGTAGCCGGCGGCGACCTGCTTGGTGCCGGCCTGCATGAAGTCGGCCTCGGTCGGCTGGCCCATGCCCTCGGGCGCCTTCAGCACCGAGAAGATGGTGCCGATCGAGACGTTGACGTCGATGTTCGACGAGCCGTCCAGCGGGTCGAACAGCAGCATGTATTCGCCTTTTGGATAGCGGTTCGGGATCGGGTGGATCGATTCCATTTCCTCCGACGCCATCGCCGCCAGGTGGCCGCCCCATTCATTCGCTTCGAGCAGGATTT
>Ga0247815_10002352_pt1 | contig 13991 bp, 18 predicted proteins | sample UWRJL194509B1_FD_181014 | JGI IMG/M metagenome (GOLD analysis project Ga0247815, IMG submission 181014) | Plant litter microbial communities from Arlington Agricultural Research Station in Wisconsin, United States - UWRJ-L194-509B-1 | ecosystem: Environmental > Terrestrial > Plant litter >... | reverse complement strand
GTAAACAGCAATCGCTCACGACCATTATGCAGACTACCAAGCCCATAGCGACCCGTAGGCGCTTCCGATCAACCGCTCGAGCTGCTGCTGGGCTTCTGCGATTGGCAATCGGACTTCGAGGACGTCCCCGTTTCCTTGAGTTCCACATCGATCGTGCTTGTCATGTAACCCTTTGAGTCGGATTTTCGGGGACACGCGTCATGTTTGCTGGGGACACGCGGTTTCACCTCATGTCTTCGGCAAGAAATTAACAGCACCTCCGGCCCGCATACGGCCTGCTTGCCAGAGGCATGGATGCCATCCTGGTGGCTCGCCGACATGCCACAGCCTCATGGCATAGGGCAGAAATCGGTATGATTCTCATTTACGGAATGTCGCGGCTAATAAGATGTTATTTATTTGGCCATACGATGCTAAACGAGGTCTACGAAGTCACACGCGTGTCACTGTGGCGAATTGGTTGCCAGAGGTGCTCAACATCTTGAGCTTCATGAAACCGTAAAATACTGTCTGGAATTGGCTGAGAGGCACTTGTTCGTTGCCCGTAGCGGTGGGGAGGGAGATAAAGGAGTATCGAAAAGGTTCTCCTGCCTCACACGAAACCGTTTATTCGAGCCAACCGTTGGCGTGGCAAACGGCAACACCAGCCCAAATGCCGATATAAAGAGACGGCCACGATGACGCACTGGCCCCAGCTTGTTTCTGCCCCACAATGTCTGAGCTGGCCGGGACGCTCTTCCTGTTCGATGTTAACAACACGCTTGTCGCGCGAGGCGAGGCAAGTTCATATGCGTTTCGTTGCAGGTTCGCCGATAACTGACACGACAGCAACAATGCAGGTGATATCGGATGATATGCTTGCCCTTCTCCAGACGCTGCGCGACAAGGGTGGCAAGATTGGTTTTGTGAGCGCCTCGGATATGAGGGTGCTCGCGCACAGACTGGCACCGAAGTCCCATGGCAAGGATGGTACGTACTTCCGAGCCGTAATGAATGATCCATGTGACTGACGTGCACGGCTCATTTGCACTTTAGTGATGGATATATTTGACTACGGGTTTCCAAACAATGGCCTGATAGCTTACAGGCAGGGTGACCCAGCGGACCAAGTGGATCAGCACAGGGCGAAAATCCGGACGAACCCGAGGATGCCCAAACCGTTCTTCTCGACTTCGTTTCTCAAGTTTATTACACCGGAAACTTACAAGGCGCTCATCAAAACCATCATGTTGGAACTCTCAAAGCTGGACCTCCCGGTCGTGCGGTACGTGAGCCTTCGTGCCTCAACAAGATCGGCAAGGCCCGCCGTTAGAGGTAACGGAAGGGCGTTGCCGATTGCGTCCGTTCCAAACGGGATATGGTGTCTGACGATTTGCGCATGGCCGTCACAGAGATCTCTTCATCGAGCTCCGCACCGGCGCGTTGCATGTGACGCCTATCGGCTGTAACGCGACGTGAGCATGGGCGGTGATTGTTTTGTCGAGTGGCTTTCTGACGCGGTGGTGCAGTCTAGAGGAGCAGCGGTTATTCGAGGACTATGAGGGGCAGGTGCGCCGTCATTTTCTATATCGACACCCCGATCTTTCCTCTCACGCCTTGTTCCCTTAGGGACATAGAACTCGCTCGGAGCTCATAAAAACCTTACGCAAGCAATTCAGTTCCGACCCTAAGGTGATGTCACTCGTGTTCTCGAAAGGTGGTCCAATCTCGATCAACATCGTCCCGCCAGGCTGGGACAAGAGGCAGTGCCTGGATCGTCTCGGCAGCGAGAACTTGACGGTCCACTTCTTCGGTGACAAAACCGGGCCTGTACGTGCGCCCATCTCGCAGTTTACTGGTAACACCGCTGGGAAAAAGACTGACGCAATGAATTATGTGTAGGGCGGTAATGATTATGAGATCTACGAGGATGACCGTACGATTGGTCACCGTGTGACCGGCCCCGAAAACACGCTGGCCGTAGTGAAGCGTGTGTTTGAAAAACCGACAACATATCCGTCTACTCTGCTTCCTAAAGAAACACCCCAACCACCTATTGGAGATGAGCAATCATCTCCTGGCCCGTTCTCCCCCGTTAGTCCGAACACCGACGTGGAAAATACGGGCTCGCTTGATGAGTCTCGCAAGGATGGGGACGCTGTGAGTTTCTTCAGCCAGCAAGTAACAGCACCTGACTGAACTTATCATCAATAACAATGGCAACGTCAACTACTCCGGCGACAACTGCACTGATATCGACAATGACAATGACAACACTAAAACACGCGTGGAAAAGCCCGAAAGCGATGCAGAAACGATCGAAAAATGTGAGTTACTTCCCCCAGTTGGTGATCTGCGTCTCAACTGTTGCAGACCTTGTGCGCCCCTATTATGTCCCCGACGCTGCGCACTATGCCGGATTGTGCATGCCAGGTACTCGCGTTCAGTTCCTCGCCCACGCGAAAACCGTCATCACCACTCGGGAAGGAGCGAGCATCGTCTGGATCACAGGCATGGCGGGGACAGGCAAGACATGCGTCGCTTCAACTCTCTGCCAACAGCTGTCCGTAGACTCGACCGTCGTTTTAGCCGGCACATTCTTCTGTTCGCGTTCGGCCAGTTCCATCCAACAAGCCAACATTCGACGCATCGTTCCGACGCTCGCCACCCTTCTCTACCGCGCAATCCCCGCATGCGTCGGGCCCCTAGCGGCCGAGCTGAGGAAGGAGCCGGAACTTGGATCCAAGTCAATCCTTGTTCAAGTCCAGTGTCTCCTCGCTAAGCCACTCAACACTTTGGAAGGCCTCGACCGCCAGATCGTCTTTGTCATCGACGCCCTTGACCAGTGCAGCGATCATGCAGAGCTTGTCCAGCTCATCAACGCTCTCGCCGATCTTAAAACCCCGGTACCAGTGAAATTTGTCTTCACGGCACGGCCAGTAGCCACCATCCGTCAATCCCCAGTCTGGGATCCGAACCTTCCCTCGTTCCTGCAACTGTCCACCACCGACCCACAGTCCAAGGCCGACATCCATCTTTTCATCCAAAAAACCTTCGAGAACTCACCGAGGAGGACGTCATGGTTCACGCCAGACGACCTGAACGCCCTCGCTACACTCGCAGACGGACTCTTCGTATTCGCGGCAGCTACCGTCAATTACATTCTCCGAAAAAATCCGCCGCAGCGTTTGCAGCAAGTGAAGACGAAAGCTGCCGAGACCTCAACACTCACCAACACCCTGGACCAGTTGTACTCGAGTGTACTGGACGAGGCGATGGACCCCGGAGTATTTGAGCCCTGCGAGCTCGAGGAGACGCGCAAGATCATTGCCAGCATTGTCTCGAGCCGCGCACCGCTGTCGATCAAGACGTTGGCCGACTTGCTCGGTCTATCATCGAATCAGCTTCGCTCGGCTCTCGATGAGTTGCATTCCGTTGTTTATGTTCCCGAGCATGATGAGGAAAGTCACCTGCGTGTTCTACATCCTACTTTTGCCGACTTTCTCTTCGCTTCCGCGCCAGACCACCTGCGCATCAAGCAGAGCGATGGTCACGACGCTCTTGCACAAGGTTGCCTTGATCGGCTAGACGCAGGCGACCTCCGGTTCAACATCTCCGGTTGCGAGACGTCGTTTGAACCGAACCCACCACTCAAGGATGGCCGGGTCGCAAGCTCGCTTGGATACGCATGCGTGCACTGGGCCCATCATGTCGCACAGGCCTCGCGCGGTTTCGACGATCGGATCGATTCCTTCCTTCGGGGCCGTCTTTTGTTTTGGCTAGAGGTGCTCAGCGTCATCCGCGAGGTTGGTATAGCATCTGAGCTGCTGCGTGTCGCACTCAAAGTGGTGCGTCTACATTTATCCTATTCGACGCCGTTCCTAACGCCCGGCTCCAGGTTAAGTCGCCAGCTCTTTCCGGCTTCCTACGAGATGCGATATCATTTGTAGCATCCTCGACCGAAGCCATCGAATTCAGCGCGGCGCACATCTACATCTCGGCCCTTCCCTTCACGCCAGAACAGTCCTTGATTCGTCAGACTTTTTCACCGCTCCTCAGAGGTGCGGTCAGCGTCGAAGCGTTCGGTATTGGCTCGCCTAGCAGCCGCCAGGTTATCACAGCTGCCTCATCCCCAGACCGCCGCTATATTGCATCTGTGACGGACGCTAGTTCATTTCGAGTGTGGGATGCGGCGAGTTTCAAAGAGATCGGGACCGCGATGGCGATCGACCAAGGAGGAATCCAGTCCGTGGCTGTCGCTGCAAACGGTCAACTGGCTGCGACGGGTTCATCAGACGGCCTCGTACAACTCTGGAACGTGGCTAGCGGTCGGATCGTCGGACCACCCCTGAGCGGACTTGGAGGAGGAATCGGGGCCATCGCCTTCTCGCCTCACGGCAAGCGACTGGTCTCGGGATCTGAGGACAGTGCTATCCGCGTCTGGGAGGTTAAAAATGGGCGACAGTCACATTCAGTCCTGACATCTTCGTCTATCTCCTTCCTCACTTTCTCCCCCGACGGGCGCTTCATTGGAGTAGGCAATACCTCCGGACGATTTCAGGTGTTCGATGCCAAGAGTTACCAGGAGACCGGGAGCTTTGACTGTGGCGAGAAAGTCAGGTCGCTCGTCATCGCGCCAGACAACAGTTTCGTCGTCGTCGCATCTGGTAAAGATGTTCTTGGAACTAGTCTCGGGATAATGCCTCATGATATGTCCGCAACCGGTCACACCGCTCTGGTGAACACCGTTGCGTGCTCTTCAAATGGGCGGTTCATCGCATCTGGGGCAGACGATGCCACAGTCCGCCTGTGGGATGCAAAGTCGGGGGATCCTTGTGGGCCTGTGTTCCATGGCCATGCTGGACCAGTGATTTCAGTGTCATTTTCACCGACAGGCCTCTCTGTCATCTCCGTGGGTAGCGATGGAGCCATTCGGGTCTGGGATCTCGACAAGTCTCAGTCTACAACCTTGCGTCCACGCAACCTGATCTCCCCTACGACACCATATTACGCGAATGGCTGGATCCTTACCTCTTCCAACCAGCGCATGATGTGGGTGCCGCCGGCACATCGTGAACAGTTTGAAGGTGATGGTCGCCAGGAAAATGTCGCTGCTCATCATTTCATCCTCACTTCCACCTCTGGCGATCTACGCTACGGCAAGGACTGGACAGATTGCTGGAAGGGAAGCAATTAGTCTTTTCGCATTGTAGATACTCCTCTCGATATCGTTCCCTCATGATCAGGCTCCGAATCACTATCCTTATTGTCGTCACACGCTCGCTCTTGATAAATAACGTCATCCCATTTGGTCAAGCCATTGATTATTGCTAAGCACCTCTGGTCCTACTGGAATCAAGGTCGCTGTTAATGCCATGATTTTTGAATTGGTTGGGAATGGGCTCGAGGCAGTCGCTCCACGAAGCGAGCCGAGCCGAGCCGTGCACTTCCGTTTGTCCCGACTTCCTTGTATGACCGTTACGTATCTGCCGATGCATTCCACTGCGCGTGCCAAAGGGACATCTGAACAGTGACGACCGATGAAGTGGATGGAGCCTCTCTCGAGGTCTTTGCCAGCAGCAACACGCCTTCGTCATCAAGATGTAGAGCCGACGCAGCGCAGCGCCGCCATCCTTGGTTCAAGTAGCAACAGTGGAGTTATAGGGCCTCCCATGCAGCACTCGGGCATCTTGCGCCTACTCATGCCCAGTCGCCGCGTGCGCTTAGCCACCTCGTCCCTGGCCCTGGCCCTGGCCCTGCGCCGTCGTCGCGTACCACCATGATTCTCGCTGATGTTGACGCCACATTCACCATCCTGGCGCCTGACTTCGATATTTGCCTTGCGCCGGAGTATGGTTGACAATCCGAAACGCACCGTCATCATGCGCTGAGCTGACTGTCGCGGTCGGACGACGCCGTGAAGAGCAGCGAGCTGCCGAGTTTACCGCGGCTGCTGCCGCTCCTAGTCGTTCCTGCCGTTGCCGGGGGGTGTAATATTTCCCTCCTTCACCTGGCTCGCGTTTCAGTTTTGTATTTTATTCTCGATCCGACCGGAAATCTTCTGATTTCTGCCTTTGAATTTGCGATTTGCGCTTGTCCATAGCCTTGGAGAGGCTAATGAGCGGAGTGTACCGCTTTCAAACACCGCATTGAGATCGTAAAACTATGTCCTTCACCCTGGCCTCGTATAAACCGACACAATATGGTAACATGACATGCTTTAAATGATCTGAAGCATGTCGTGGCTCTCTCTACTCCGATGATCCTGCTGAAGCGACTCGTGAGCAACGCTGCAGCTACTAATTCGCACATCCGTGGCGACCGCCAACCCTCCGGTTTGTGTACGACTGATAACTTCTTGGAATCCGTATTTTGACACAATCTGGTGCCAGTCATTTCGGTCACTCTCGCTGCCACTCCGCATAGCGCTCGCCATTTCGAATTCCCCGGGGTACATGATCGTATAACACATACAAGTCGTTTCTGTAGCCCTGGCAGAGACCACGTTACCTCCAGCTTTCAAGATTTCTGCGATCCAAACATGCGTCCCACCAAGTCCAGCGTGTCTTCGGGATCTTTGACAGCATGACCTTCCGTGCGTGTGTCCTTGAAGATCTCGTAATCGTTGCCCCCCTGTGCACATATCGCCGCCGTTAGTCTCAACCACTCCATCGTGACCCGCACACTCTCCAGCACAGATCCACGTACCCTTCGTGTCTTGTCACCAAAGAAGTGGATCGTCTGGAAGCCCAGTCTTTCTATGTGTTGCAGGCAATAGGTCTTGTCCCAGCCTTTTGGCACAATTTCGATCGAGATTTCGCCGCCAGGCATGATTGTAAATTGCTTCATCTTTTCGTTGCCGTGGTTGTCGAGCTTCTGTTGCAAGGCTTCGATGAATTTCTTGCGGACGTTGTGAACCTGGCGGGAGTCATGTGGGCTGGAAGCCAAAGGATAAAGGACACGAGTGAGTGCACGCACCCTGTCAAACATCTCGAATTCCTTCCGCTCGGATTCCCTGCGCCGACGTATCAGGAGCTCTATCCTCGATGCGCCAGCCCAGACTCACTTCGCGCTACGACCCATAGGAGTGACATACATCATGCCAGTGCGGAGCTCGATGAACACGTCCCTGTTGCATTCCCAGCACGACATTCAAACATTGCGCCAGTGCCCAAACAAGGAGATACACATACCGCTTTTTAGGTATCCTCAGTTTCGCAATATACTCCATGACGAAGCCAACGAGATCTTGGTAGAGTTCCTCGCCGACGAATTCGAGAAATGAGAACGTCCCGAGCGACTCTTTGGCACTGTATGCGGTCAACCCGTTCTCTGCGAACCCGAAGTCGAACCTTTCCATCACTTAAAAAACAGAAGCGGCGCTTTAGTTCATTATAATGGTCACGGTATTTTGGAAGGGACAAGGAGAGAAAGTTGTGATGCGAACCATTCTTGCCAGTCGGTGGCGCCAGTTGGCGGGAGAGCGTCGCGAAATCGGATGCACCCACAAATCCAATGGATATTCCCATATGACGAAGTCTAGCGAGAAGTTCTTCCATTTCGCGCGAGATGGCCTGCCGTCGAGGCGAGCACGTTTAGCTCTCAAAGATGCCCGCAATGAGGCGCGCACGAACTTGCCTTGCGTGCAGGTGTGAGAGTGTTGTCGACATCGAACAGGCAGAGCGTCCTCGACGGGTTAACCGATAGTTGCATCGCCATTGCAAGGTAAGAGAGTACGGAGCTAGCGGGGAGCCGCTGCCTACATCTTTATATCAGCCACGTTGCTGGGGTTGCCGTTCTCCATGTGGATGGCCGATTCCGAATGAAAGGCGTTATCCGAGACATAGGAACTCTCTGACAGCCATCGATTCTCTCATGTACAGTCGAATTTCTCTTTGCGTCTCTGAGCCGATTGTAGTATTGGTGTATTATAAGGCCGGCTACGCCCACCTCTAGTACACTTAGCATGCGACTTCCCAGCCCGCACCATCCTTGTTGAGCATCATGCATATGGCCTGAGGCTATCCCTCATGGCACAAAAATTGTGACTAGCCTGACGCAACCCATGAGGTTAATAATTTACCGTGTTAGTGAGCCACGCGCAATGCTGCATGCATGCGAGTCGTTGCCGCGCAGATGCAGTGTGGCGAGGTCCGCTGTTTCATTGTCAGCATTCCTATTACACTGCAACTTTCCGCAAACATCGTAAACCAAGCGCAAAGGCATATGCAATCGGCATGAAAATTGAACGCAAACTATAAATATTGTGTGAAATAGGAGTGTAGGTGCACGATGTGACAGTCAGAAAGCAATCACAGACTCGGAGCAAGGGCGAGCGGAGAGTCCGTAGATCGGAACGGAGCGTCAATTAGTTGCATGTACGCCAGCAACTAGTCCATTGCTCGCCGTAGTACAGCTCAGCGTCGCCATTGAGAACAGCATGCTTCTGGCGAGCAGCAATGATCTGCGATTGACCACTTACTTCGATGCGGCCACGATACTCTGGCGGCACCCACAACAACCGCTGGTTGGATGGAGTGACCATCCAGCCACCCATCTCGTGGGAACTTGCCAGAAGGGATCGCTGCCAATATTGATCTCCGAGGGACCTGACGCGTTCGAGGTTCCAGACGCGCGCTGTCCAATCGACGCTTGCGGCAACGACAGAGCGACCATCTGGCGAGATAGCCACTGAAAGAACTGCTCCAACATGCATGACCACGAAGAACAGGTCCCCGAGGTCGTCCTGATTTTGCTTCCCACAGACGGATGGTGCCATCTTCCGCGCCGGATGCGATGAGCCGCTCGTTGGCAGTGAATAGAATGACCTGTGTTTCGAAACTGGAAGGGAAGAATTACTCTTCAGCGCTAGATGGAATGAACGGCTCCTCTATGCAATGCGCGGGATCTGGGGAGCACGTCGGATGTGCAGCGGTGCATGAGTGAGCACAAAGTCGTCAAAGGTTGTGTGCAATGTGTGCAGCTCGCCGTTTTCGTCCTGTTCGGGGACAAAGACCACAGCATGCAGCTCATCGAGTGACCCGCGAACCTCGTCGGGAGATAAATCGAGAAGATCTGCCAACGTCTTGACTTGCAACGGCGCGCAGCTCGACAGGATGGTCGAGATGACCTTCCGCGTGATAGCGAGCTCGTCAGAGTCGATGGTCGTCGTCGTCGTCGCGCCGGTGAGAATCGACGAGTACATCTGATTCAGTTCTGTCAAGACCGGGGTCGTCTCTTGCATGATCACTTTTTGAAGCCGATCTCGCCGATGATGCACGTCTGTCGGCTCCAGAATGTACCTGACGACAGCCGCCGCAAAAGTGAAGAGACCTCCAGCTCGCGTGGTGAGAAAGTCTAGATCATCCTTGGCGTACCACGATGAGTCTATCAACGAGCCTTCAAACGTCCTCTGAATGAAGAGCCGAATGTCTGCCGCGACCTGTTCTGGGTTGACGGAGTCCAGCTGGAGGAGCGTGCGATGACTGGGGTCCCACATGCGGGACTTGCGAATGTGCGGGCTCGATCGCGCCGTGATGAGGAACTTGACCGGTACCAAACACTTGAAATCGGCGAGGGTGTTGACCAACTCGAGAAGCTGAGACTGGTCGCTGCATTGGTCGATGGCGTCGATGACGAAGACGATTTGACGGTCGAGGACTACTGAACTTCCAAGCGGCTTGGTGAGGAGACCCTCGACTTGGTCGCGTATCGGCTTGCGAGCCAGGTCTGGATCGGTGTGCAACTCGGCTGCCAGTGACGCGACGCATGAGGGGACCGCGCGAGCCAGGAGAGTAGCGAGCGTCGGAATTATGCGCTGGGCGTCTGGCCGCTCAAGTTCTTTGGCCGGGGATGAACAGAAGAAGGTACCAGCCAGGATGACAGCCGGGTTGTCTAGGAACCTCCGACAGAGCGACTGTGCAATGGCCGTCTTGCCTTTTCCCGCCATTCCCTCTATCCAGACAACACGTGGCCCATCGATCTTGGTGACAAGACGACTCGCTTCGTCGAGAAATTGAACACGGGTACATGTCATACAGCCAACATCGGGCTTCTGAGCATCAAACGCCGCTTGCGCCACATGGTGCTGTCCGAGTCCTGCATCAAGTAAGACATAGCGCAATCTTTGAGAGGTGACCCACCTTTGTCAATCGTGTTCAAGTCGTCGGAGAACTGGTCGTGTGAGGTGGTAGCCTAAAATATTTGAGTCAAACAGCGCTGATTGGTTGTACATCATCTCACCTGCTGATCGACAAGATTGCTCGTGTCAATAAATTGTGAAGTAGTCGTCTGAAGGGCGTGTGACGCGTACGACAAGCCATACAATGGCGACGGGGAACGAGAGATAACAATCGGCGATGTTGCCGCACTGCTGCACGATTCAGGCGAGGGTGAACGTGAAATAGCCATTGGAGATGTTGGAGAAGTAGACGACGAATCACAAGTTGGCGATGGCGAACGCGAGATAGAAAGTGGCGTAACTGACACGCTGAGCGAGTCAAACGACGGCGAGGGTGAGCGCGATGTGGTCATTAACGACGGCGTCGGTGAGCGACTGTCAAGGTGCAACTGTGATGCGGATAAAAGTGGTCAGTCGAGGAGAGTACAAGAACAGCCAACGATGCGCACTGTGTCGAGCTCTGGAGATGGTGAACGCGAAGCGCCCCTTGGCACTGGAGGCTCGAACGACGGGTCATGTGCTGGTGAAGACGACGCAGAGACAGGTGTTATGACGAATACGTCGTGCATGTCAAGCATTGACGAAAGTGAGCGTGATGCGAAAGCTGGCGGCATATGCGAGTGACTGGCCGGCTCGGAAGTCGCCTCAGATAGCGACGGGGAAGACGACGCTGCCAAAACTGCTGGTGTTGCTGGCCGACTATGCGCGTCGAGTGATGACGATGGCGAGCGCGACTGGACTCGTACAGCTGGTGATGAGGCCCTGCTGGACGCCTCGAGCGATGGCGAACGCGAAACAGCCATAGGCTCGGGCAAATCAAACGGCGACTCGGGTGATGGCGAACGTGAGTGGGGCACGGAAGCAGACGATGTAGATAGCCTGTCGGACGAATCGACCCACGGAGAGGGCGAGCGTGATTCGGGCAGCGGCGACGGCGAAGGTGAGCGGCTGCGCGACTGCAACACCAAGTGGTCAGTCGGTCGAGCCAGCTATATAGTATCGCTGGCAACACGCACCTGACTGTCGTCCACGAAGGTTGGCGTGGGCCATGGCGAACGTGATGCGCGAATTGGTGGAGGCATGGAAAGGCGGTTGCGGCAACTTCCGTGTGATGGAGGTGCTCAACATCCCAGCTGCGCGGGCGCTTTTACGCAGTGACGTCTGTAAGGCTTGTCGTTTTCATGAATCATCACACAGGCCGCGTAGGCTTCGCAGCCCGCACCTGCTCAAACCAAGTCTGCCGTCACGTCGCGTGCTTTTCGTGTTCGCTTCGAACGTGGTAGTAGCCAGCTATCTTTTGGCTGCAGCGTTGGTGATCGGTCGAACTAATATCATAGCGACAATGGCGAAAGCGCGAATTAACGCCAAAGCTCGTTCATCTCGTACCGTACAGCGGCGAACTGTCTCGACCGTGTGCAGCTTCTCCGGGTCCTCGTGATCATACTATATCACGCAAGTCAGTACATAGTAGTTAGTCTCAGCTAAACGTGACACACCTTTGTGTACGTCTTGTTCTACATCTGCATTGCCCTAACTGGTTCGACGAGGCTGCCAATTTAGGCATCACATCCCTCGGTCTTGACTAAAAACTTGTACGGTTCCACCTCGATGAGACAAAAACCCCGCCTCCGCGGTGACCAGTCGACTGCAACACAGCGAAAAGCTGTACCATTTTCGGCTGCGCCGCCTGCAAAAATTCTCGAGTCAGCTCAAAATAATCACTCGCGCAGTGAAACAAATGCACCGTCCTACCTGCGAGCTCGGCGTTGTCCTGCACCTCGCGCATCGGACACATGATGATACAGCGCCAGCCTCCCCTCCCTCTCCGCCTTAAGGCCGTGAAAATGCCCATGAGCTTGTTCACGTCCGCCTTTGCTCGCTTCGAGTCAACTTGCAAGGTGACCGGCGCCGGGTCTCTCGAGCTGCGGCGCGCTAGATCATCCTACTCCCGCCCGCGCAAGCTCAGCATTCAAGTGAGTTTTGAGATGCCATGTGAGCGGCTAGGAGGACGTTGGTGACAATCCTGGTGCGTGCGGCAGCGGTTGTAATGTCTGGATATGGCTCTGCAGATAGGCTGGCAGGTGCTCGCACCAGGTGCTGGCCATACTGAAATCCTACAAAATCATGCCTATTTTGTGCTACATTGAAGTGCGAGTCGGTAAGGGGGTGATTGGGGAGGGCTATGAACGTACCGGGCGCACTGGTTGAGTAAGGCAGCATCTTGTGCGTGCTCCGTGGGCAAGTGAGCGACTTTGTCGCAGATCCAGGCGGCGATATAAGTCGAGGATTGGCCATCAGGTTCAGTGCGTGTGACCGGTTGAATGAGCAGAGAAAAGCTGGGGGGAAGACCTGACGAAGTCAACGGCAGCACGGTGGTGTTGCGCTGCCTCCGTCAGACCCGGCGGCTCTATAAATACGAAACGTGCAGTGTATGGGTAGCAGCGACGAAAAAAAACATTTTGCGACATTGTGGCAAAGTGGTACGGGGCGGGACGGAGCGGAGCAATGGGTGGCAGAGGGGCAACTATTCCATCCCTTTCCAACTCAGCCAAACTGACACGGCCCATGCCCTCCTTCCTTGGCTGCTGAGTCACCCTTTGTGGTGCCGTCGCGCAGTTTCCAGCTCACCCAGGCTCTCGGTCGTCGCAATATCTCCGACTATAATACTCTCATTACAACGTACTATCACGCTGCATGGTTTCGAGGGCTACGTGCACTGCTGCCAGCTCCATCTCACCATCCCTGCCGCGACCTGTCCGGATCCCATTTATCCTGCTTTCTCGTCTTCGCAAGCACGCCCCTCTTCTCGGTCTCTGTCAGCTTTGTTCCTTGGGCTACCACATATCAGCACCCAGCGTTTCCGCCGCTCCGAGCACCACGCTAATATGATATGTTGGTGCCTCCCCCCCCCCAACCTGGGAGACATCGGCATTAGCAATGTCACTTGATCTGACAGTTCTCCAGAGTTTAGTTCAGTATGAACGGCACAGAAACCATTGGCACGCCGAAAGCAAATGATCAATCCTTTAGCCAAGGAGTAAGAATGGTCGATTGTGGCCGGTGGAGCACCGTGACCGTGACCGGATGTCATCCTCCATGTAAATTGTCTGCTCGAGCGGTTCGCAAATCCAGACTCGAATGTCGGGGTGGGTAGGAGCAGTGACCTCTAGCAAACATGATCAGTTGCCTCTTTGGTTCACGGTCATCAAGGCATTGTTGATCTATCATGACCCGGCTGTGCTGACTCAAAGAGTGAAGCCGAAAGCGATGACCGGCCCGAACGAAGCCTAAAGACTGGAAATCGGGCACGACCCGAGTCACAAGCGGAGACACTCGGGCCGATCGGCCGCGCACAAAACGTGTACAGTAGAACTCTTCCCAACCCATACCCTTCGGTCAACGCTCTAGGCTATGGGTTGTGAGGGGCTATGGCTTTGCAGGGGACGGCTATGGGCGTGGAACATGATTCGAGAAACACAAAAAGCTATGGCTTATCGGAGGTTATGGCTCAAGAGAGGTATGGGTTAAGAGGGGTTCTACTGTACCTAACTTACCAACGACAACCTTGTCAAACCACCCATAAATTGCCAGCGCTGAGAACATAGGCTACCCAAGAGAGCATGAGACGAGGGGCTGATGTGGAAGTCGCATACTACCGCTTGCACGCGAACGTACATGATCAAAGAATAGAGATGCAGCTCCGGCGAGGAATGTGGTCGTGCGAAGAAGTACACACAACGGCGGCGGCGGCATATTCCGTGACGGAATACTGTGACTGCTAGTTGATTCCTCCGCTAGGTTTTCCCGCAAGAAGAAATGCTTCTATTACGCT
>Ga0247815_10002351_pt1 | contig 13992 bp, 14 predicted proteins | sample UWRJL194509B1_FD_181014 | JGI IMG/M metagenome (GOLD analysis project Ga0247815, IMG submission 181014) | Plant litter microbial communities from Arlington Agricultural Research Station in Wisconsin, United States - UWRJ-L194-509B-1 | ecosystem: Environmental > Terrestrial > Plant litter >... | reverse complement strand
GCCACGAACCCGACGAGCAGCGCCTTCCAGGGCGACGGGATCAGCTGGTCGGTGACCCGCTGCAACACACGGGGAAGCAGCAGCGCCACGGCGACGGTGATGATGCTCAGCGCCACCAACGCGTAGAGCACGCCGAGCAGCCACCCGCCGGCGAGCGCCCAGGGAGAGACTTCGACGGTGTTCGATGACGACGGTGCGATGCGTTCCGTCGTCCCGCTGACCGCTCCGTCGGCGATGCGCGCGCCGTTGTCGCTGTTGTAGGTGAGGTCGCCGCCGACCGAACCATCGATCGCCAGGTTTCCGACACTGACCATCACATCTCGGCCGACCGTTCCGGCGATCGCGACGTCTCCGGCGGCGCCCACGAGGTCGTCACCGAGCGAGCCTGTTGCCGTGACATCCGTCGACGCCGCGAAGATCGTCGCGCTGCGCGAGACCGTGCCGCTGATCGTCACGTCCTGCCCGGCGAGACGCACGTTGCCGTCGACCGTTCCGGTGATGATGATCGTCTGGGCGGCGGCGATGACGTCACCCGCCACGTTGCCGCTGATGGTGATGCTCTGCCCCGCGGCATAGACGTCGCCATCCACCTCACCGGTTACGTCGATCGCGGTGCCGCTGTAGAACTGTGACCCTGCTCCATCGGCAGCCGCAGAGGGTGCGGGTAGCGGCGCCGAGGGTGATGCGGCCATTGCGGCCGCGGCTGGGCCGATGGTCAGGATTCCCGCGGCGAGAACCGTGACGACGATCCGCCGGGTGTGGGTCAGAACACTCATTGCCGTGCCTCTTCTGTTCGTCGGTCGGGTGGGTAAGCGTGCCGGACTCAATACCGGTCGGGTTCCGGACCGAAGACGAATCTCCGGCCGCTGATCTCCTCGGGCGTGATCCGCACGTACACCTCTTTCGTGGTGGGGATCCAGGGTGTGAGCGGTGTCTCATCCGCTGCGAAGATCTCCGCCTGCGTGTCCAGCGCCCGTGCAGTCCCCGTGACGATCACGCTCCAGCCATCGGTCGCGGTGATCGAATCGACCTCGAATGCCACGCGTGCATTGATCGTCAGTTCGAGAAGCTTGCTACCTTGCGCGGTGCGGAACAGGATCGTGGATCCGTCGGAGTAGTAGTTGACGGGAAAGATCTCAGGCGAGTCGGACACCGACACCGCCAGGCGCCCAAAGGTCATCGAGCCCAACAGGGACCATGCCTCCTCCCGGCCGACCGACACGATCGGGTTGTCCGCCGTGGGAAGGGATGCTGCGTGGTGCGCGTTCATGACGACCTCACTGTCTCTGCGTGTCCGTCCTGCCATCTCACGATGCTGACGTTGTCCTCGGTTGCCGACGCTAGCGGTGGCGCGCCGAAGCGCACGGGACGTTGGTCCCGCTGACGTTTCGCGCGACGCGATGTCTCTAGGCGTCGCCGGCCGGCCGCTGCCCCAAACGGAGGACGGCAGCCTGAGTGCGCCGCTGCAGCCCGAGTTTGGACAGGAGGCCCGACACGTAGTTCTTGATCGTCTTCTCCGCGAGACCGAGTTCGAGCCCGATCTGGCGGTTGGTCAGTCCGTCCGCGATGAGGGCGAGGATCTGGCTCTCGCGCAGGCTGAGCGAACCGAGGCGGGGATCTTCGGCCGACGACGTCTCGATCTTCTCGACTACCCGACGACTGAGGGATCGGGTGATCAGCGATCGACCGGCGGCGACGTGCCGTATCGCCTCGATGAGCCCCGATCCGCGGACGTCCTTCAGGACGTAGCCCGAGGCGCCCGCCAATACCGCTGCGCTGATGGCTTCGTCGTCGTCGTATGCCGTGAGGATCAGGCACTTCACGTCTGGATGCTGCGAGCGGATGTCGCGGCAGACGTCGATCCCGCTGCCGTCCGGCAGTCGCACGTCGAGAAGTGCGACGTCGGGCAGTGTCGCTGCGATGCGCCCGACCGCCTGTGCCGCGCTCGATGCCTCCCCCACGACAGCGATGTCGAGTTCCGCGTTGAGTAGATCGGCGATTCCTCGACGAACGATCTCATGGTCGTCGAGGAGAAACACTCGGATGTCCCCGGTCACTGTTGCGTTCTCAATTCCGGAGTCGGAACGCGCCAGGTCAGTCGGGTCCCGGTCGGGCCGCTCTCGACGCTGGAAGCGCCACCTCTTGCTCGCGCCCGGGCCTCGAGGTTCGACAATCCGCTGCGCCTCGCCGATCCGCCCATGCCGCGACCGTCGTCGTCGATGCTCAGCTGAATCTCCGTGCCGTCCGCGCTCAGGCGGACGCTCGATGACTCGGCACCGGCGTGCCGAGCGGTGTTGGTGAGCGCCTCGCGCGCGACAGCCACGACATCGTCGGCGAGCGAATCGGTGACGACCAGGTCGACCGGACCACTGAATTCGATGGCCGGAGCGCGCCCGAGGGGCACCGTCATGTCCGTCGCCAGGTCGATGAGGCGATGCCGAATCGTTGAACTTTCACCGGCGGAGGGGGTTGCAAGCGCGAAGATCGCGGTGCGGATCTGAGCGATCGCGCCATCGATATTGGACACCGATTCGATGATTCGTTCGCCGGTCGCGCTGTCCACTGCGCCGGCGATGCTCTGGAGTTGGAGGCCGGTACCGAAGAGCTGTTGGATCACATGATCGTGCAGGTCGCGTGCGATTCGTCCGCGATCTTCGAGCACTACGACGAGCTGCTGGGCCGTGCGCGACCTGATGAGCTCGAGCGCCACGCTCGCCTGGTCGGCGAAGTCCGCTGCCATGTCCAGGTCGGCGGCGTCGAACGACGGTCGGCCGCATTTCCTGGTGATGATGAGAACCGCCTGCACCTGTCCGGCCGCCGAGAGCGGCAGGGCGATCAGCGGACCGAATCCGTGCGCTGGGGGCGCGTCGAGGAAAGTCGATCCCTCATTGACGAGGAGCGGTTGGCCGCCATCGAAGACGCGGCCGGACACCGTGTCGGGCGCAGCGAACCGCTGCCCGAGGAGCGTGTCCGCCTCAGCCCCCTGAGCGACAGTCACCTCGATCTCGCCCCCCGGCGACGTCTGTGCGGTGAGTGCGACCAGGTCTGCCTCCGCGAGCACGAGCAACCTGTCCAGCAGGATCGCCAGCGGATCTTCGCCGTCGGCCGACAGCATCGCCGCCGTGATCTCGGCCGATGCCGCAGCCCAGGCCTGCCGTCGCCGCGTCTCGGCATAGAGACGCGCGTTCTCGATGGCGAATCCCGCGGTGCCGGCGAGGGATTTCACGAGTTGCTCGTCATCAGCACTGAATTCGCCGGAGGAGCGATTGCTGAGGTAGAGGTTGCCGAAGACCTTGTCTCGTACGCGGATGGGCACGCCGAGGAACGTGTCCATGGGTGGATGATGTGCCGGGAAGCCCGACGATCGCGGGTCATCAGCGATGTGCTCGAGTCTGATCGGGTGGGGGTCGTCGATCAGCGCTCCCAGGAGACCGTGCCCGACCGGTAGGTGACCGATCGCGGCCACCTCGCTGTCGGTCAACCCCACGTGGATGAACTGCTCGAGCTCGCCGCCGGGCGAGATCACGCCCAGGGCGCCGAAACGGGCATCCACCAGTTCGACCGCGACTTCGACGATGCGATGCAGCACCTGCGGCAGTTCCATGAGCTCGACGACCGCCTGATTGGCGCGAAGCAGGGCACGCAGGCGCCCCTGAGTCTCCATCACCCCCTGGGCGCGCTCAACCAGGTCGGCCAATGCCGTGTCCAGCTCGCTGCGGGGAGCATCGGGAAACGAGATCGCTTCGTCGGTCATGGTCGGCACAAACCCTTCGCTCACCGCGGTCTGGGGCGCACGAACGGCCGAGTGATTGTTCCCTCAGAGTAGGCCCGGCAGCGTCCGAACGCCACAGGACCTTCGTCCCCGCCGCCTAGATCCGTTGGGCCCACACTCACAGGGCACGAAGCGACTGTGAGGAGAGCTGGATGACGAAGCCAATCATCGTTGGCGTGGATGGGACGAGTGCGGGGTCTGCGGCAATCGAGTGGGCCGCGCGGCGTGCCTCCCGCCTGGGCCGTCCGCTGGAGATCCTTCACGTTATCGACGACGCGTGGGGAGCCATCGGGGAGCGCCAACTCGCAGAGCTCCACCCGGAAGCGGCCCGACTGGTCGCCGAGGCGGCTGCGCTCGCGGCTACGGTCGACCCGCACCTCGAATGCGTGGTCAGGGTGACCACCGGTGACCCGATCGTAGAACTGGCGGCTGCATCACATACGGCAAACCTGGTGGTGGTGGGCACGCACAAGACCGGCTTCTTCCACGGCCGTGCACTCGGGTCTCGAAGCCTGCAATTGGCTGCGGCATCCAGGTGCCCGGTCGCCATCATCCCCGGGTTCACGAGCTCCCGGCGGGAAGGGGTGCTCGTCGGCATCGACGAGTCGGCAGGAGGGGACGCCGCGCTTGCGTTCGCAGCTAAGGAAGCACGGGAAGCGCGGGAACCACTCGTGCTTCTTCATGCCGTTCCGCCTTCGCGATATGCGAGCCTGACCTCGTCCGAATCGACCGCCGTGACGGTGAAGGCCATCCAACGGGCGCGAACCCTGGGGGCGACCGATTATGTGCGCTGTCGCACGGTTCACCGCCGCCCCGCAGAGGCCCTGATCGATTCGGCCGCTCACTCGGCACTGCTGGTGCTCGGGAGCACTCGCCGATTCGGGTCGGAACTGACAGTGCTCGGTCCCGTCGTGCACGACGTGCTCATGAATATCACCGGTCCCACGGTGGTGGTGCATGCCGACTTCCTGCACGCCCCCGACACTCGAACATCGCAACCGGGAGAAGAACTGGTGGCGGCCGACAGTGGCCGAGAGACGGGCTGAGCGAGGACCGACGGGACTTTCGACCCGGGCGGCTATAGCACCGACCCGCAGGCTCGACACATGAAAGCACTCCAATATCGCACCGTAGGTTCCGCCCCCGAGGTCGTCGAGATCGATACTCCGGAGCCAGGCCCCGGCCAGGTGAGGCTGAAGGTCACCGCCGCCGGCCTGTGCCACTCCGACTCGTTCATCATGGGTCTACCCGCTGACCAATACGTCTATGGGCTCCCCCTGACGCTCGGGCATGAGGGCGCGGGCATCGTCGACGCGCTCGGCGACGGCGTGACGGGGGTGGCGGTCGGAGACTCCGTCGCCGTCTACGGTCCCTGGGGATGCGGGCGGTGCCACGCCTGTTCGGAGGGGCGCGAGAACTACTGCACGAACGCGGCAGCGCTCGGTATCGCGCCGCCCGGACTCGGCGCGCCCGGGGCGATGGCGGAGTACCTCATCGTCGATGACGCCCGCCATCTCGTGCCGCTGGGTGATCTAGACCCGGTCGCATCCGTCTCGCTGACTGATGCGGGACTGACCCCGTACCACGCCATCACATCCAGCCTCGACCACCTATACCCGGGTTCGACTGCGGTCGTGATCGGTGCGGGTGGCCTGGGTCACGTCGCCATTCAGATTCTGAAGGCGGTGAGTTCGGCCACGGTGATCGCTGTCGACATCGATGAGAGCAAGCTCGCTCTGGCCAAGGATGTCGGCGCAGACCTCACGATCGTCTCGGGTCCGGACGCCGTGGCCGCCATCCGCGATGCGACCGGCGGTATCGGAGCCCAGGCGATCTTCGACTTCGTCGGAGCGCAGCCGACGCTGGACATCGCCCGGGAGTCAGTCGCGATGGACGGCGTCATCCAGATCGTCGGAATCGGAGGCGGCGTGCTGCCGACCGGGTTCTTCTCGACGCCGTTCGGCGTGGCTGTGCAGGCGCCCTACTGGGGCTCACGCTCGGAACTCATCGAGGTGCTCGACCTCGCCCGGCGAGGGCTGGTCACGGTGCACGTCGAGGAATTCACTCTCGACGAGGCTCCAGAGGCGTACGCACGACTTCATGCCGGAACGATCCAGGGCCGCGCTGTGGTCGTTCCCTGAGGTGCAGCTCCAACGGTAGTGACCACGGCAGCGCGGAGACATCGGGCACGTCAACCCGTCGCATCTCGTCGGCTGGGAGCACTACGTCGTTCGTAGCTTGGCTAGCGCGTCGTCGATCGTCGCGTCACTGAGGGCGATCCGGTCTCTCAAGAAGGAGCGGGCGACGTCCGGGTCTCCCTGTCGGTACGCGATGTACGCGGCTTCCGCTTCGTGAGCGAGCTCAGGAGTCATCGTTCCCTGGGCTCTCAGTTGATCGGCCAATTCTTGCGCGGTCTGCACTCCAAACGCGCTGCGGATGCTCTCGGGAAGTGGGTAGGTGGCGTAGGCGCCGACGTCCATGGTGTCTCCTATTGACCTGGATTGGTTCGATCTGGATTGGTGAAGCTAGAGAATCGGCTTACCGCCGGTGACGGCGATTACCGCGCCGGAGATGTAGCTGGCTTCGTCCGATGCGAGCATCACGAAGACCGGCGCTACCTCGGCGGGTTGCCCCGGTCGCTCAAGCGGAACATCCGCCCCGAACTGTTCGACCATCTCGCTCGGCATAGTCGACGGAATGAGCGGAGTCCAGATCGGCCCCGGCGCCACGGCGTTCACGCGGATGCCTTTGGGTCCGAGCATCTGTGCCAGGGACGCGGTCATATTGGAGATCGCGGCCTTTGTCGCGGCATACGGGAGCAGTGTCGGTGATGGTGAGTCAGACTGGATGGAGCTGGTCGCGATGATCGAACTGCCGGGCCACATGTGCGGCGCGGCAGCCTTGACCAGGTGGAAGTATGCGCTCAGGTTGACGGCGAGCGTGCGATCCCATTCGGCATCGTCGATTTCGCTGATGTCGTCATGTGTGCGCTGGAACGCCGCGTTGTGCACGAGGACATCCACCTTGCCGAACGCGGCGACCGCCTTATCGACGAGGGCGCGACACTCCTCGGGACTCGCGAGATCAGACGCGACGAGCTCCGCGCGCCGACCCGCGGACGTGACCAGCTCGGCGGTGTCGGTGGCATCATCGTGTTCGTCGAGGTAGGCGATGACGACGTCGGCTCCCTCGCGGGCGAAGGCGAGTGCGACCGCCTTGCCGATGCCGCTATCGGCGCCCGTAATGACGGCGACCTTATCGGTCAGCCGGCCACTCCCCCGGTACGACCCCCGGCCGTGATCGGCGAGCGGGGTCAGGTCGCTTTCGCGGCCGGGTGGGTTCTGTTGCTGTGGCGGCTGAGAGGTCTGGGGTTCGGTGCTCATGATGCTCCTTCGAATTACTTGGTTTTCAGTTTTCGAATCACGGCCAGGGCGACGAGCAGCACGACGGGTCCCGCTAAGACGAGAGGATCCATCCATATGTGCTTGAGGTCTGCACGATTGTTGCCAAGACGCGAGGCGATGGGTCGCATCCGTGGCTCCCCCAATACACCCGATTCGGCGATCGGGTTGTCGGGAGCGCGCTCGACGAGCGACCGCGCATGGCTCTCCCACGCGTCGACACGATCGCCGAGGATGAGGAGCAGCCAGTGGGCCGCGCGGCCCTCGCTATACCGCGAGTAGGCGAGACGGCGCACCGCGCCAGAGAGACCGCGCAGCGGCGCCACCGTTCCGAACACGGGCGGCAACATCTCGTGCTCGATTGACCGCTCCCGCGGGCGGAGTTCGGGCTGCGATGGTGGGATGGTCCAATGCGCACCGGTCTCGAGATCCCGACGCTCTTTCGGCACTGACGGCCGGTCCGCGGGATCGAGGTCGGCACCCCAGCCGGGGATCCGCGCGCGAAGCCCCTCGCGGTCGGTCACAGATTCGTGGTCGCTATCGATGTATGGCATGGCGAACTCCTACGCCCCCTCTTCCGTGGTGATCACGGTCTTGATGCAATCGTCGAGCTTGGACGAGAACATGTGATAGCCCTCGGCTATGTGTTCCAGCGGGATGCGGTGGGTGATGATGTCCCGGGGCGAGAAGTGGCCGGCCTGGATGTGCTCGAACAGCCGGGGCCACTGGCGCTTCGCCGGAGCCTGATTGGTGCGGATGGTCAGGCCTTTGTTCATCGCATCGCCGAACTTGACGGCGCTGAACAGCGGCCCGTATGCGCCCATCACCGACACCGTGCCGCCTTTGCGAACCGAGTCGATCGCCCAATTCAGTGCAACCGGAGATCCGCCCTGGAGCTTCAGCTTCGACGCCGAGACGTGCTGAAGCAGATTGCCGTCCGCCTCTGCGCCGACCGCGTCGATCACGACGTCTGCTCCGAGCCAGTCCGTCTGCTTCTTCAATTCGACAACGATGTCGTCGAGCTGATTGAAGTTGATGACCTCCGCGAAGGCGAAGTCCTTCGCCTTTTCCAGACGGTAGTCGAGATGGTCGACGACGATGACCCGCCCCGCGCCCATGAACCAGGCGGAACGGGCGGCGAAGAGTCCGACCGGACCGGCGCCGAACACGACCACGGTATCGCCCTCGGCGATGTCGCCCAGCTGCGCGCCGAAATATCCGGTGGCGAGAGCATCCGTGAGCATCAATGCGTCTTCTTCATGGAGCCAGTCCGGGATGATCGAGGGCCCGACGTCGGCCAGTGGCACTCGCACGAACTCGGCCTGGCCACCGTCGTAGCCACCGCAGGTGTGGGAGTACCCATAAATCCCTCCCACCGCGGTGGCGTTCGGGTTGACGTTGTGGCAGTTCGAGTACAGACCGCGCGCGCAGAAGTAGCAGGTTCCGCAGTAGATGTTGAACGGCACCATCACCCGGTCGCCCACCCGCAGATTCTCCACCGATGGCCCGACTTCGTGAACTACTCCGATGAACTCGTGCCCGAAGGTGGTGCCGACCCGAGTGTCGGGCATCATCCCGTGATAGAGGTGCAGGTCGGAGCCGCAGATGGCCGCCCGGGTGACCCGCACGATGGCATCGTTCGGATGCTCGATCTTCGGTATGTCTTTTTCTTCGACTCGAATCTTGTACGGTCCTCGATACACCATCGCTTGCATGTGCGCCCCTGACGTCGTCGTGAGGTCTAGGCAACTCCTCGTGGCGATTCAGTCGACCCCTTGACATCGACGTACCGTGTGACAGCTCCGTCACGGTCTTCGCCTCAGCCGAGCGGCGGGCTCTCTTCCTCGCAGGGGCTACCGTGAGCCGCATGACTCCGATCGTTCCTCCCCAGTCGAAGAGCGGCGACTACACCGGCGACCGGATGTTGACCGCAGACGGTATGCGCTTCCGCGTGCTGTCGTCGGTTCCGCCAGATGGCTCCGCGAGCGTTCGCTCTGCGCCGCAATTCGTGCTGGTACACGGAATCGGCACCTCGCATCGCTATCTCGCACGGCTGCACGCCGAGCTCGCGTCCGCCTCCGTCGTGCACTCCGTCGATCTGCCTGGGTTCGGCGGACTGCCAAAGCCGACCCATTCCCCGACCGTCGAACAGATGGCTTCGTCACTCGGCAGAGCGCTCGACCAGGCCGGCATCGGATCCAGCGTGCTCGTCGGTCATTCGATGGGGTCGCAGTGGGTAGTCGAGCTCGCAGTGCAGCGACCTGATCTCGCCTCGGCAGTCATTGCAATGGGTCCGGTTGCCGACGAGAAGCACCGCTCGCTCGCCGGTCAGGGAGCGCGGTTGGCGGCCGACATCACGTTCGAACCGCCGCTGGTGAACGCCACCGTGTTTGCGGACTATCTCCGGTGCGGCACGCGATGGTTCCTGCGGCAGGCCACCAGCATGGTCGCCTACCCGATCGAGAAGCAGATAGAGCTGGTCTCGGTCCCTCTCATGATTCTGCGGGGCGGCAACGACCCGATCGCGGGGACCGCGTGGTGTCGACGTCTGCGTGATGCGTGCGGGGGTCGACTCGTCGTCATCCCGGGTCAGCGTCATGTCGTTCAGCAATCGGCCCCGCGCGCGGTGGCGTCGGCGATTCGCGCGTTCCTCGGCACATCATCGTGACGAACCCGTTTCAGATCGCGTGGTGGTGGGCGCTCGACTACGCATACGCCGCTCTCTGGCAGACCCGCGCCGTCGTCGACAGAACCGACCCCGAGCGCTACCTCTCCGGATCCGCCACTCCCGTAGTGATCGTTCCCGGCGTCTACGAGACGTGGCGCTTCATGCAGCCGCTTATCCAGCACATCCACGGCGAGGGGCATCCCGTACACGTCATCTCCTTGCTGCAGTACAACGCCACTCCGGTGCACGAGGCGGCGCTTCTCGTCGGCGACTATCTGAAACGCAACGATCTGCACGACGTCGTGCTCGTGGCGCATAGCAAGGGAGGGCTCATCGGCAAGTACGTGATGACGTTCGGGAGCGAGGCATCCCGGGTGCGCGCGATGCTCGCAATTGCCGCTCCTTTCGGCGGCTCGCGCTACGCCCGATGGTTCCTGGGGCCCAGCGTGCGGATGTTCCGGCCCGAGGACCAGACCATCATCGCGCTCCACGCTCGATCAGACGCAGACGCCCGCATCGTCTCGGTCTACGGGCGATTCGATCCCCATATCCCGGAGGGCAGCATGCTCCTCGGCGCGAAGAACGTCGAGTTGGACACGGGCGGCCATTTCCGGGTGCTGGCTCACCCCAGAGTGATGGCGGAACTGGCCGCGCTCGCCACCCAGCACTGACTGTTACGAGGCTCACCTCCGTACCCGGCTGACCGGCAAAAAGATCCGCTGCACGATACCTACCTTCCGCCGCCGATGGAAGCCCCTGCGCGGGTGCGCGAATCGGCCTAGCGTGATCCCTCGTGCCCTACCCCCGAGTGGCACGTCCGTCGTCGCCGGTTCCCAGATCGTGCACGGCGGAGGGCTGGGGAGAGCCCCGAACCCTCTCCAGCTCGCCGGGGTGCAGATTCGAGGCGCGAGCGACGAAGGAATCACGATGGCAAAGCACGGGCACAAGCACCGAGCGTCCCCGGGGGACGGGCCGACGAAAGCTTCGTACGAGGACGAACTCGAACGGCTGCAGATCGAGCTGGTCGCGATGCAGCAGTGGGTGATCGCCACTGGCGCACGCATCCTCGTCATCTTCGAAGGGCGGGACGCCGCAGGCAAGGGCGGGGCCATCAAGCGGATCATGCAGTACCTCAACCCGCGCTCTGCTCGCGTTGTGGCCCTCCCCCAGCCCAGTGAACGGGAGAAGGGTCAGTGGTACTTCCAGCGCTATCTCGAGAAATTGCCGACGGCCGGCGAGATCGTTCTCATGGATCGCTCGTGGTACAACCGCGCGGGAGTCGAGCATGTGCTCGGATATTGCACCCCCGAGCAGTACGAGCGCTTCCTCCACCAGGTGCCGCAGGTCGAGCGAATGCTCATCGAGGACGGCATCATCGTGCTCAAGTACTGGTTCTCTGTGTCGGATGAAGAACAGCAGAGGCGCTTCGAGTCACGGCTCCACGACCCGATGCGGCGCTGGAAGCTGTCGGATACCGACCTTCTCTCCATCACCGAGTGGGAGGGCTACTCGCGGGCGAAGGACGCGATGTTCAGCGTGACTGACCTGCCCGAGGCCCCGTGGTGGACTATCGAAAGCGACGACAAGAAGTCGGCACGCATCAACGTGATCAGTCATCTGCTGTCGCAGATCCAGTACGACACCATCGAGCCCGAGAAGATCGACCTGCCCCCGCGCCCGACTGCGGATGATTACGTCCGGCCCGCCCGCGAGCTGTACAGGTACGTCCCCGAACGCGCGGCGCAGCTGGACGCCTGAGCATGACCCCGGATCGGCTGCGGCTCTCCATCGTCATCCCGGTGAAAGACGACGCGACGGCGCTGGCGGTATGTCTGCGGGCATTGGCCGAGCAATCCGAGAACGTGTTCGAGGTCATCGTGGTCGACAACGGTTCGACCGACGAGAGCGCGGATGTCGCGCGGCGCCATGGAGCGACCGTCATTACAGAACGGACCCCCGGCATCGCCGCGGCGGCCGGAGCCGGCTACGACTCGGCCCGGGGTGAGGTCGTGGGACGACTGGATGCGGACTCGGTGCCGAGTACCGACTGGGCAGCCCGCGTCCTCGAGCACTTTCATCGACATCCAGCGACGTCGGCGGTCACCGGCGGCGCGCACTTCGTCGACGGTCCCCCCGCGCTGCGGGGCGTGGGCGCGCGAGTCTACCTCGGTGCGTACTTCGTGCTGGTCGCGGGAGCGCTCGGGCACACTCCCCTGTTCGGATCGAACTTCGCCATGCGTGCGAGCGCTTGGCGGGCGGTCAGCGAGGAGGTTCACCGCCGAGATGCACTGATTCACGACGATATGGACCTCTCATTCCATCTCGGCCCGCACGGCATCCGCTACTCGACTGAACTCCATGTGGGCATCTCGTCGCGCCCGCTCACCGACGGCGGGATGCGGCTGCGGCTGCGGCGAGGTCTCCACTCGATCGCGCTGCACTGGCCCGCGCAGCTTCCCTGGCTTCGGGTGTGGGCGCGGATCAGGCGGAATGGTCGAGCGCGGGTGGGCACCGGTGCTCACCCCGCCAATCGCTGAAGGATTCTTCCCGCACCCTTTCTCCCCGGGCAGCTTTCTCGGTAGGCATCGCGAGAATGCTGCCTGGCGACCATAATCGAATGGCAACTGTCGACGAGGACAAGCCGATGGACCCCACCCAGGACCTTTCTGAAGCATCCAGTGCCCAGCCGGTGCGCGAAGCCCCGGCCGGTGGCATCCGCACGTTCCTGCAGGTGCTCGTGAACACGGCCGTCGCCAATGTCACGACCAGCTACCTGTGGTTCGCCCTGACATTCTGGGTATACATCGAGACCAGGTCGGTGCTGGCAACCGGGATCATCGGCGGCGCGTACATGCTGCTGGTCGCCGTCTTCTCGATGGGGTTCGGTACCTTCGTCGACCGCCACCGTAAGCACCTGGTCATGGTCATCGCTGGTGCCGTGACCCTGGTGGCGTTCGCGGTGTCCGGCGTGCTCTACCTGCTCTTCCCGGAGTCGGTGCTTCTCGACCTCGGGGGCCCGATGTTCTGGGTCTTCTCCGGCATCATCCTGTTCGGCGCCGTCGTCGAGAACATGCGCAATATCGCCCTGTCGACGACCGTGACACTACTCGTTCCGGTCGAACGGCATGCCAACGCGAACGGGATGGTCGGTACGGTGCAGGGGCTCGCCTTCCTCGTCACCAGCGTCTTCAGCGGTCTCTCGATCGGGCTGCTCGGGATGGGCTGGACCCTGCTCATCGCCATCGCGCTCTCGGCTGCCGCGCTGGTTCACCTGATGTTGCTCAGCATTCCCGAGGACAAACCGACACCGGAGGTTGGTCGCTCCGCGTTCATCGACCTGCGCGGCAGCATCAGCGCCGTCCGCAGCGCGACCGGGCTGTTCGCGCTCATCATCTTCTCCACCTTCAACAACCTGATCGGAGGGGTCTACATCGCGCTGATGGATCCGTACGGCCTCGAGCTGTTCCCCGTCGAGTTGTGGGGAATCGTGCTGGGCGTCACGTCGACCGGCTTCATCATCGGCGGCCTGCTCGTCGCGAAGTTCGGTCTGGGGCGTAACCCGATCCGCACGATGCTTTTTCTGGTCATGGTGATGGGCCTTCTGGGCGCGCTGTTCACGCTTCGCGACTGGTGGTGGCTCTACGCGGGTGGCATCCTGCTCTACATGACGCTGATCCCGGCGGTCGAAGCCTCCGAGCAGACCGTCATTCAGAAGATCGTGCCGTTCCAGACCCAGGGACGGGTCTTCGGGTTCGCCCAGGCCTTCGAGGCCGCGGCTGCACCCATCACCGCATTCCTGATCGCGCCGATCGCCCAGTTCCTGGTCATCCCATACATGAAATCGGATGCAGGCAACGAGACGTTCGGCTGGCTTCTCGGCGCAGGCGAGGGTCGCGGAATTGCCCTGGTATTCCTGATCGCCGGGCTGGTGATGGTGCTTGCCGCCGCCGGTGCCTTCTTCACCCGCTCCTATCGGCGTATTTCTACGCAGTACCTCGGCGAGAGCGACTCGGCACCGGCGGAGACGGAGGCCAAGACGGAGACGGAGACGGAGACGGAGAAGGCCTGAGGACGCGCACACGTCGGCCGGCTACGGCATCGCCAACCTGGCCCGGGCGACGAGGAAGCTCCGCACACGATCAGGCCGACGC
>Ga0247815_10002350_pt1 | contig 13997 bp, 18 predicted proteins | sample UWRJL194509B1_FD_181014 | JGI IMG/M metagenome (GOLD analysis project Ga0247815, IMG submission 181014) | Plant litter microbial communities from Arlington Agricultural Research Station in Wisconsin, United States - UWRJ-L194-509B-1 | ecosystem: Environmental > Terrestrial > Plant litter >... | reverse complement strand
CCAGTTACTCACCTGCACGCGCGTGTTATATGCTTGAAGTTTCGAGTTCCTAATTCGTGACTGGCGCGGCTTTGAATTTGGCTGACCAATACACTTGCGTCCATAGCACTCGGCTCTCGACCACCGCCACCAGTAGCAGTAACAACATCAACGACAACCAAGCACCAGCACCAGCACCTGTAGCATCGGCTTCCTCAATATCCAAAGGCAAGAAGCGCGCCGAGCCAGAACCAGCATCAACAGACGACGAACAAGAACCCGAGCCTGAAACCAAGAAGGCGCGGTATTCGCTTCGTGAACGTAAACCCAAACCACAACTACCTCAACCAACTATCATGACCAAGAAGAAGACGTACGACATAATCCATTTGTGTTTAAATTGTGTTGCAACTGACGCGATTAAATAGGAGTTCGCGCGGTGGGCGCGGCAAGAAACCCGCCGAACCCGGAACCGAGGTCGAGCAAGATCTTGACGCGCCAGGCCCTAGCACAACTAGTGGAACTCAAGGCGACGTCGAGATGCCTGATGCCTCTGATGGCGAAAGCGGCGATGAGGACGAGGGTTAGTTGAGCCCCTCTTATACCGACCCGTTGCTCACCCGTTACGTCTTCCAGCCTCTTCCCCCATCGCACCTCCACCAGTACCTCCACCAGCTGCCGCGTCTTCTGGTATCCCAGCTGGCATTCCTCCTGATATCCTCGCCGGTCTTGGATTTGGCGCATTCGGAGGGTTCCCTGGCGGACCGGGTGGTGGCGCCAATCTTAGCGCGAGGCTCAAGAAGATCTTGCAAGATATCAAGCGCGGTCCCGGAAGTGGTACGTTCAGCCATTGAGCAAGCTATTGCTGGATAATAATCGACTCTTCGCCCGTTGCGCTCCGCTCTCTCTTGCTCGGCCCGATGCTCCTTCCTGTATAGACGCGACCAAACGCCTGCTCGCCCTGCAAGACCTCTGCGAAATCCTCAGTATGAGCACAGAAGACACCATTGGCGGCGTTCTCAGCGTCGACGCATTCGTGAAGGAGCTCGTCGGTATCCTTGCAGGACGTGAGAGTGACCCAGAACCCGAGGGTGCGCACAAGCTCTGCACTGTCCTGTGAGCGACTAATGCTGATCAGCCCATCCAGGCAACGATGACGACGACGGAGATGGAGAAGGTGACGGCGACGACAATGATGGAGATGGCGACGGAGATGGTGACGGGGATGAGGATGGTGACGACAACGACGGCGATGGGGACGACAACGAGGACGGCGAAGGCGACGGAGACGATAATGATGGTTCGTCAATTCTCTCATAGCATTTACTCGAGGCTTGACTTCTGACCCCGCTCTTAGCTCTGTCGCCTGCTGGAGACACCTCGTCTGCTCAGCCATCGTCGTCCGAGCCATCCTCAACACAGCCGACATCGGACCCGGTCGTCGCAGCGGAAGACGCAATGGAGGTTGAGCCTGCCAGCCCGCCTGCACCCGTCGAAGCACCCGCAGTGTCCGAACCTCGCGCCGCCTCGCCTGCGCAAGCTGTCGCGCCAGACGCTGTACCAGTACAGGAGGAACCAGCCATCGCACCCGCAGAACCAGCGGCTGCGCCACTCGTCGACCCAATGTCGCGTTCACCCTCCCCGGTCCGCGCACCCGCGGAGCCCGAGGCAGCTGCCCCACCACCTCGTTCTCCTTCGCCAGCACCTATCATCGCCGCAGCCTCACGCTCACCAACCCCGCCACCCGCTGCCCCGATACCCGCAGACCCTGCCTCTCCAGTCATGGATGCCGCCGCCCCTCCTTCTCCACCTCCAGTCCCCGCACCCGCCCCAGCTTTCAACCCGGCCGACTTTGGTGGCTTCGACGCTGGCATGATGGACGAGGACGCCGCACTGGCTGCTGCGCTTGCCGCCAGCGCCGCCGATTTCGGAGGAGGCGGCGGAGGTGGAGACTTTGGAGGAGGCGACTTTGGCGGTGGTGGAGGTGGAGGCTTTGGCGGAGACTTTGGTGCGTTATATCTACAGTTGTATGCACATGAGACTCGACTGACTGTGTACTCCTTGCTTCCTTTTTATGTCGCGTCCCCTACCCTCTTCGCAACTAGGCTTCGACGACCCGGCGCAGCTAGAGTCGCAACTGCTTGCCTGCCGCTGTCTTGCGAACCTCATGGAGGCGCTCCCTGGCAGCACGCACACGCTCGTCTACCACGGCGCCGTCGGTGTATTGTGCAGCAAGGTGCGTGTGGCCTCACTGGTGTCGTTGCTCGCATGTAGCTGACGTGCTGCTGCTCGTCATAGCTCCTCACCATCTCCTACATCGACCTGGCCGAGCAGACCCTCAGCACCCTCGAGAAGATGAGCGAGGAGCACCCCAGCGCGATTGTCCGCGAGGGTACGTGTCGCCCGTATCTGTTTCTTTGAAGCCTTCCTCATTCCTGTGAATCCATGTAGGCGGCCTTCAAGCGCTCCTCGGTTTCCTCGACTTCTTCGGTAGCAGTAGCCAACGTACCGCCCTGCGCGCCGCTGGCAACTGTCTTCGCAACGCCGGAAGCGACCAGTTCGACATGGTCAAAGGCGTGTGGGATACGATCCGCGGTGTTCTTGGGTATGTTTCTTGACAGTTCCGCGTGGCCTGGGATACGAGGTTGCTGACGGTCATGGTTTGCAGATACTCTGACGCACGTTGTGTTGAGTACGCCGCTCTTTGCGTCATTCGCGCAATCGAAAGTTTCTCGAGGGCAAGTGACGGCTCAGGCCTGGTATGTCGCGTAGTTTCATGTGGCGGTTCTCGTGCTCACTGCGTCTTCCCGCAGCTCGACCAGATCTTGACGACCGACACCATTCGCGCAATCGCGCCGCTGCTCGGCTCCGGCTCGCCCATTCCGCAACAGACGCAGACACTTCTTCTGCGCGCACTGGCCACTGCTGCCAGGGTCAGCACCAAAGTCACGCTGGCGTTGCTGGAACGCGATGTCGGCGTTGTCGAGATTCTCTGGGGCATTCTAAGTGGTGAGTGGCTCTATCCTTTGTCCCTATGTGCCTTGATTGAGAGCGGATTACTGATGTCTTTCCTCGCCTCCAGGCATCCAACCGCCCACAGACGACGCAGCACCAATCACCTTTGGCGACATGGTCGTGATGCAGAATGTCGCGCAAAGGCCAAAAGAGACGGTCGAGGAGGCACTCGGGCTGGTCTGCGAGATGATGCCCGGGCTACCGAAAGGTAAGTCGAGGCCACGCTCGTTTCAAGCGCACGAGCTGACGAATGCGGCCCTTTCACCTCTGCATGTCGCATTCGCTTGCTCTTGGTCAACCTTTTTCGTTTTAGACGGCATCATGGATGCACGTAGCTACACGGAACGCGCGCTGCAGAAACTCATCAAGGCGAAAGGGAAGGCGGATAGGCGTGCTGCACGTGGGCAGGCATCATCGTCGAGCCAGGTCATCGCAGCATCTGTACCAGTCTCAGCAAATCCGAGTGCAGCAAGCAGTACTACTAACCTTGGAGACGGCGCGTCTTCCTCCGCCGTCGATGGGGCTGCAAGCTCGTCAACAGCGGACATCCCTCCTGTACCATCAGCCGACGCCGTACCGCCAGTACCAGCAAGTGGTGCCGATGCCGGTGACGCTCCCGCGCCTGCGCCAGTGGCTCCGGTACAGACGCGCACGCAGATGTTGCGCGAGCGACAAGACGTCGTATTGCGGTTCATGCGGCTGGTCGTGCCCGTTCTCATCGAGGTGTACAACGCGAGTGTTCTCCTCAACGTTCGGACAAAGGTATGGCCATCGCCACGTCGTTTGTTCGTATCAATTAAAGCTGACCCGGTCTTTCTAGTGCGTCAATGGCTTGCTCAAGGCGCTGTTCTTCTTAGAGTCGGACGAACTGGGAGCCGTATTGCAGGTGCGCTGATTGTTGCGTTACTGGGTACGAGCGAAGCGACTGACAGACGCTTATCTTCTGTCCTCGTTGCAGAATGTACCCATCTCCGCGTGGGCCGGTGGCGTTCTCTCGTCTACGGACCGTCCTCAGCTCAGCATCGGCGCACTGCAAATCGTTGAGCTCCTACTTTCCAAAGCACCCGGGGCCTTCCGCCCTGCCTTCCGCCGAGAAGGTGTCCTGCACGAGGTCGATATAATCGCAGAACGCGAGCTGGTCAGCGTACCCAAGGCCGTTCCTCCACCACCACCACCGGCGGAAGATGGCTCAAGTCAAGTGACGGATGCGCCTGCGGTGCCAGTGCCGAGCACAAGCTCATCCTCGGCTAGCAGCAAGGTCCCGTCGGACCCACAGGACGTGCTCACGCTCCGCGCGCGGGTGGCCCGCTTCCGCTACATCGTGTCCGAACCCGACGCTGCCGATGACATGCTCCCACGTCTTCGAGCCCTGGGCGAGCTGCTCAAGAACCGCGAGATACCACACCAAGAAGCAACAGATGCACTGGAAGCAATTTCGCATGCGTTTGTGGGCGGTGGCATTGTCAGCAGCTTTGAGTTCGTCCAAAGTGGCCTGGTGGAGGGGCTTCTGGAGTTTGCGACCGGTGCCGGATACAACTGTAAGTTTTGGCTTGCAATTATGCTCGTTACGAAGGCGTGGGATGTTGATGAAATCTCGCTTTTTGCAGTGTCGACTTCTGAACGCCGAACGCTGCTTCTCGACGCGCTCACGGCGCAGCCAAAGACACCTGAAGCGGCGAAGGCGGCGATAGGGCAGCCTACGGCATTCGCTACTCTCGTAAAGCGACTACAGGAGAGCCTGACCCGCATGGAGAACTTTGAAGTTGTGACCGTTGGCAGCGGCCTTGATGGTGCGTCTGCCACGATCAGCATATTGTTCTCCTTGATTAAGTTAACTCACGCTTGACATAGACGTCCGCCGCAATTCCGCCTCGATGCTTGCTCGTCAAGTCCGGCTTCGCCTCGTTCCAGATGCAGGCACCGATGTTCCTCGCGGCGCGAACAACATCACCATCAGCATTCACGGTCTCGCGACATTCCAGGCGCTGCACGACTACATGAAGCCCCGCATCGCTGGTGAAGCATCATTCAGCCCGACACAACAGGCGAGCAGGATTGCGCGGATGCTCAGGGCGATGCAGCAGGCGCAGGCCGGATTACAATCTGCTGCGAACGGAGGCGGTATGCCATCGGGGCTACTGAGCGGTTCTGGCGGCGGTATTCCTTCTGGTCTACTCAGTGGGAGCCTGCCTAGTGGCAGCATCCTGAGCGGGTTGGGCGCATCGGCTGCGTTGAACGGATCGAGCAGTGCACCGCCAATATTACCACCGATAGCATCAGCGGCATCCTCGGTTGCCGGTAGCGCTGACGCGGTTGCGGGTAGCACGGAGGCGGGGTCATCAAATGGCGGCGGGCCAAGGCGTAGCCGCAGGCTAAGCGAGAAGCAAGCGGCTCCGCCCGCAGCATCAAGCACGGACGAAGCCATGAACGTGGATGAGGACGGTGCGGTAGTTGACGCCTCTACGTCTGCCCTCGTCGCAGAGCATGGAGACGCCGCGGTTGTTCAGGCTACTGCTGCGGCCAGTGCGGTCTTGTTAGCAGCTGGAGATGATGACGAGGACGATATGGCACAGGACTTCGTGGATGAGTCGTTCTCGACAGACGTATTCCAGGAGTCAGCAGACGGAGAGGCTACTGGTGTGCCATCGGACGAGAGGATGACCAACATCACCGCCAACGACGGTATGTTTGTCTACAACTGATTGTTTCCTCATGCTGATGCCGCACGTAGACGGCCGGGACGGGCTCGCCATTCATCAAGCCACCCCGCACGGTACTCGCGTTGCAACGCCCAATCCGAGCGCAATGGCTGGGCCGTCTTCACGGGCGGCTCCAAGTCCATCTCCTGGTATCGGTGGCCCCGCTGTTGCCGGGCCATCAACGCCATCTGGTCTTGCTCGCGCGTCTTTCGCCTCGATCGTCAAGAATGGGCCCAAGCCTAACGAATTTCATCTCGAGTTTTCCATCGAGGGCGTCCCAGTGTCGGTCGAGCATACGGTCTATGGCGCAGTCTATCAACATGAGATGCGCCGCGCCGCCGCCGCCAGTACATCTTTCCTACCGAATTCAGTCTGGCAGAGCAACGTCACTGTCACGTACAAGCGTGCGCCAGGCAAAGATCCGCTACCGCCATCTGCTCCGGAACCTGAGAATACGGACGTCATAATGCGCGACCGCTTTGCAACACCGCCAGCATTAGCGTCAATGACAGATGACACGCCGCATACAAAGATCTTGCGGCTGCTCAAGGTCTTGAACAAGATCAATGCAGGGCTCTCTGACCGGTACTACGTAGAGGGCGATGCGCGGGCGCCGTTGCCTGAGAACGCGTTCGTGAACAACAAACTCACTGCGAAGATCACGCGTCAGCTTGAGGAGCCGATGATAGTTGCAAGGTTCGCCCGGTCAAATTTGAACCATGTCTGATCTGACATCCCCTGCGTTCTCAGCTCGTGTCTTCCCGATTGGTCGATAGATCTCGCCCAACACTTTCCGTTCCTGTTCCCCTTCAGCACCCGGTACAACTTCCTGCAGTCCACAAGCTTTGGTTACGCGCGTCTCATTCAGCGCCTGCAAGCAAATCGCAACAACATGCAGGATCGCCGCTCTGACGACGCCTTCGCCGTGCTCGGTCGTATACAACGTCAGAAGGTTCGCATCTCGCGGCGGCACATACTCGAAAGTGCCGTGCGTGTATTTGAGCTGTACGGTAGCAGCTCCAGCATTCTCGAGGTCGAGTACTACGAGGAGGTCGGCACCGGATTGGGCCCGACACTCGAGTTCTACGCGATCGTGTCGAAGGAGTTCGCTGGGAGAAAGCTCAAGCTGTGGCGAGATGCAGACTCGACGAAGGAGGGCCCTTACGTGGATCACTCTCTAGGTCTGTTCCCTGCTCCAATCGCGCCGGAGAGTGATGGACCTGAAAGAAGGTACGCTTGATTTTGGCACCAAGTGACTGCTGGTCCAATCAGGCTAACGAGCCCTTGCAGGCGTGTCATCCAAATCTGCAAGACGATCGGGCAATTCGTTGCCAAGGCGCTACTCGACTCGCGTATCATCGACATGTCGTTCAACAAGATCTTCATGAAATACGTGCTCGAGGAAGATGTACCGCTGACACTGTCCACGCTGGAGGTTTGTGGGCAAACTTTGCTCGTGCTCAGTCAGTCGCTGATGATTGCGAACAGCAAGTCGACCGTGCGTTAGCCCAATCTTTGACCAAAGTACAAGCCTTTGCGGACGCGAAGAAGACAATCGAATCAAACGTCAACCTGGACAAGGAGGCGAGACGGGCAGCGTTGGACAACATCCGCATCAACAAGGCGTCCATCGATGACTTGTCACTCGACTTCACTGTCCCGGGCTACAACATTCCCCTTGTCGTGAGTCGCTTTTCACCCTGTCGTCCGCTTGGGCTGACATTTCCCCTTAGCCGAACGGCGCCGACACGCCAGTAACCATTGATAACGTTGACACGTTCATGTTTACGGTGCTCGATTTCCTCATTGGTAGTGGCGTGGAAGCGCAAGCAAAGGCATTCCGAGAAGGATTCTCCAAAGTCTTCCCCGTCACGGACCTTCAGATCTTTACGGCGGAGGAGCTGGTCATGGTTTGCGGCAATGCCGACGAGGATTGGACTATTGAGAGTGAGCTCTACGTCGCTTCATTTATCTCCAATGCTAACATTTACTCTCTCCAGCCCTGACAGAGGCGATCAAGGCCGATCACGGTTTCAACGTCGACAGCCGTGCGATTCGCGACTTGATCACGGTCATGTCCGCGTACGATCAGAAAGCGCGGCGCGATTTCCTTCAGTTTATCACTGGTAGCCCGAAGCTTCCCATCGGCGGTACGTTCAATACGTCATTGTTCTGCGTCGCGCTCATATGTTTTGGTCAGGCTTCCGTGGGCTCAGTCCTCCGCTCACTGTTGTGCGCAAGCCACACGAGGCCCCTCTTGCAGCGGATGACTATCTCCCGAGCGTCATGACGTGTGTCAACTATCTGAAGCTTCCTGAGTACAGCTCGCGTTCCGTGCTCGGAGATCGCTTGCGAACGGCAATGAAGGAAGGCGTCGGTAGCTTCCACCTCTCGTAGTTTCCGTATGGACCATATTGTGTTGCGTCTGGAGTTTCCGTCACGTCCCGGTTCCCGATTGACTCGCCGACCATTTCTGCCTCTTCTCTGTTACTACTCATAGTCTGCTACCACTCATATTCTGCTCAAATACGTATATAGTAGCTCACACATTCTCCGGACTTGGCGAACTTGTGACTCTGCAAATCAGATGCTAAGCAAGCTTAATTGCTCGGTCGAGCCGGCTGAGCACGCGGCGTCTAGTGTACAGTAACTCGAAATATGGAGATCATAAGGCAAGGTAGGATGACTAACCTCGACACTATGTAAGCACACAGATACAGTGAGCTATCCACCATGACAAGCACCTGTTGGTACTGCTCGGCCTGTCGCGCTGCACCTACCTCGCCATATAGCCTGATTGCGTCACTTAGGTGTACATGTGCCTCCTGGTGACGAAATTGCGCCCATCTGAGCTGACCAAGCTCGCTAGCACACTGAGCAAGTTCATATCGCCTCCCAACAGCCTTGAAGTGCACCTCTGCCTCTTTGACAAGTTGCTCTGCTTTTGCGAAGTCCCACTGACTGCGCCGGACGCTAGCGAGCGCCAATTTCGTTTGGGCAACATTGTGCATGTCGCCCACGGTAACGAAAGTGGAGAGAGCAATCTCAAACTCGACCGCCGCAGAGCTAGTGTCGCCCAAAGCTTGATAAAGACCGGCGAGCAAGTGGGAGCATTGAGCGGCTCGATCTGGCACACGACAGGATGTGAACGTCTCTTTGGCTACCAATGCGTGCTGAACCGCTCCTTCGAAGTCGCCTTTGGCTTTGTGAAACCCAGCAAATGTCTGCCTGCTATCTGCCAGTCCCAAGTGGTTGGCTACTTCTGCATCAATTGCATGTGCCTCGTTCAGAAGCTTCTGTGCCATGTCGTACTGCCCGAGATATATATACCCGTGTCCAGCCTGCCGAGTGCACCATGCCGCGGTAATTTGGTTGTTGAGCTCAAGATGTAGCTTTGCAGCGGCGGTCATGGACCGAATGCTGAGTTCGAATTCTCCCAGTGCGCATTGAATAGTGCCAATTGCTGTCTCGCAGCGAGCTCTCCATTGCGGATACTGGCCGAGGTGAGGGGAAAGCGCACACGCAACTGTCGCAGTCGGCTGTCCGTGAGTCGTGAATTCGGTGAAGCGCACAACCGCTTCAGCCAGACGCTCCGAGGGGCGGTTGACCAGCGTTAATAGCAGTGACGAGAGATTGTTCATCTCTGGTGCGGCTGCTTCCGAAAGCTTCTGGAAGTGCTCGTCCAGTAGGGTTGGGAGCCCACTAACGATATCGAAGTAAATGGAAACTAATAAACTACGATGCGCCGTCTCGGCAGGGTATCGCTCGAGAATGAAATGGCGGACGGGGCTGAGGGTCTTCAGAACGCAGTCTATGCCGGGATCGGCAAGTGCGTATGCAGAAAGAGTGTCTCGAGCGCGATCGATGTTCGTGAACTCCGGGCGCAACATCTCGAAAACTGAAGGTCGGAGACCGTCAGGTAGCATGCTACATATTGAAAGCAGATGCAATGCTTCTTGGGACTCGTCGACGGCGTCCATCATTGCAAGTGAGATTTGAATGGAGGTTGCGAGGCTGTTCATGCGGCCAACCTCGTGTGTTTGAAGTAAGGCACTGTGCTCACGGTGCCAGCGATCCAGGAGACTCGACGGTGTATTTCCGCGCCGGGTAAGCTGAGCGAGAAGAGTGACTGCCAGCGGAATTCTGTCTACCGCGTTGACAAGCTGCGTGACAACCTCCTCGTTTGACCCGAAAAACTGACGTCCCGCCCTGTCTTGAAATGCCTGCACCGCAGCATCGAGCGACAACGGCCCGAGAATGCTGCTGCTCGCGTTAGACCAGTCGACGGACTACGGTACATCAATGCCTCGGCATGTGACGATAAGTGACAGCGATGAAATCTGGGCGAGCTTCCCGAGTAGGCTGTCGACGGCTGAGGCCGGTGCACCACTGGCTAACCATGCCGTTTCTATGTTATCGAGTACAAGGATCGTAGGTGGAGAATTGGATACATGATCTACAATGGAGCGTAGAAGGTCTCCCGATGGTCGAAGTCCGAGAAGTCTAGCAAGAGAGACCACGACAGCATCAGCGTCGATGGCCGCCTCGCATGAAAGAAAGAGACGCTGATGTTTCTGATCAAAGCGATCGACGACACGGATGTCGTGTAGGAGTGCCACTGCGACTGTGGTTTTGCCTATGCCACCCGTGCCCAAAATGGCTAGCCGCGTGGTGCCTGGTTCGAGCAATTTCTTGACCAAGTCGTCGACTAACGCGGCACGACCGTGAAACGCAACCGGTTTGGGAGGAAGGGTGGCGGACACACTTATGTCACTAGCCAGCAATAATATTAGTCAACTCGATGAGGAAGCACTCGCGTTGCCTTGAAATATCTAACCTCACGTATGGCAGAGGAGGCGTACGAGGACGAGCATTGAAGTAGTTCGCGATCTGGTTGTTGTTTGTGATGGTCCCCGAACCGTACACGTTGTTGAAGTTGGGGTTATTGTTGTAAAGGACTGTCATAGCTCGCGTTTGGTGCTGATACGCTGACGCCATACTGTTAATCGTATGGCCGTGAAGCTCGTCATTATTGTCGGATGAATTATGTTCCATAGCGGAATGAGGCGGAAAAGGCTGGGGCAGCGCGAAGGTCTTGAGCAAGCTGATGAGCGGGAAGGCAAGGAGCACACGTGTTGGACTGCCTCGAAGCCGACCTGCAAGCAGGCAGCAGGTTGAGTTCAGGCAACCCTAAGAAGCGCGCGAGGTGAATTAATAGCCAAACTATCCCCGCATGTGCTGTAAGTTGACGGGTTCATCTCATTCCGAGGGGTCGATCGAAGCAGTTTGGAGGCGTCTGGTCCGGACCACAGGTGACGGACGCCCAAACTGGGACACGGAAACTTTAATTCTACATTCATATAAATAAAACGCGAGATTGTGCAAATATATGTGTGATTGGTGGAACCGGTGGGCAGAGCCGTACTCGAACCTGGCTGTAAGAAAAGCTCTTAGAACAGCTTCAAGTTGTCATTGACACTACCACCAGAATTTGTATTGGATTTCCTGCACTTCTAGGGCCGACACCACCTGATATAAAAGACATCCTGAACGAATACGTCGGGCGACTGCCCTACTGCCCACATCGGACATGAGCTCAGCATGGATGATTATCAACCATCCGATGGAGGATCTTAGATCGCAATCGACTAGTGGTTAGTGCATGCGGCCTTCTGTCGAACATGGTGACTCTGGTAACTGAATGGTCGAGTGCTGCGCATCTTAGCTTTGCATAGAAGCTGAAGGGCTAGTCTTTGACCAGATATTGATCTATTTATGGTTGCTGCTTGAGAATTTAAGGGCCATTTAAAAGTGCCGAGGCCCTGTTCGCGCCGTGGTTGACCCTCCCTATCACTCTCACTTTGTGATCAATCCGTCACCAGTTCATGTATTAATAGACCATTCATGTGCACCGTAAGCCTACGAGAGAAACTTTCCTGAGGATCCACACAACTACTACAGCACCGTAGTTCGAAAAATAAGTATGAGAAAGAACAGAAGAGGCAAGAGTAGGAGCTGGCGTACGGCTGCACCCAACTGATAAACAGTAGAATCCAGCCATTTGATCGCTTGGCGACATTCTGACGTCTGTACTACTGCTCCAGCGGTCTCATAGAACTTGAGAGCAATGTTGTATTGTGCAAGCGCCTCCTGTCGACACCCCTGTGCACTTCGTAGCGAACCTAGTTGGTAGGCACAGGTTGCAACATCGACAGGCATGCTTGCCGCATTAAAGAATTCGGACGTCTCTTTTAGAAGCTTTTCAGCCACTGTGAAGCAGCATTGAATGCAATATACGGCTCCGAGGTCGCGTCTGGCCCGTGCCATAAAGTATTTATGGCCGATTCCCTCGAAAACCAATATCGCAGTCTCCAATTCTGTTGTGTCCGCGTTGAGATCGCCTTGGGATGTGTATATAGTGCCCAAAAGATGACAGCACAGTGCTTCGTCAAGTGTCTTGTTGAGCGAGCTGAATATGTTGCGCGCCGCTGTCACATGCCGGACCGCGGCAGCGTAGTTCCCAGTAGCAAGCATCAATCTGGCAAGGGTTCTGTTACATGCAGCTATTCCAAACTGATGGCCCCGTTCGACGTCAGATGTACGTGTCTCGTTCAGGAGCTTCTCTGCTGCGGAATACTGGCCAAGAACTATGTGCACATCTGCAGCGGAAACATTGCACCATGTGGCCCAGGCTGGCTCTCCAAGTTTGGCGTACAGTTGTGCGGCGGCCGCGGTGGAGCCTATAGCTGGACTGTACTGTCCGCACATGGACTGGATATATCCAATTGCTCTCAGGCAGTCCGCCATCCAGCGTGGGTGTGGCTCCAAGTGTGGAAGGAGACCAGCTGCGAGAATAGTTGTTGGCCGGAAATAGTAGGTAGAATGGGTGAATCGGAGCACGGCGTCAACAATTCGTTGGGATGGACTATCGAATAGCGCCAAAAGAACTGAAATCAAATTACCGCGCTCCTCCGCGACCACCTCCAGACGGTTCTGGTAATCGTCGTCTGTTTCAAACGGCAGTCGTTCGGCGATATCTAAGTATATAGCAATCAGTGCATCACGGTGCGCTGAGCCCGCAGGATAATGCTCCAAAACGAAGTGGCGAACGAGATTAAGCGTCCTCAACACGCGGCTGGCGTCGAGGTTGGCCAGCCCATAGGCGACTAGAACGTCCCGTGCACGACCAATGTTCTTGAAATGGGGACGCAATTGCTCCAACACTGGTGGGTGAAGCCCCTCGGGTAGCGTGCAGCACAAAGACAACAGCTGGAGCGGCTCTTGTGATTCGTCGGCGGTGCGCATCATACCGATCAAACCCTTGATCGACTCCGTGACGTCGTTCATATCTCCAGCTCTATGCATGCAAAGAAGACTGATATGTTCACGATCCCAGCGTTGTAAAATGTCAGAAATAGGGGTGCCGCGCCGTGCGAGGTTCGCGAGAAGAGATATCGCGAGAGGTACCCTGCCGACCGCTTGGACAAGCTGCTGGACGATTTCTTGGTCTGATTCAGCGAATTGACGCCCTGCTCTGTCTTGGAAAGTGTTGAACGCGGCCATGAGGGAGATAGGTTCAAGTACCGCACTCCCCGAATTTGACCACTCGACGACCTGAGGTAGGAAAGTTCCGCGGCATGTAATGATGAGCGACAGGCCGGGAATCTGAGCGAGAGTACCGATCAGGTTCTCAACCGCAATCACGGGAGCACCGCCAGCCAACCACATAGGCTCGATTCTGTCCAGTACGAGGAGCGTGTACGATGTCTTCGTCAGGTGATTTGAAATGCACTCTAGAAGGTCTTCCGATGCCGGAAGACCGAGCAGCCTAGCGAGTGCAACGACAACGGTGTCGGCATCGACAAAGTCTTCACATGAGATGAAACACCGAAGATCACTGAAGTGGCTCACTACCCGTTCGTCGTGTACGATAGCCAGCGCGACTGCAGTCTTGCCGATGCCGCCCAGACCAAGAAGCGCAAGCCGCGCAGTCTTTGGCGCGACGAGCAGGTCAACTGCGCTACGGACAAGCTCGTCGCGACCATGAAATACAACGGGTCTGGCAGGCAGGATCGCTGAAACCCTGATATCACTGGCAATCAAATTAGCGTGCGCATGTTTCTACTGGGAATGTCTGACCTGGCGTACGTCGCTGGAGGCGTGCGCGGGCGCACATCAATGTGGTTCGTGATCTGGTTATTGTTCGTGATTGATCCCGAGCCGTACATATTGTTCACGTTGGGGTTGTTGTTGTATATGTTCAGGTAGGGGTTGTTGTTTTGAATGATTGGGGCTTGCAGGTTG
>Ga0247815_10002348_pt1 | contig 14000 bp, 14 predicted proteins | sample UWRJL194509B1_FD_181014 | JGI IMG/M metagenome (GOLD analysis project Ga0247815, IMG submission 181014) | Plant litter microbial communities from Arlington Agricultural Research Station in Wisconsin, United States - UWRJ-L194-509B-1 | ecosystem: Environmental > Terrestrial > Plant litter >... | reverse complement strand
GCACAGATTGGTTTTTTGCGACAGGCAGAATTTGCACTGGCGGCATTCCGGCGTGTACAGCGGAATGACGTGGTCGTCTTTTTTCAGCGTCTTGACGCCGGGGCCGACGTCGACCACCACGCCCGCCCCCTCATGGCCGAGGATGGCCGGGAAGATGCCTTCCGGATCGGCGCCGGACAGCGTGTAGTAATCGGTGTGGCAGATGCCGGTGGCCTTGATCTCGACCAGCACTTCGCCTTCGCGCGGACCGCCCAGTTCCACTTCCTCAATCGTCAGCGGCTTGCCCGCTTGCCATGCAACGGCTGCTTTGGTTTTCATTGTTCGTCCTGTGGCTGCGTTATTCGGGGAGTCCGGAACGGAGGGCCGTTCCGGTGATCCGCCATGATAACAAGCCGGGGACGATCTGTGGGCGCTGCGCTTTACTGCGGTTCGACCGGCATGGTCGGCCCGATGGCCAGCAGCTCCGACACCGTGCGCCACAGCTGGCGCGGCGAGGTCCACGGCTTCGGCAGGAAAGCGCTGCCGGCGTTGTGCCGCTCCGGATGACGCGCCGAATACACCAGCACGCGGGCGTCCATCTGCTGGCGGCGCAGGTTCGGCAGCAGCTCGGCGCCGTCGCCGTCGGGCAGGTCCGGGTCCATCACCACCAGCGCGAACTGCTCTTTCGCCAGCAACTCCTGCGCGGCGGCCAGGGTCGGCACGTGGGTCACCTGGGTTTCCGGCACCAGCAGCGCGGCCAGCACCAGCGCGGCGTCGTGGTCGCTATCGATGTGCAGCACGCGTGGCGCGGCGGCGAAAATGGAAAAACCGATGGCGCCGCCGCCTTCCTGGTCGGTGAAAGGGCGATAGGTATTGCTCGTAGTTTCGTTGTTCATGAGGCTCTCCGCACACAATGCAAGCACGGCGGAGTTGGGCCGATGGAAGGGGGGTGGCGCGGGGAACAGGCGACCGGGTGGCGGCGGGTGCAGGTTGTGGCTCCGCCGCGCTATCGAAGCGGCGGATGGTGACTATCCGCCGTCGATAACCAGAAGTGTATAACAAAAATGCCGCAGAACAAGAAAAATTACTGTCGGCGTTTACTTTTTGAGACGCTGGTTGAACGCGGCGTGCAGGCTGTTCAAGGTTTCCTCGGCCGCCAGCAGTTGGTCGGCGACCTCGTTGACCTTGCGCCGGTTGGAGCGGGCGTGGTCGCGCAGCACCTCGAAGGCGGTGTTGCGGTCGGTCTGGAACTTGCACATCAACAGGCCCACGGCCAAGCTGGTCTCGCGCCCGGCGGCCAGCGCCGCGTTCAGGTTGAGCTCGGTACGGCGCAGCTGGCGGATCTCGTCGGCGCGCGCCAAGCCGGCGGCGAACGCCGGCATCAGGTGCTTCTCGTCGACCGGCTTGACCAGGAAGCCGACCGCGCCATACGATGCGGCCTGCTTGCCGGCGTCGGCGTCGCCGCGGCCGGACAGGAACATGAACGGCACCGAGCTGGTGGCGTGCAATTGCTTGGCCAGTTCCAGGCCGTTCATGCCCGGCATGTGGATGTCCAGCAGGGCCAGGTCGGGCTCGCGCTGTGCGATGAATTGCAGCGCTTGCTCCGCCGACGCGGCCTTGAGCACGTCGTAACCGGCGTGGCCGAGGACTTCACCAAGGAAATCGAGCAGCAGTGGATCGTCGTCGACAATAAGAATCTGACGCTTCGGGCTGGAAGTTAATGGCATGGGGGCGGCAACCTTTGGCTAATGCTAACGCCCCAATTATAAGACGGAAAACCATCAAAACTTCAAGCGTTTTATTGCTCAGTAAAAAGTGCCTGAAAACGCTTGACTGCCGCCGCAACACTTTCAGCTTGATAGACGCTGCTGATCGCCGCCACCATGGCCGCGCCCCGCGCCACCAGCGGCGCGGCGTTTTCCGGCGTCATGCCGCCTATCACCACGCTTGGCACCATGATCTCGGCGCGGGCCTGGTCGAGGATCTCCAACTTGGTAGTCACTGCGTATTTTTTCACCAGCGACGGGTAGAAGCCGCCGAAGGCGACATAGCTGGCGCCGGCCGCCTGTGCCTCGATCGCCAGCGCCAGCTCGCCGTAGCAGGAGGCGCCGACGATCTTGTCCGGCCCGAGCCGGGCGCGCACCTGCGCCACGTCGGCGTCGGTGCCGCCGACGTGGACGCCGTCGGCGCCGATCCGCTCGCACAGGTCGAGGTGGTCGTTGACGATCAATGGCACGGCATGGCGCCGGCACAGGGCCAGCAGTGCGCCGGCCTGCTCCTCGCGCAAGGCCGGGCCGGCCTCCTTGTGGCGGTATTGCAGCAGCGCGACGCCGCCGGCGGCCAGCGCCTGTTCGCTCAGGTCGAGCAGGCGGGCGGTGTCGTCCCAGTTGGGGGTGACCAGGTAAAGTCCTTGCATGATGTGCTTCCTTTCAAACGGTTAGCGCAGCGGGATGCGTTGTCCCGGCGCGACGGCGTAGGCGTCGCGCAGCGCGGCATAGACGTAGTGTTGCGCCTGCTCCAGCGCGACGGCGGTCGGCAGGCCCAGCGCCAGTTGCGCGGCGATGGCCGAGGCCAGGGTGCAGCCGCTGCCGTGGAACTCGCCCGCCAGCCGCGGCCAGCGCCATTCGCGTTGCTCCGGCGGCGAGCCGGGATCGTGCGCGGCCGCGTCGGACCGAGCGGCGCCGGGCGCGCCGACGTCGCGGCCCGCCGCGCCGTGGCCCGCGCCGGGTCCGAACCAGCGGTTGATCACCTCGTCGCCGTCGCCATGGCCGCCGGTGATCAGCACGTGGCGGCAGCCGCGCGCGCGCAAGGCTTGCGCCAGCGCTTCAGGTGACGCGTTGTGCGCGCGGACGCCGACTCCGGCGTCCGCGTTGGTGACGGCTTGAGCGTGGGCGATGGCGAGCGCTAGCGCTTCAGGACCATTGGGGGTCAGCAGCGTCGCCGGGCCGACGCCGGCTCCGGCGCCAGCGTGGGCATGGGCGTGGGCGCTGGCGAGCGCAAGCGCTTCAGGACCGTTCGGCGTCAGCAACGTCGTCAGCGGCAGCAACGGCGCCAGGGCCAGCGCCGCGTCGTCGCGCGACAGCAGGTCGCCGTGGCCGCTGGCCAGTACCGGATCCAGCACCACCGGCAACTCCGGCTGGCGTTCGCGCAAGCGCGCGATCACCTCGGCGATCGCCAGCGCGTTGGCGGCGCTGCCGGTGATGCCGATCTTGACCGCGCTGATCGCCATCTTGTCGATCAGCGCCTGCGCCTGCCGCAGCAGCATGGCGGGATCGACCGGCCGCACGGCGTAGACGCGGTCGTTGTCCTGCACCGTCAGCGCGGTGGCGACGGTGAGCGCGTGCGCGCCCTGCGCCGCCACCGCTTGCAGATCGGCGGCGATGCCGGCGCCGCCGGACGGATCGAGTCCGGCGAACACCAGCACGCAGGGACGGCCGGTGATGCTCATGCCAGCCGGCCCGCCATCGGCGACGACGGCGACGCGGCGAACTTGCGGGCGATGCGGCCGGCCAGGTAAGCCTCCCTGCCCGCCTGCACGCCGAGCTTCATGGCGCGCGCCATGCGCACCGGGTCGCGCGCGCCGGCGATGGCGGTGTTCATCAGCACGCCGTCGCAACCCAGCTCCATCGCGATCGCGGCGTCGGACGCGGTGCCGACGCCGGCGTCCACCAGCACCGGCACCTTGGCCTGGTCGATGATCAGCGACAAATTCCACGGATTGAGGATGCCCATGCCGGAGCCGATCAGGGACGCCAGCGGCATCACCGCGACGCAGCCGATGTCCTCCAAAATCTTGGCCTGGATCGGATCGTCGCTGCAATACACCATGACGTCGAAGCCGTCCTTGACCAGCGCCTCGGCGGCGACCAGCGTTTCCGGCATGTGCGGGAACAGCGTGCGCTCGTCGCCCAGCACCTCCAGCTTGACCAGCTTGTGGCCGTTCAACAGCTCGCGCGCCATCTGCAGCGTGTAGATCGCGTCCTTGGCGTTGTAGCAGCCGGCCGTGTTGGGCAGGATGGTGTACTGCGACGGCGGCAGCACGTCGAGCAGGCTGGGCGCCTTCGGGTCCTGGCCGATGTTGACGCGGCGAATCGCCACGGTGATGATCTCCGCCTCGGCGGCGTCGGTGGCCTCGCGTGTTTGCGGCAGGTCCTTGTACTTGCCGCTGCCGACCAGCAGCCGCGACTTGTACGTCTTGCCCGCGATGGTGAGTAAATCCGCATTGCTCATATTGTCTCCGTAATTGTTTAACCGCCGCCGATGGCGCGCACGATGTCGACCTTGTCCAACGGCTGCAACACGCGCTGCGGCCACTGCTGGCGCGGCACCACCGAGCGGTTGACCGCCAGCGCCAGCGCCTGCCCGGTCAGCGACAGCGCGTCGACCAGCTCGTTCAAGGTCTGTTGCGGCGGCACCTGATGCGGCGCGCCGTTCAATTCGATGCTGATCATGCCGGCCTCACAGCTTGCGATACAGCTCGGCGCCGTTCTTGATGAACTCCACCGCCTTGACCTGCATGCCCTGCTGCAACGCCGCGCCGTCCGACATGCCGTTGGCCGCCGCATATTCGCGCACCTCCTGCGTGATCTTCATCGAGCAGAAATGCGGCCCGCACATCGAGCAGAAATGCGCCACCTTGGCCGAATCCTTGGGCAAGGTTTCGTCGTGGAACTCGCGCGCCTTGTCCGGGTCGAGGCCGATGTTGAACTGGTCGTCCCAGCGGAACTCGAAGCGCGCCTTGGACAGCGCGTTGTCGCGGATCTGCGCGCCCGGATGCCCCTTGGCCAAGTCGGCCGCGTGCGCCGCGATCTTGTACGTGATGATGCCGTCCTTGACATCGTTCTTGTCCGGCAGGCCGAGGTGCTCCTTCGGCGTCACGTAGCACAGCATCGCCGTGCCGTACCAGCCGATCTGCGCCGCGCCGATGCCGGAGGTGATGTGGTCGTAGCCGGGTGCGATGTCGGTGGTCAACGGACCCAGCGTGTAGAACGGCGCCTCATGGCACTGCTCCAGTTGCAGGTCCATATTCTCTTTAATCAGCTGCATCGGCACGTGGCCGGGGCCTTCGATCATCACCTGCACGTCGTGCTTCCAGGCGATCTGGGTCAGCTCGCCGAGGGTTTTCAGCTCGCCCAGTTGCGCCTCGTCGTTGGCGTCGTAGATCGAGCCGGGGCGCAAGCCGTCACCCAGCGAGAACGAAACGTCGTAGGCCTTCATGATCTGGCAGATGTCTTCAAAGTGCGTGTACAGGAACGATTCCTTGTGATGCGCCAGGCACCACTTGGCCATGATCGAACCGCCGCGCGAGACGATGCCGGTCAGGCGCTTGGCCGTCATCGGCACGTAGCGCAGCAGCACGCCGGCGTGGATGGTGAAGTAGTCGACGCCCTGCTCCGCCTGCTCGATCAGCGTATCGCGGTAGATTTCCCAGGTCAGGTCCTCGGCCTTGCCGTTGACCTTTTCCAGCGCCTGGTAGATCGGCACGGTGCCGATCGGTACCGGGCTGTTGCGGATGATCCACTCGCGGGTTTCGTGGATGTGCTTGCCGGTCGACAGGTCCATGACGTTGTCGCCACCCCAGCGGATGGCCCAGGTCATCTTCTCGACTTCCTCGCCGATCGACGAGGTCACGGCGGAGTTGCCGATGTTGGCGTTGATCTTGACCAGGAAATTGCGGCCGATGATCATCGGCTCGATTTCCGGATGGTTGATGTTGGCCGGAATGATGGCGCGGCCACGGGCGATTTCCTCGCGCACGAATTCCGGCGTGATCACGGCCGGAATGCTGGCGCCGAACGACTGGCCCGGATGCTGGCGGCCCATCAGGTCTGCCAGGCGCTGGCCCATCGGGCCGGAATTTTTCAGGTTCTCCAGATACTCCTGGCGGCGCAGGTTTTCGCGGATCGCCACGAACTCCATCTCCGGCGTGATGATGCCTTGGCGCGCGTAGTGCATCTGGGTGACGTTCTTGCCGTCGCGGGCGCGGCGCGGCTTGCGGTGCAGGTTGAAGCGCAGCTCGGCCAGCGCCGGATCGGCCAGGCGTTGCTTGCCGTAGTCGGAGGTCGGGCCGTCGAGTTCCTCGGTATCGTCGCGCTCCAGTATCCACGGCAGGCGCGGCGTCGCGGCCAGGCCGGAGCGGATGTCGATCTCGGCGTCGGGATCGGTGTACGGGCCGGAAGTGTCGTAGACGTAGATCGGCGGATTGGCCTCGAAGCCGAACGACGCGGGCGTGTCGGACTGGGTGATTTCGCGCATCGGCACGCGGATATCGGGGCGGCTGCCTTCGACGTAGACTTTGCGGGAATTGGGAAGTGGCTTGATCGCTGCCTCGTCCACGGTGGCGGTGGCGGACAGGAATTTCGGGTTGGCGTTCATTTTGGCTCCTTTGGTGGCTACAGGAGCCAGCAAAGGAGGTTGGACAAAGCCGTGCCTCAAAGATGGATGGGCGGCGGCGTTATCCTAAGCTTCCCTTCGCTGGCATTATCCAGATCAGGTTCGGAGGGTATTTCTCACCCGCGCATCGCAATGCGATTTGCAGGACCCCTAGCGTTTGCCGCCTTGCGGCAGCCTGATGATTATATCCCCACCTTTAATTTTTACCAATACATATATATATTCGAAAGCGTGTCGATTTTGTGCGTCGCCATCCGTTGTAGGGATGAAGCACCGATTTCCCGTTCCACCTTAACCAAGGAGCCGCTATGAACAAACAGATCATCCTCAACTTGCCGGTGAAGGACCTGGAAAAGTCCAAGGCCTTCTTTTCCGCGCTCGGTTTTACTTTCAGTGACCGGTATAGCGGCGAGAACGCGGTATTCATGAACATCGCCGGCGACACCATCCAGGCCATGCTGACGATCGAACCTTTCTTCCAGTCGCTGATCGACAAGCCCGTCGCGCAGGCGAAGGAAGCCAATGAGGTCGTCATCTGCCTGAGCTGCGAAAGCCGGGAGGAAGTCGACACCATCATCGCCAAGGCCGTCGCCGCCGGCGGCCGCACGCCGCACCCGCCGGAGGATCATGGCTTCATGTATGACCAGGGTTTCGAGGACATTGACGGCCACCTGTGGAATTTGGTCTGGTCGGCGCCGGAGGCCTGAGCGCGGACCACTACAGTTGATGACGCTCGCTACGCCACGCCATTTTTTGCACCTGGATTTCGGGATGGCTGGCTAGCGGCTCCCACTCCGGCAGGAAGACGAAGCCCTGGCGCTGGTAAAACGCGGCCGCCCTGGCGTTTTCCGGCGCCACGTCCAGCACGATGCGCGTGTGTCCCTTTGCGGCGGCGCTGGTCTTGATCGCATCCACCAGCAGCGCGGCGGCGCCGTCGCCCCGGCATTCCGGCTTGACCCACATGGCGATCAGGTTGTATTCGCCGGTCGCCGCGCTGACGCCGCCACCGATCATGCCGACTGCCACGCCGTCGCGAAACGCCAGCAGGAACTCGGGATGCGGGCCGGCGGCACGCTCGCGCCATTGCGCGTCGCTGTAGGCGGCGGCCGTGGCGTGGCTGACGCCGAAGGCGGTCGGCGCGTCGCGCAGCGCGGCCAAGCGTATTTCCTTGAGGATCGCCCAGTCGTCCGCGGTGGTGCTGCGTATTTCCATCTTAGTCCTTGAACTCGGGCGTGGACTTGCTCATGCCGGCCATCATCGCCGCTTGCAGGTCGGCCGACAGCAGCATGGCGGCGTTCCATGTCGCGTTGTAGTTGAGGCCGTCGGCGACCGTGTGGTCGCGCGCGTAAGTGATCATCTCCTTGACGCCGCGAATCGCCAGTGGCGCTTTAGCGGCGATGTTGGCCGCGATCTCGCGCACGCCGGCGCGCAAGGCTTCGGGCGACTCGAACACGCGGTTGACCAGGCGGATCTCCTTCGCCTCGGCCGCGTCGACCTTGCGCGCGGTGTAGGCCAGCTCGCGCGCCATGCCATCACCGATCAGCCTGGGCAGGCGCTGCAAGGTGCCGACGTCGGCGGTCATGCCGATGTCGATTTCCTTGATCGTGAACCACGCGTCGGCCGAGCAGTAGCGCATGTCGGCGCAGCAGATCAGATCGATGCCGCCGCCGACGCAAGCGCCATGCACGGCGGCCAGCACCGGCTTGCGGCAGCGCTCCAGGCTGGTCAGCGTGTCTTGCAGGTCGAGGATGATGCGGCGCAGGTTTTCGCGCATGCGTCCGTCGCAATCGTTCTGGATCTGCGCGCCGAGGCCCATCACCATCTGCAAATCGATGCCGGCGGTGAAGGCCTTGCCCTCTCCTTCCAAAATCGCCACCCGGATCTCCGGCGTCGCATCGATGTACTGGAAGGCGCTGCGCAGTTCCTGCCACATCGCCAGGTTCATCGCGTTCAGCTTGTCCGGCCGGTTCAAGCGCACGGTGGCGATGCGATCCTCCACGCTGACGGTCAAGGTTTCAAAGTCGGGCATACAGGTCTCCTGTTATATCTAACGATGTTCTTTGGTGTGCCAGATTCGAAGAACGTTGATCGTTGATTTTTTAATTTCGTATCGTATTTCATAATGGCGCACAAGAATTCTGCGTACCTCGCGCGGCAAAAGTTGCTGGAGCGGTTCGCCTATTCTTGGGTTGGCCAGCAAAACGTTGGGCGCGGTGGCCAGGGCAGCAACCGTTCTGGCCGCAGCCTTCGGATCTAAAAGCTCCAAAAATTCGTGCAACCGCCGCAGGTCGGCAAGTGCCTTGCTGCTCCAGCGCAGTTTCATTTTTTCTTCGGCACAGGCAGCGGCAATGGCGACGCGGTTCCCAAACGGTTGGCCCACGCCAGCACATCCTGATGCTCGACGAAATTACCGTTATCGATATCGTCCATTGCTTCGATCGTGAGCAAGTCCCGCAGATCTAATTTCGCATCGGCCACCTCGCGCAGCAAGGACTGCAGCACCTGCTTTTTCTCCTGAAGACTTAGCAATTTAATACCAGCCTCGATCTCCGACAAGGTCATAGCCATGAGATTCTCCTTTCAATTGATACCCTATTCTAGCTGCCGCAATAATACGCATGGGGGGCTGTGTCATCTATAATGGCTCTTTCCGCAAACGCATTTTATAAAATATCAGCCAAATCATGGAATTAGCCAAGTCTTTCGAGCCTGCCGACATTGAACAATTCTGGCGCACCGAGTGGGAACAGCGCGGTTACTACGCCGCCACCCTCGACGCCGGCAAACCTTCTTTCAGCATCCAGCTGCCGCCGCCGAACGTGACCGGCACCCTGCACATGGGCCATGCCTTCAACCAGACCATCATGGACGGCCTGACCCGCTACCATCGCATGCTCGGCCATAACACCGCCTGGATCCCGGGCACCGACCACGCCGGCATCGCCACCCAGATCGTCGTCGAGCGCCAGCTGGACGCGCAGAAAATCTCGCGCCACGACCTGGGCCGCGAAAAGTTCGTCGAGAAAGTCTGGGAGTGGAAAGAGAAATCCGGCTCCATCATCACCGGCCAGATGCGCCGCCTGGGCGCCTCGCCGGACTGGCAGCGCGAATACTTCACGATGGACGAGCCGCGCTCGAAAATCGTCACCGACGTCTTCGTGCGCCTGCATGAGCAAGGCCTGATCTACCGCGGCAAGCGCCTGGTCAACTGGGATCCGGTGCTGGGCACCGCCGTCTCCGACCTGGAAGTGGTGTCGGAAGAGGAAGACGGCTCGATGTGGTACATCAAGTACCTGCTGGCCGACGGCAGCGGTTCGCTGACCGTCGCCACCACCCGTCCGGAAACGATGCTGGGCGACGTCGCCGTGGCGGTCGATCCAACCGACGAGCGCTACCTGCCGCTGGTCGGCAAGATGCTGAAGCTGCCGTTGTGCGACCGCGAAATCCCGATCATCGCCGACGAATACGTCGACAAGGAATTCGGCACCGGCTGCGTCAAGATCACGCCGGCGCACGACTTCAACGATTACGCCGTCGGCCAGCGCCACAATCTGGGCATGCCGTCGATCCTGACCTTGGAAGCGAAGATCAGCGACGAGGCGCCGGAAGCCTATCGCGGCCTGGATCGCTTCGTGGCCCGCAAGCAAATCGTCGCCGACCTGGACGCGCTGGGCCTGCTGGTGGAGGTCAAGCCGCACAAGCTGATGGTGCCGCGCGGCGACCGCACCGGCGTCGTCATCGAGCCGATGCTGACCGACCAATGGTTCGTCGCGATGAGCAAGCCGGCGCCGGAAGGCACCTTCTTCCCGGGCAAATCGATCGCCGAAACGGCGCTGGACAAAGTGGCCAGCGGCGAGATCAAGTTCGTGCCGGAAAACTGGAGCACCACCTACAACCAGTGGCTCAACAACATCCAGGACTGGTGCATCTCGCGCCAACTGTGGTGGGGCCACCAGATCCCGGCCTGGTACGACGAGGCCGGCAACATCTTCGTCGCCAAGACCGAAGCCGAAGCGCTGGCCAAGCAGCAAGCCGCCGGCAGCACCGGCCCGCTGCGCCGCGACAACGATGTGCTCGACACCTGGTTCTCGTCCGCGCTGGTGCCGTTCTCGACCCTCGGCTGGCCGGAAGAAACCCCTGATATCAAAGCCTTCCTGCCGTCGTCGGTGCTGGTGACCGGCTTCGACATCATCTTCTTCTGGGTGGCGCGCATGGTCATGATGACCGCGCACTTCACCGGCAAGGTGCCGTTCGACACCGTCTACGTGCACGGCCTGGTGCGCGACTCGACCGGACAAAAAATGTCCAAGTCCAAGGGCAACACGCTGGACCCGATCGACCTGATCGACGGCATCGGCATCGAGGCGCTGGTGGAGAAACGCACCACCGGCCTGATGAACCCGAAAGCGGCCGAGAAGATCGCCAAGGCCACCCGCAAGGAGTTCCCTGAAGGGATCGCCGCCTACGGCACCGACGCGGTGCGCTTCACGATGGCGTCGTACGCCTCGCTGGGCCGCAACATCAACTTCGACCTGGGCCGCGCCGAAGGCTATCGCAACTTCTGCAACAAGATGTGGAACGCGACCCGCTTCGTCATGATGAACACCGAAGGCAAGGACTGCTCGGCCAATGAAGCCGATTTGTCGAACGCCGACAAGTGGATCATCTCGCTGCTGCAAAAGGCCGAGCTGGACGTGGCCAAGGGCTTCGAGGACTTCCGCTTCGACAACATCGCATCGACGATCTACAAGTTCGTCTGGGACGAGTATTGCGACTGGTATCTGGAAGTGGCCAAGGTGCAAGTGCAAAGCGGCACCGAAGGCCAGCAGCGCGCCACCCGCCACACGCTGCTGCGCGTGCTGGAAGTGGTGCTGCGCCTGGCGCATCCGATCATCCCGTTCGTCACCGAAGCGCTGTGGCAAGCCATCGCGCCGTTGGCCGGCAAGACGGGCGACTCGATCATGATGCAGCCGTACCCGATCGCCAACACCGCCAACATCGACGAATCGGCCGAGGCGTGGATGCAAAAGCTGAAGACGCTGACCGACGCCACCCGCAACCTGCGCGGCGAGATGCAGCTGGCGCCGTCGCTGCGCGTGCCGCTGATCGTCGAGGCCGGCAACGCGGCCGACAAGGCGGCGATGCAAGGTTTCGCGCCGTACATCCAGTCGCTGGGCAAGCTGGCCGAAGTGCAGATCGTCGACGCGTTGCCGGAATCGCCGGCGGCGGTGTCGATCGTCGGCACGACCAAGCTGATGCTGAAGGTGGAGATCGACGTCAAGGCCGAGCGCGAGCGCCTGGCCAAGGAGATCACCCGCATCGAAGGCGAGATCGCCAAGGCCAACGGCAAGCTGTCGAACGAAAGCTTCGTCGCCCGCGCGCCGGCCGAAGTGGTGGCGCAGGAGAAGGAACGCGTCGCCAACTTCTCGGCCACGCTGGACAAGATGCGCGAGCAGTTCGCCAAACTTCCGGCAGCCTAAACAGGTCAACTCCGGTGTCCTAAAACTCCGGGGTCAGAGCTAAAAACTGGACACGGGCTCTACCGTAGCGTTCGCTACGGTAGAGCCCGTGTCCAGTTTTTAGCTCTGACCCCGGAGTTTAGGCCAACAATTCGGCGTAGCGGGCGATGTCGATGTTGCCGCCGCTGAGGATGATGCCGACGCGCTTGCCTTGCAGTTGATCTTTCATGGCGCGTGCGGCGGCCAGGCCCAGGCCGCTGGTCGGCTCGATCACGATCTTCATGCGCTCGGCGAAGAAACGCATTTCGGCGCGCAACTGTTCATCGCTGGCCGTCAGGATATCGTTCACATCGCGCTGGATGATCGGGAACGTCAGATTGCCCAAATGCTGCGTCTGCGCGCCGTCGGCGATGGTCTTCGGCGTGTCGATGTGCACGATGGCGCCGCTGCGGAACGATTGCTGGCCGTCGTTGCCGGCCTCCGGCTCCACGCCGTACAGCTTGGCCTTCGGCGACAAGGCGCGCGTCGACAAGGCCGTGCCGCTCAGCAGGCCGCCGCCGCCCAACGGCGCGAACACGTAATCCAGCTCGCCGACTTCCTCGAACAATTCCTTGGCCGCCGTGCCCTGCCCCGCGATCACGTCCGCGTGGTCGTAGGGCGGGATCAACGTCAGGCCGTGCTTGCTCGCCAGGTCGCGGCCGATCTGCTCGCGGTCCTCGGTGTAGCGGTCGTAGATGACGACTGTGGCGCCGTAGCCGCGCGTGGCGGCGATCTTGGCGGCCGGCGCATCGTGCGGCATGACGATCGTCGCCGGGATGCCCAGCAGCTTCGCCGACAACGCGATCCCCTGCGCGTGGTTGCCCGACGAGAAGGCGACCACGCCGGCGCGGCGCTGCTCGGCGTCGAACCTGGACAGCGCGTTGTAGGCGCCGCGGAATTTGAACGCGCCCATGCGCTGCAAATTCTCGCACTTGAAGTAGATGTCGGCGCCCAGTTGCGCGTTGGCGGTGCGCGAGGTCAGCACCGGCGTGCGGTGCGCGGCGCCGGCGATGCGTTCGGATGCGGCGACCACGTCGGCATAGGTTGGGAGTTGGAGTACGCTCATTGTCATTCCTTTATTACCAGGGCCAGGCGATGCTTGTGCCCGTGCCAGTTGCCAAAGCGCGCTGTTGCAGCATGCGCGCGACCAAGAGATCCTGCAGGGCGATGCCCGTCATGTCGAAGACAGTAATGGCGTCCGCTGCGATACTGCGGCGCGCCGGCGCGGCGCCGGCCAGCGGCGGCGCGACCGTATCGGCGTCGGGGCGCGGCACGGCGAACGCGTCGCCGGCCAGCAGCGCGCCGAATTCCTCGGCGGACGCGTCCGGCGACCATTGCAGCTCGCCGATGGCGCGCGACTGCGTCAGGTCGTCGGCCCAGACGCACGCCAGCGCCAGCATGCCTTCCGGCAGTTCGCGCTTGCCGCGCGTGTCGCTACCGACGCAGTTCAGATGCGTGCCGGGCCGTACAGCCGACAGCGAAAACAGCGGCCCCCGCCCCGGCGTCGCGGTGATGACGATGTCGCTGTCGGCCACCGCCACATCGGCGCCGGCGCCGGACGAGATCTCGCAGCGATGCGCGAAGCGCGCTTCGAACTGCGGGTCGCGGTGGCCGTCGGAGGTCAGGTACAGCACCCGCCGCAATCCGGGCAAGGCGCGCAGCGCGTAGTCGACATGCGCCGCGCCCTGCACGCCGGTGCCGAACACGCATAGCGTTGCGCTGTCCGGCCGCGCCAGCGCCGTCAAACCAAGCGCGCCCGCCGCCGCCGTTCGCGCGGTGGTGACGGCGTTGCCGTCGATCAGGCACTGCGGCCGGCCGGTCGCCGGGTCGAACAGCATGATCGTGGCTTGGTGCCCGTCGGCGCCGAGCGGACGGTTGCCAGGCCAGAAGCCCGCCGCCTTCAGCCCCAGCAGATCCCGCTCCGCCACGCCGCCCGACTTGATGCCGAACACGCCGTCCGGCAAGGCCTCGCGCACCAGCGGAAAGATTCGGCCGGCGCCGCCGGCGTGCAGCTGGAACGACTCGCGCACGGCGGCCAGCACGTCGTCCGGCCGCAGCAGCGCAGCGGCTTGGTCGCGGTCCAACAGCAATAGCCGGCTGTTATCTGGCATCGTTGTACACCGTGGCGCG
>Ga0247815_10002347_pt1 | contig 14002 bp, 25 predicted proteins | sample UWRJL194509B1_FD_181014 | JGI IMG/M metagenome (GOLD analysis project Ga0247815, IMG submission 181014) | Plant litter microbial communities from Arlington Agricultural Research Station in Wisconsin, United States - UWRJ-L194-509B-1 | ecosystem: Environmental > Terrestrial > Plant litter >... | reverse complement strand
CCTCGCTTACCACCAGGAAAGAATGTGCGACCTTCCAGGTTGAACTCGTCGCTGAACACAAGTTCGTACTCTTGGCCATCGAAGCCAGTGCGCGTGTAAACATCTTTTGGCGTGTCCGGATCAATAAGCTTTGGCATGCCCGCTAGGACTGCTGCCTGGCCCGTCGCATTCACGAACTGGTTGTTGCTTATAAGAGCTCGCAGACCGCCGCTGAGAATCCAATCGGTCACGGGGTAAACAAGGAAGAGACCAACGACCATGACCATGACGAGCAGGAGAGTGAGGACGTTGCCGCATCCACGCAGGCTTGCCGCTCCCTTCGGGAGCTTGAATCCTGGAGGATCGGGATCATGCAAAGCGTCGTCTGGGTCGCGTCCATGGTTCAGTTCGGCAGGATTGTAGGGTGTTTTGGACGAGATGAACCCGCTCGCGCCCATGGTCGGCACAAAGGTTGCGTGACGGTCGCTACCAGTAGATGCCGGATACTTAGAGTCGCCCATGGAGTATACGGAGGACGAGCGCGAGAAGCGACGGGAGTGAGGTGTGGCCCAACCAGGCTGAGATGCGGCGCCGAGGAGCTGGGTGCCCTCGTCAGACCCATGTCCATCGTGCGAGTGGTTGTCGCGGGGCCGTGCGTATGGATCTATAGGAGGTCCTAAGGACCGAGGAGCTCTGTGAGCCATAATAGTGGAGATATGAGGCTGGATCTAAGGAGTGACGACAAGAGAGTGGCAAGGACACGCGCGAAGAGGTAAAGGAGTTGGTGATGGTCGCTGGTGCCCGGTGCCCACGTCAACGCTAGGAGACCGGTCCCGCAATTCCAGGGGCTCCGGGCCTTGTCCAGCTGGGTTCCGAAAATAGCAGCTCTGCTGCGGAGGCGATATGTCATTTGCCCGTTGCGGATGTTAGTAGATGGCTGTTGCTCAGGGCGGCCCACTGCCCTGCGCCGACATACGTTAATCTCAACTTCATGGGATACAAGTGAGGTGACAAGACGTGCTGAGGACCTCGGGGGAGACCCCGAGTGCAAGGCTGAGACACCGCAGCATGAGAATCGACATGGTCAAACATCGATACAGTCCAACGCTCGTCCGCCCGGGGTTTTGCCGTGTCCTCTCCTGCGGCATACTTTGCGACTTCGCAGAGCGACTAAATAAAGCGAAGCTGATGATAAAGCGGCAGAAACAGTATAATTAACCTCAAACAGCTCAGTGCTGGCCTCGAAACACGCACAATTGACAGCAATTTTTGCACCGACAGAGTATCGGCCTACTGTGAACCAACTAGATTTATGCAATCGCCGTGTGTTTTGTCAGATAATCCGAAGAATTTTCTCGTGCTAGCTATGTAACGTGGAAATCGCACGTTACGATGTCTTTTCAAGTACTCAAACTGGGATTGGCCGTGCACAATCCTGTATGTAACTAGCGCAACATTGATGTCAGTTCAGACAAGTGCACGATGCAATTTGGTATATCGCGGAAGTGGCAATACCAAAAGGGAGGGCGTGCTCAGCTATTGCTCATCGTCATCAACCCACGTCCGAAAGCTCTGGCCACAGCGTCAAATCCACTGAACTCAACTTCAGACAGGAAGTGTTCGTGTTGGCTCGCGAACGCCTCATTGTTACGTCGCATCTCGCGCACCGTCCCGTGAGCATGCGCACAGTTGGGACATTCGGTCTCGTGGTCCGCAAGACACCTGCGTGGAAGCGGATTTATCAGTGGCTGATCACGAGCATAAACGATTTAGCCACGCACCGTTGGTGATAGCTATGCTTGCACATAAAGTGCACGGCAGGTAGGTCCAGTTGGCCATTGCAAGACGAGCACTTTGTGACGTGGAAGACGACAGGGTTGTACTCGTCTGAGAGCGCGGTTACTTCCTGCAACTTGACGGTGGTCTCGGCACGGTATGAATCGATCAATTGACGATCCTGCACGTGCAACGGTCAGCTCCGAAGTGCGTGATCTACCAGTAATTCCGCACGTACTGCGCGAATTTCGTCCTGAGACTCCTTGATCCGCGTCAACAGCCAATCCTTGACCAGTCCGATACTCGTGACTTCGTTTCGACTGAGCGCTAGAACGACACCCAATGGTGACATGATCTTCTCGCGCTCGATGTGCTCGAGCATGTTGCCCAATTCCGTTGTATGCCGGCCCAGCAGCTCCGGCGTCGAGGTCAAGAACCGCAACATCAGCACATACAAGTGCGGATGTTCCGGTCCGTACTTTGTCAAGCATGCAAAAGCTGCTGTCGACGCGTTGACATCGCCCTGCTCTGCCTTATCCATCCAGAATCGCAGGATGTCCTCGTACATCCCAAGTTTTTCCCACAAGAACACAAGACCAGGCGTGAAGGACCTCGAGGATGCGATGATCAAGACGTGTGATGTATCGTAACCAAGACGCTCGTTCTTGAGCAGTCTCATCGCCTTGTCAAGCCATTGGTCAGAAGCGCGCCGCGCTTCGTCAGTCTCGGTCTTGGCGGCCAGTGTAAGGTATAGCTCGAACAGGGTGTTCCAGAGCGCCGATTGCTCCTGTGCGTCCTCGTCATCGAACGGTAGTGCAGCCACGCTCTTGCCGTTTGCCATGTCCAAAGTCTGACCATAGCGGTTGAGCGCGACAGCCTCCAAAAACCGCACAAAGTGTGCTTCGTGTTCGAGGAAGTGCGCAAAGTATCGCTTCGAAGCAGGAGGTTTGGCTGCGTCTTGTTGTCGTTGCTGTTGCTGCCGCCGGCTTCCACGCGACGGACGAGGTGAAGGGCTCTTGACTCGTGCCTCGCTTTCGGAGTTGCTTCGTCGGTGGTCGAGCACAGGAGCGGGAGACGGTGTTGGACTTGGAACGGCACTGTTGTCCACAAACATGCTGGCGCGATTCAAGTACGCTAGGTAATTGGGACCAACAGTTGACTGTCGAATGTGGCTAACTGGAGGAGCTTCAGGCTCAGGTGCAAATGGCGACGGTGCACATAGATCCGTGAGAAGCTGCGTCGTCTCGTCAGGCATCGCGGCGATGAGAGCGCGGCCATAACGGGAGATACTACTGTCAGCCTGCATGATGATATTAGCACTCATAGCCCTTATATCTCGCAAAGTTTAAACTGACCTCCTCCGGTCCGAGCTTCTTCAAGTATGATAGGGCGTCCTTGAAGTTTCCTGCATCCTCAATTTGAATCCGCAGATAATCCTCGTGGCGATTGTACTTCTTCGCAAGGAACGAAGCGTGCTCGAAATACCCTGCCTGCCGACAGACGCGAATGGCTGTTTCGAGGTCAAATGGCAATTCGTCCCGCTCAGTCGCGCCACTTCGATGCGATTCGGCTTTAATGAAAGCGTCTAGTCGGCTGACATCTTTTAGCTTCGTGTAGGTGTTGAGTAGGAGGGTTGTGTGGTCCGAGTTAGCGAGCCCGCGCGCGTGCAGATCTTGCAGGTAGGTAGTAAGATTGTGTATCCTTTGTGCATCGAGGAACTGGAACAGGTTGAGATCTAAACAGTGGATATAGAAGGTGCACGCGTACCTTTCGAATCACGTAGCTGGGCTGGAGATGGCCCAACGTCCGAATAAATTGTTGCATCGCGCCATCGAAGTCACCTTTCTTATAGAGATGGTCTCCGTATTGCTTATGAATATTTGCCACGGATGCATCATCAAGACCGTGGGTACGAGCAAGGCCCAGGGCGAGCTGGAAGCGGGCTCGCTTGAACAGGAGCTCGAGCTTTGCGGAGGTCGCTTTCTCCTCGAGTTTCGTCAACTGCAACATACTGTCAACGTATTGTCTACCAATACCACAGCAAAACAGACCTTTCCGTCGTTCGACAGGATGTAAATCTTGCCCCAGATACAGAGAACCTCTCGGACACCCTCCTGGAAAGGACCAGAGAACGCCACAATCTTGTTCTCCGGGTCGAACACTGTGACTTTGCTCACGTCCGTCGAAGTCGCATTCAGGGCTCTTGCAACGAAATTACGAATGGTGGCCGAGTTGGAAGCGGCGCTGGGCGTGAAGGGAGGCGTAACAATTACGAGATAATTGCCGTATGCGCGTATAGATGACTTTCGGCCCTCATGTGCGTAGCACGCACCACGACCTTCAGTACCGCAGACGTAGATAGCCTCGTCGCGAGCGATGACCATCTCGCGTGACCGCTGGTCCATAGTTGCGCAGCCAAGTGCGCAGCCCACTTCGTCGACAACTATAGGTTGCGCAGAGCCTCCTTTCCCGGATGCTTGATAAGCAAGGACATGGTTTGTTGTTACGATGAAGAGGAATAGATGTTGCGCGGCGTCATCGGGAGAGTGCTCGCGGAAGCCAAGTCCTGTGACTGGCTCCGTTGGTGATTCGTGAATGACCTTGGGCTTTGGGACGGCTGTCAACGAGCTCGAGCCTGAAGACAGTGACAAATGGCGATAGAGAAGGACAGTTCCGTCTGCAAGACCAATGGCGAGGTGAGATAAAGCCTCGGACAGCGTAACGCAGGATATCTGTCCCCAAGTCAGCACGACGCGACGCGAACATCGTTGACGAGACGCGCACCGGATGGGGGCGATTATCATGCTGGACTTTGACGGAACGTAACAGAACGGGGTACCCAGTTTGCTTGTTGGTCTTGGTCAAGTCCCAGATCTTGAGCAATGGGTGCCGAACAGTGTCCTCTTCCTGCGCAACGCGTCAGTTTAGTTGTCCAGTTATGCCAGTCATCAAGGATGTACCCCAAGAGTAACGAGGATGCCCTTCTGCTCAACCATGTGTGTGACACGACCGCCGACATGAGCGACCCAGCTGCGGACTGGCTCGAAGTCGCGGTCGAGAATGTGGACCGTGCCTTGCAAGTCGGCGAGCAATAGGCCAACAGATGCGGGTGCGGTCGCAGATATCTCTGCTGGCACCTGATTCGGTTGTAAGTCCAACTGTGCGCATCGCTAGCGTTGTGCAATGACGCGCCTTGAATACGTCTGGGCTGCTTGCGAGGTCATGAATGTCGTTGACTGGGACAGCCTCGAAGAATGGGAATTGGTGCCACTGATATACACGGCTCAGAGTCTGTAGACGTGGCGCGCAGGGTCTGACTCACTGCGGGTGCGGCAGCAGTCGCGCTCATGATCGCACAAGGCGAAGGTGAGGTCGCTCAATTCGCACCCCGCGTGATGCTTCTCCTCTTTCTTTCTCCGGTCGCGCAGCAGGTGTATTCCCATGAATAACAGGCTCTTCCTCAGATCTTAAAGTGACTGATAGTAAGAAGCTAGCTGATTTTGCATCCAGCGATGCGGATAGTGCGAATAAAGCCACATTGGCCTGAATTATACTGCGGTCTGTGGCAAACTGAAGAGTCAAGGTCAAGTCAGTATTGACTCAAGCAAAATGCCGCAACTTGAATCACGGTGCCACTAAGCGCGCAGCACGCCCGCCATTCGGCCTTCTGATCATCTCTCGTTGATAATTCGGGACATAAGGCGAAGTTGGCGGCGCGGTTTCGCAGTCCGATGCTCACAGTTGCCCTTGCCCTTTCTCTTTAAAACATGAACGCAGCAGCCGCTGCAACCGCACCCAGCACTGGAGCCTCAACCGCCCCTGGCATGGATGCACTTATCTTCCAACGCCTCCATCCAAAAGCATATCTTGAGCGATTTCTCGCTAAAGGTTATCGCCCGGATAGCCGGCAAACGATGGACTGGCGCGACTTGTCCTTCAATGTAGGTAAGTCGTTCACCGAGCTAGGCTACCGTGTCTAACCTTGTATGTGGCACAGGGAGCGTGAGCACGGCAGAAGGCAGCGCGCTTGTAAGACTGGGCGAGACTACCGTCGTAGCAGGTGTGAAAGCAGAGATCGCGGAGCCTGAGCTGGATCAGCCCACGAAAGGATTCCTTGGTGAGCACCAACTGAAACGATCGACAGATACCAGCACGCTCATTTCGTGCGCGGTTGTTAGTGCCTAATCTCGACCTTCCTGCGATCTGCTCGCCCAAGTTCAAACCTGGCGCACCGTCGGACGAAGCACAGGTTCTATCAAACCGCATATTTGACCTACTCAACTCGTGCGTAATTTTGGAACCTCTAAATTGTAAACGATCTTAATCCTTGCTTGCTCAGGTGTGAGGTTCTTGACCGCGACACGCTCTGTATCGAGCCGCGCAAAGCCGTTTGGTGCATCTACGTTGATATAGTCTGCGTCAACTACGACGGCAACATCTTTGATGCGTCTGTGGCAGCAGTAATTGCTGCGTTAAATAGCAGTCAGTCTTACTGCCTCCACATATCTACGCCCAAAGCTGACCCACTGCGCCTATAGCACGACTACCGAAAGCGACATACAACGAAGAAAACTTGCGGACAACGTGCTCGCGGACTGAGCGTGTACCCCTGCAGCTCCAGCGACTTCCGCTAACGATGACCTTTGGTGCATTCGATGGGTGCGTTCGCCCGTTATACGACCATCCTTTTCCACTCACGTATCTTGGTCAGGTTACATCTACTGTATGATCCTACATCTTTCGAAGAACCACTCATCGACGCGACTCTCACTATTGCTGTCGATGAGCAGGGCCAGGTATGCGCATTGCAGCAAGATGGACTGTTGCAAGTCGGTGCGCACACGGGCGAGCAGGTGATCAAAGACTGCATCGCAGCAGCAACGAAGCGGAGAGCGCAGATTCAGATCCCTTCGTAGGAGAGTTCTTGTATTGCGAGTTGGCCCGCGGTGAATACATAAGATGGATAATCAACTAGGATGCGAGTGGTCAATGCGACTGGTAGAGAGCGATGAGAGTGTAGTGGTCCGGTAAGATGAGGGAGATGCAAGTGAGCGCGAAAGCAGCAGGTTATCCAGCTGGGAACACGAGAAACAAGAAGATGGCTGCAGAGCATGTACATGAGTCCGAGTCGGAGGAGGAGTGTCTCACAGCTCGCGACCTGGCCCGTCATACTTGGACGACTGGAAGAGGGAGGCGAGGCTCCCAAGAGCGTTGGAAACGAGCTCGACGCATGCGGCGGTGCCTTTCTCGCACGCCTTGACGATAGGAGCGACCCGCTCCGAAACTGCATCGCGCACTGCGTCGAAAAGTGTTGCGTTCGGTGCCGATGTCGGCGGCACTGGGCTGTCGGCGGGTGGTACCACTCGCGGCGTGCTAACATTCACGCCTTCGTCGGTGGTCGCGCTCGAAGAGTCCGCCTTCCCCTTCGCGGCGGGCTTCCCCTCTTTGGTAGCTGGCTTCTCTTCGTTTGCCTCCATCTTGGCCCACTCCTTCCTGAAGAAGTCCGCCGCGTGCAAGCTCTCACTGAACCGATGCAGCGTGTTGATTAACGCCACAAGCTCAGAGCGTTGGAGCAAGTTCGGGTTCGCGGTCGGGCTCAGCGCGCTCTCGTCGAGTTCGAACAGGATCTTGAGCGCCGTCGCCACACCTGTGATCTGGACCTTGCCCCACAGCCGACACTTATCGCACCCGACACAGTCCATGATCCGGGACACGTTGCGGAAGTGCTCCTTGAACTCTTCCTTGTGCACGGCATGTTCGCCGCGGAAGAGCAGACCTTCGTCAAAGCGTCCGACACGCTCGGCAAGGCTGAGCACAGTATTGAGCTCGCCTTTGGTGAGATCGTCGGTCGAGGTGTCACCAGAACACATGTCGTAGGCGGAGAGATATGGCTTGATGCGAGAAAGGGCACGGAGCATGAGGACTGTGTTGAAGTAGATGTTCTGTAGGCGTTCTGGGTTAGAGGCGACACGGTTAATGAAGCAGCTAAGGTCGGGGCCCTGCGCGATGATCAGTACGTGCCACAGATCCAAGCGCAGCAAACGCACCCATTCTCCGCGTGTCTGATCGACCATGTTCTCCCAACAGATATGCGTTGAAATGGAGGCATGAAGGCCGGAGATAACACGATAGTAGACTCGCTTCTCCAAGCACTGTCCGCCGTCCGCGTGCTCGTCAAGTGTTGATAACGCCGGCTCGCTCTTGACCAGGCGCGAACCGCCAGAAGACAATTCGCTCACCCCGAAGCAGTTCTCGTTGTAGATTGAACTCCAGACGCGACGCGCGGAATCGCCTTTGTAGCCAGTGAAACGTTCCGGGTTCAGCGAGAGGTCGACGTAGTAGCCGTCTATTCGCAAATGTAAGCACAACAGGATGAAGTAAGCGGTAAAGGCTGACGCACCCTTCTCATCGTCGAGGAAGCAAAAGTCTGTGTCGCGGTAATAACACCCTGGCAATGACTAAGCAGCGGGTGAGCATGGGGATTCGGAAGGGCCAGCACATTCGCTGCCACGTCTCATGCGCCACGCACGCACCAATTTCGCAGCAGGTGTTTCGATAGCACTAAGCGCCGCCACTCGCCACTTCTCAGGGATATCGGTCTGCGAATAGACATGTCAGCATGATCACGGGCTAGTGATGCCGCGACGTGGCGCAAGTACTCACTTCATTCACGTTGTCAACACTACAATTCTCGCTGAGACACATGGAGTTCTCCGTCCAGAACGGGCACTCGCGGAAGAGGTCGACATGAAAGTACTTGAAGAATGGACGCGTCACGAGGCTGTGCAGGTTGTCGAAGAGGTCTTCGTTAACGTTCTCGAGATCTTCGTAATCACAGTTTGTCGTCTCGATTGGGCCCATAAGCTGCGTAACAGTGAGCCAAGGCAGTAGTAGATTAGGCAGAGGTCGCTGACCTGTTGTCTACACTCGGCATTGCCAATCGGTTTGGAGGCGAGGACGTTCTGAACTTCGGGTCGCAAACTTAGTTGTAACTGTGACAACCCATGGGCCGCAACGGCAGTCAGTGCAACAACCGCCGTACACGCAGCGATGGTCGCTAAAGGCGGCCTGCGCGTTGACGGGGACATTGAGGTAGAGAGCGGGATGAGAAAGGGAGAGGAGAAGGTGTGCTGGCGGACTCTGGACTTAGTTCTCGGCTTTGGCTGGACCCCCTCACAGCGCTCAGTCATCCAGACCAGCCTCGCCACCTAGGATAAAGCCGCGACTCAGATCCCAGACTGTGATGTGCGCCCCGATGCTCCCCGTATGCGCTGCGGCCACGCGACTGCGATCCGTGTTAGCAGCCGGTCCGGCGTTGTGAGGCGCGCGGCTTGGATTCCCGCGGATCCACATCTCGTGCTCCTGGGCTCATGGCAGCGTTCAACGTCCACACACACTTCGGACCAGCTTCTGAACTCATTCCCGTCGAGGAATTCGCTCTCGACGCTGTAGGCTTTGACCACGCTGCTACAATTGCTGCGCTGCATGCCAGCGTGGAAACACTGTCCGAGTCTGACAGGCAGCGACTGGAGCTTGACCTCGAGTAATGTCTCGAACTTACGTGTATTCTAAGCTGCCAACTGATGAAATGCGTTTCGCAGAGACACCGATGCAATGCGCGAAGAAGTCGAAGGTGTTCTGAACGACCCAAAGCTCGCGACATATGTGGCGCATCGACAAGAGCAGATCATCACTACTCTCGCAGCCAAAACCCAGATCGGAGACGTACAGCGCAGTATCAAACGGAGAGGAGAGCGTAGGGCCACTCATGCTGCACCCGACCTGGACGACGCGGATATTTCTGCCTTGGACCAACGCTTCGAGCTGGATCCATTGCGCATATTTCAGTACGCATGCGCGAGTGGTGAGTTCGTGTGCATAGCTCACTCCTTTTCAGGTTGGACGGAAACGCGTCCAGCTTCATGGTGCCTCAGCGGTTACACCACACGAACGTTGTGGAGGCTGTGGTGAGTCGTCCATACCCACTGCTCTGAACTGTCCTCTCAACATCTACCACGCGGCGCAGCGTCCAGTTAGGCTTAATCCAAAATCCCGAAGCGGAAGCGATGCCGTACTCATCGTTTCGTTCTATGAGCGGTCCAACTTTGACATTGGGGGCTACCACCGCGCCTCTCAGCATGCGTTGCTCTCATCTCAAACACTCGAAGACCTTATGAGCTGCAACACATGTCCTTGGGCATATCGTCCAGCTGATGAGGACGACTCGGAAACACCGTCATTTGGCTCTGCAGGTTGCGTCGTGGTGATCGAGAACGTTGCGTACTCAGACGGCGCCAGTAACCCGGATTATGCAGAGTACGCTATTCCGAGAATCTCCTATTTACCGCTGTTGACATCTTTGCAGTAGATTGCTCGCGCACTTTGCCCAATTTCCGAAGGATCCTCCCTTGCCGCCACCCACTAAATCGCCACTTACCTTCGCGAACACGCCTCTCAACTCGTTGCAGCTGCGTGTCAACGAACCATATTTCATTCTACACCAAGGCAACTGCGAACATCTGTTGATTATCGACGTGATTCGTGCTACCCACGAAGACGATCCAGATGACGGTTATCCTCAGACGTTGCATATTAGCCCAAGTAACATCCAGCTCTGTCGCGTGTGCACCAAATATCCAGCATCGTACTCCATTGCATACGACGTACGAATGGGAGAGAGTCCTAGCGTTGCGTGTCGAACGTGTTGGTCCGTGATGGGACTCCCGCGACACCTCCAAGACGTCGTTGTGGTCACGCCGTTGCGCTTTCCTGGTCGTGTAGATTGAACCTGTGCCTCTATAGCTGTACTGTACCCGGCCGCCTCGTGTATCGATACGGAAACGCGTCTTGGGCATCTGACCCTCAAAAAACGCGTGCACGCATATATCCGGTTGATCACTTGCCCTCATGTTCCGTTCGAGCATCCTCCGCTCGCGGGTCCAGCTCGCCGCGCTCCGCTTCCCTTCCTCCTCCATCTCCTCTCGCAGCACCTCGCTCGTCCTCCGCCGCGGAATGGGTCACGGTCTCGCTGAAAGCGCCGAGCGGCCTGCGCCAGACAAGGTGCTCGTGGACATTGCCGACTACGTGCACGACTTTGAGGTTACGAACCCGGTCGCAATTGAGACTGCGCGCCTTTGCCTCATCGACACGATTGGCTGCGGTCTCGAGGGACTGAGGTTCAAGGAATGCGCACGGCTGCTGGGCCCCGTTGTGGACGGTACAGTCGTTCCGAATGGTACGTGATAATTCGTGTAGGCGCGCGCAAGTTCCGGGCAAACACATCGTCTGACCCACGGACCTCTCTACCTCCAGGCACTAAGGTCCCCGGAACCAACTACCAGCTCGACCCCATCCGCGGCGCGTTCAACATTGGCACCATGATCCGTTGGCTTGACTTTAACGACTGCTGGCTCGCGGCAGAATGTGCGTCTCTTTCTCCTAAGCGCGTCTCATGTCTTCGGTACTGACCCGCACACTTTTTCTTTACCGCCAGGGGGTCATCCTTCCGACAACCTTGGCGCGATTCTTGCCGTGGCGGACCACTTGGCTCGTCAGGGCCAGCCGCTGACGGTCAAGGATGTGCTCGACAGCATGGTGAAGGCCCACGAGATCCAGGGTGGCCTCGCCCTGCTCAACTCGTACAATCGCGTTGGCCTCGACCATGTTGTGCTTGTTAAGGTCGCGTCGACGGCTGTTGTCTCCAAGCTGCTGTGAGTGTTTGTCTCAGAGTCGACGCGAAGAGTTCTGATATTTGTGGATAGGGGCTTGTCACGCGAGCAAACCATCGACGCCGTCTCGCAGGCATGGGTCGACGGCCAGTCGCTTCGTACCTACCGCCACGCACCCAACACGGGCTCTCGCAAGTCGTGGGCTGCCGGTGACGCGTGCAGCCGTGCCGTCAACCTCGCTATGCTCGTCAAGCGCGGCGAGATTGGTGTTCCCGGCGTGTTGACGGCCAAGACGTGGGGCTTCTACGACGTGCTGTTCAAGGGCAAGCCGTTCGAGTTCCAGCGGCCGTACGGCAGCTACATCATGGAGAACGTGTTGTTCAAGATCAGCTTCCCGGCCGAGTTCCATGCGCAGACAGCCGTCGAGGCGGCTCATGTGTTGCACAACAAGCTCAAGGAGCTGGGCAAGACTTCGGACGATATTAAGAGCGTCAAGATCCGCACGCAGGAGGCCGCGATGCGCATTATTAATAAGAAGGGCCCGTTGGCGAACTTTGCGGATCGTGACCACGACATCAACTACATGGTTGCGTTCCCGCTCATCCATGGCCGTCTCACGACTGAGGATTAGTGAGCAATTTTCATCCTATTATATTAGGATGGTGCTGATATTTTGATATAGCACGGATGCCGCTGCCTCTGACCCCCGTATTGATGCACTCCGCGCCAAGATCGAGTGCGTGGAGGAGCAGCAGTTCAGCGTCGACTACCACGAGCCGGAGAAGCGCTTCATCTCGAACGCGCTCACCATCACGCTCAACGACGGCACGGTCTTGGATGAGGTCCACATCGACTACCCGGTTGGCCACAAGCGTCGCGTAAGTTACTTTCTTTTGAACATTTGGCTACAACTGACGCGTTTTTCAGCGCGAGGAGGGCACGCCGCTGCTCATGAACAAGTTCAAGACGCATATCGCACACCACTACGACTCTGCGACGCAGCAAAAGTGAGTTTTCATGTCCCAAGTGTCTGTGCGGTCTTCTGATTGGACGGTTGTAGGATCTTAAACACCGTCGAGGACGCCGAATCGTTCTACAAGCTCCCCGTGGACAAGTTCACGGATATGTTTGTCAAGGCGTAGACAGAAACTGGCTTAAAAGAGGCTTCTCTGAGGCTCCTCTTCACCGGCTGCTGTATTGTACTCGGGTGATGAATGGGAGTCTTTTCGTGACCGAGAAGTACTGAGACGCGATGAGATGTGGTGAGGCCGAGTGAGAGAGGCAAATTTTAACTGTGAAAGGTGTGAATGGGGAGAGTGATTGATGATGGGATGGGTGGGCGGTGGGATTGACACCCGCCGGTTCTCGCGGTGGACACCGCTCAGTTACTCTTCCTTCTACGCGGCTGGACGACACTTTGTGAATCGTTCCATCCGACTCTATCTCCCCCTGGTCTACGGCATTCGCACCCCCGGTTTAGGACACGTACACCTCCCAAATGGCAGCGCTGACTGCAGCAGAGCTCCAGGTAAGTGGCATGTCGCGAAATTTTGGATAATGCCGACGTGTAGCTGACCGGTAGCTGTAGCGTCGTCGCGAGCTTGAAGGGGCGCCGGACCCGTTCCCGTCACTGTCTGCTGAGAATGCCGAGGTCCCGAGCTCGCGCAAGGCCAGCACGCGTGGCCCTTCGCCTGCCGGTACCAATGCTGCCCTCGACACCGAGGACGCGGAGGCATTCCCCGCACTCGCACCTTCGTCTCGCAACCCCTCTGCGCCCCCAAGCAAGCCAGGCACTCCTGCTCCAGGATGGGGTGCTGGTCCCCCACGCATCGCACCGCCAGTTGTTCGCCTCTTCACAGACACGTTCGAGTTGGACCAGGTCGATCTCAGCACTGCAGGCAAGGATGGAAAGCGCGCAGCAGGTCTCTCTGAAGTCTTTAGGACCGTCAGCGCAAAGCACAAGGTCAAGTGCGAGGCGTCCAGCCAGCCCTCCGGATACACTTCCTTTACTCTCAAGGCAGACACTCAGAAGGAACTCGAACGCGGCCGCAAGTTGCTCATCTCGCTCATCTCACCCCTGGTCACTGTTACCGTGGACGCACCCGTCTCCACCATTCCGGCCATCATTGGACCCAAGGGTAAGCTACCGTGCTTGCGCCATCCCGTTGCAACATTACTTTGCTCACCCGACTTCCTCCACGTCTCTTTCTCTCCACTCCCGCAGGCGCATTCCTTAACCAGATTCGCGATGATACCGGTGCAAAGATCGACATTCCTCGCCGCGACACTGCCGCCATTGCAGCTTCGGCCGGAAACAACGGTAAAGGCAACGTCGTGGACAGCGACGACGAAGAGGAAGAGACTCTCTCCATCACGATCACGGCTGCAGGCGCCTACGCCCGCGAGGCAAAACGGCAAATTGAGGAGGTCATCTCGAGCCGCACGGCCAAGGTCACCAAGCGCGTCAAGGACATCCCGCCCCACGTTCTCACCTTCATCTCGGCCCGTACGGCCGAGTTCGAGTCCCTTGCTCCGGATAACGACGTTGCTGTTTCCATCGTCGGCCCGGACGTGCATGT
>Ga0247815_10002345_pt1 | contig 14003 bp, 15 predicted proteins | sample UWRJL194509B1_FD_181014 | JGI IMG/M metagenome (GOLD analysis project Ga0247815, IMG submission 181014) | Plant litter microbial communities from Arlington Agricultural Research Station in Wisconsin, United States - UWRJ-L194-509B-1 | ecosystem: Environmental > Terrestrial > Plant litter >... | reverse complement strand
GGACTATCAGGATCTTGCGCATGGGCTTTCCGTCGGTGGCTATTGATTTTGTAGCATTATAACTGCGCCGCGCGCGTCCCTCGTTTTGAAGAATCCCACCACCGCCGCCAGCGCCGCCGCCTGATCCTGCATGCTCTGCGACGCGGCCGCCGCCTGCTCGACCAGCGCGGCGTTTTGCTGCGTCACCTCGTCCATCTGCGTGATCGCCATGTTGATCTGCTCGATGCCCATGGTCTGCTCCTGGCTGGCGGCGGTGATCTCGCCCATGATGTCGGTCACGCGCTGGATGCTGTCGACGATGTCGCCCATGGTCTGGCCGGCATCGGCGACCAGGCGCGAGCCGTCGTCGACGTTGGCCACCGAGGCGGCGATCAGCTCCTTGATCTCTTTCGCGGCGGCGGCAGAGCGCTGCGCCAGGTTGCGCACCTCCGAGGCCACCACGGCGAAGCCGCGTCCCTGCTCGCCGGCGCGCGCCGCCTCGACGGCGGCGTTCAACGCCAAAATGTTGGTCTGGAAGGCGATGCCGTCGATGACCGAGATGATGTCGACGATCTTGCGCGACGAGGTGTTGATGCTGCCCATGGTGTCGACCACTTGCGAGACGATGGCGCCGCCCTTGATCGCCACCTCCGACGCGCTGCGCGCCAGCGTGTTGGCCTGTCGCGCGTTGTCGGCGTTCTGCTTGACGGTGGCGGTCAGCTGCTCCATCGACGACGCGGTTTCCTCCAGCGAGCTGGCTTGCTCCTCGGTGCGCGAGGACAGGTCCAGGTTGCCGGCGGCGATTTGATTCGACGCGGTGGCGATGGTGTCGGTCCCTTGCCGCACTTGGCCGACCACGTTGAGCAGGCTGTCGTTCATGCGCTTGAGGGCATTGAGCAGGCGCCCGGTTTCGTCGCTGGACTTGACGTCGATGCGCGACGACAAATCGCCCGAGGCCACCGTCTCGGCCACGTCCACCGCCTCGTTCAGCGGCACCGTGATCGAGCGCGTGATGAACCACGCCACGCCGCAGCCCAGCGCCACGGCGGCCAGGCCCAGGCCCAGCATCAGCGCCTGGGCGCCGCCTTGCTCGGCCTCGACCTCCTCGCCGGCCCGCTTGGCCTGCGCCGTTTCGTAGACCAGGATATCGTCCAGCGCCTTCAGCACGCCGTTCAGCGACGGCCCTGCGACCTGGGTCAGATGGGCGACCGCGTCCTGGATCTCGCCCTCCTTGCGCAGTTCGATCACCTTGTTGTTCTTGGCCGCGCCTTCCTTGAGCAGCGCGTCCAGCGTGGCCATCATGGCCTTTTCCTTGTCGTCGGCGGCGTGCTCGTTCAGGACCTTGCGCGCCTCGCCGTACTTCTTGCGCGCCTCGCCGATCCTGGCCAGTTCCGCGTTGACCTCCTGGGTGCCGGGCACCAGCACGATATTGGTCAGCGACAGCGTGATGTTGCGGACGTTGTCGACCATGCGGTTGGCCGCCTCCATCTTGACGTTCTTGTCGTAGATGATGTCGTGCGTGCGCTGGCCGATGCGGTTCATGGAACCGAGTCCCAGGATGATGCTGAGTACCAGCAGCGCCAGCACGACGGCGAAGCCGATACCGAGACGGGTTCCGATTTTCAGGTGGGCGAGCGGCATGGGGGCCATCTTAAATCGCGCATTGTCGCCGCGCCGCAACGCATTAGAACCGGTAGCCGACGCCCACGCCCAGCATCAGCGGATCCGGCTTGACGCGGCTGACCTTGGCGCCGTTGATGAACACGTCGCTGCGGATCTGCACCTTCTTCAGGTCGAAGTTGAGCGACCATTTTTTATCGATGGCGTAATCGAGGCCGACCTGCGCCGCCAGGCCCACGCTGTCGTGTTCCAGGCTGCCGGCGCCGTCGAGCAGGTGCACCTTGGACATGGTGGTGTAGTTGACGCCCAGGCCCACGTAAGGCTTGACCGGCGCGTCGAGCAAGAAGTGATACTGCAGCAGCAGCGTCGGCGGCAGGTGCTTGAAGGTGCCGATGTCCTGGCCGTCGAGTTGGACGTGGTGTTTTTGCGGATAGGTCAGCACCAGTTCCGCCGCCCAGTTGGGCGTGAAGAAGTAGGAGATGTCGACTTCGGGCACGGTCTTGCTGCTCAATGTAAGACGGTCTTTCGCGCCGGCGCCGCCCACCTGGTCGGACTTGTCGGCGGTGTCCAGATGGACCGCGCGCACGCGCACCAGCCATGGCGTCTCTTGCGCCACGGCGCTCCCCGCGATCGTGGCGATGGCTGCGAACACCAATGCGGATAAGGGCTTGTTCATTTCACTTCCTCTTTCGTCGTCGTTGTGTATGGGAGGAAGTCTATTGATCCAGCGCACTAAAATCTTTGATCCAAGTCAAAATGCAAAGACAAACCTGAAACACTCCGTAATGTAAATATCCATAAGTGGGTGTAGTATCGGCAGCGGTAAAATCCAGCAAACGGACAATTCAGGAGATCTGCATGGCTAAGCTCAACGTCAACGGCGTCGTACGGGAATATGAGGCGGAGGAGGACACCCCGCTGTTGTGGGTGATACGCGAACAACTGGGCCTGACCGGCACCAAGTTCGGTTGCGGCATGGCGCAGTGCGGCGCCTGCACCGTGCATATCGACGGCCAGCCGGTGCGCAGCTGCATCTATCCGGCGGTCGCCGTCACCGGCGCGCAGAAGATCGTCACCATCGAGGGCTTGTCCAAGGACGGTTCGCATCCGATTCAAAAAGCCTGGGCCGCGCTGGATGTGCCGCAATGCGGCTTCTGCCAGTCCGGCATGATCATGGCCGCCGCCGCGCTGGTGCGCGACAAACCCAAATGTACCGACGCCGACATCGACGCGGCGATGACCAACATCTGCCGCTGCGGCACCTACAACCGCGTGCGCAAGGCGATCCACGTCGCGGTGCGCGGCGGCGATCCGGCGTCCGCCGGCCTGGCGATCCAGCGCATCGAAGGGAGCAAAGCATGAGCGCCTCCGTTATCACCTCGCGCCGCGGCTTCCTGAAGACCACGATCGCCGGCGGCCTGGTGGTCGCCTTCCATATTCCGTTCGACGAGGCGCAGGCGCAGGAGCCGATCGCGCAGGGCGCATCGACCGCCACGCCGGAGATCAATGCCTGGGTGGTGGTCAAGCCCGACGACTCCATCGTGATCCGCATCGCCCGCTCCGAGATGGGGCAGGGCACGCTGACCGGCCTGGCGCAACTGGTGGCCGAGGAGCTGGACGCCGACTGGAGCAAGGTCACCACCGAATATCCATCGCCGGGCCAGAACCTGGCGCGCAAGCGCGCGTGGGGCAGCTTCTCCACCGGCGGCAGCCGCGGCATCCGCGAGTCGCACGACTACGTGCGCAAGGGCGGCGCCATCGCCCGCACGATGCTGGTGCAAGCCGCCGCCGATGGATGGAAAGTACCGGCCTCGGAATGCGCGGCGGCCAACAGCGTCGTCACGCACAAGGCCAGCGGCCGCACCATCAGCTACGGCAAGGTGGCGGATGCCGCCGCCAAACTGACGCCGCCGACCGATGTCGTGCTGAAGGATCCGAAGGACTGGAAGCTGGCCGGCAAGCGCCTGGCGCGTCTCGATACGGTGGACAAGACCACCGGCGCGCAGACCTACGGCATGGACATCACCATGCCTGGCATGCTGAACGCGGCGATCAAGGATTGCCCGGTGTTCGGCGGCACGGTCAAGAGCTTCGACGCGGCGGCCGCCGAGAAGCGTCCCGGCGTCAAAAGGATATTTAAGCTGGGCGACACCGCCGTGGTGGTGGTGGCCGATACCTGGTGGCGCGCCAAGTCCGCATTGGAGGCGGTGACCATCGAATGGGACAAGGGCCCGAACGCCACGCTGTCGAGCAAGGACGTCGCCGCCACGCTGAAGGCCGCGCTGGACGCGCCGGAGGCGGTGGTCGGCAACGCCAACGGCGACGCCAAGGCGGCCATCGCCGCGTCGGCGCGCAAGATCGAGGCGGTGTACTCGTTCCCGTGGCTGAACCACGCGACCATGGAAACCATGAACGCGACCGTGATCTGGACCGCCGACCGCTGCCAGGTGTGGACCCCGACCCAGAACGGCGAAGGCGCGCTGGCGGCGGCCGCCGAAGCGTCCGGCCTGCCGGCCGCCAAGTGCGACGTCTACAAGATGCACCTGGGCGGCGGCTTCGGTCGTCGCGGCGCCACGCACGACTGGGTGACGCAGGCGGTGAAGATCGCCAAGGAGATGCCGGGCACGCCGATCAAGTTGATCTGGTCGCGGGAAGAGGACATGCTGCACGGCCGCTACCATCCGATCACGCAGTGCAAGCTGACCGCCGGCCTGGACGCCAAGGGCAACGTGACCGGCCTGCACATGCGCATCGCCGGCCAGTCGATCCTGGCCTCGCTGGGGCAGACGCTCAAGGACGGCAAGGACCCGGTGGTGTTCCAGGGCCTGAACGCGCCGGGGCCGGAGGCGTCGATCGGCTACAGCTTCCCGAACCTGCTGGTGGACCACGCGATGCGCAATCCGCCGGTGCCGGCCGGTTTCTGGCGCGGCGTGAACCTGAACCAGAATACGATCTATCTCGAATGCTTCCTGGACGAGCTGGCGCATGCGACCAAGCAGGATCCGCTGGCCTTCCGCCGCAAGCTGATGGCCGACCATCCGAAGCACCTGGCGGTGCTGAACGCGGTGGCCGAGAAAGCCGGCTGGGGCAAGCCGGCCAAGAAGGGCGTGTATCGTGGCCTGGCGCAGACCATGGGCTTCGGCAGTTATGTCGCCGCCTGCGCCGAGGTGTCGGTCGACGCCAAGACCGGCAAGCTGAAGATCCTGCGCATCGTCGCGGCGACCGATCCCGGCCATGCGGTCAATCCGCAGCAGATCGAGGCGCAGGTCGAGGGTTCGTTCGTCTACGGCTTGTCGGCCGCGCTGTACGGCGAGTGCACGCTGAAGGACGGCCAGATGGAGCAGCAGAACTTCGACACCTACCAGGTGATGAAGCTCGACGAGATGCCGAAGGTCGAGTCGATCATCATGGCGTCCGGCGGGTTCTGGGGCGGCGTCGGCGAGCCGACCATCGCGGTGGCCGCGCCGGCCGTGTTGAACGCGATCTTCGCCGCCACCGGCAAGCGGGTGCGCGACCTGCCGCTGAAGAACCATAGCCTGAAGAAGGCGTAGGGCGCCGCATGGAGGCCGGCGCGGTGGTGGCGATGGCTTTGGCGCTGGCCGCGCCCTTACCCGCGTCTTTGTCCGCGCCGTCGCCCGCCGCTGCGCGGCCACCCGACCCGGTGATCGGCGATCCGGCGCGCGGCCGCGCCATCGTCGCCAACCGCCAGCTCGGCCTGTGCCTGTTGTGCCACACCGGCCCGATACCCGAGGAACGCTTCCAGGGCAACCTGGCGCCGGACCTGCGGGGCGCGGGCCGGCGCTGGAATGCTGAACAGCTGCGGCTGCGCATCGTCGATGCCAGCCGCTTCAACCCGGACACCATCATGCCGTCCTATTACAAGACCGAAGGATTGAACCGCGTCGCCGCCGGCCACCAGGGCAAGACCATCCTCGACGCGCAGCAGATCGAGGACGTGGTGGCCTGGCTGCAAACGCTGACCGAGGAGGCGCCGTGAAGCGCCGCGACGTATTGGCCGCCGGCGCCGGGTTGGCGATGCTGGCGCTGGTGCGCCCCGCCTCCGCCACGCCGGAGGAGATGGCCGCCGCCATCAAGGCCTTCACCGGCGGCGCCGCGCCGCAAGAGGGCAAGGTCAGGTTCGAGATCGCGCAGCTGATCGACAACGGCAACGCGGTGCCGGTGACGGTGTCGGTCGATAGTGAACAACGCGGCGCCGACCACGTCGCCGCGATCGCCATCTTCAACGAAAAAAATCCGCACACCGACGTGGCGGTATTCACGCTCGGCCCGCGCGCCGGCAAGGCGGAGGTGTCGACCCGCATCCGGCTGGCGACGTCGCAGCGCCTGATCGCCATCGCGCGCATGGGCGACGGCAGCTACTGGTCCAAGTCGGCGGACGTCATCGTCACGCTGGCGGCCTGCATCGAAGGCGAGGCCCCCTGATGGCGCGCGCGTTGATCCATATGCCGACGACGGCCAAAAAGGGCGAGGTGATCGAGATCCGCGCGCTGATCGGGCATCCGATGGAGACCGGCTACCGGCCCGGCGCCGACGGCCGCGTGGTCCCGCGCGACATCATCCGCAGCTTTGTCTGCAAGTACAACGGCGAGCAGGTTTTCGGCGCCGAGCTGCATCAGGCGATTTCCGCCAATCCGTATATCAGCTTCTTCACCATCGCGACCGAGAGCGGCACGCTGGAGTTCACGTGGGAGGGCGATAACCGCTTCGCCCACAGCGAGAAGATGACGCTGACGGTGAGCGCGTAATGAAGCGCGCCGCCGCGCTGACCTTGTTGGCACGCTGCGCGGTCGCTGTGTCGGCTGCGGCAACGACAGCGGCAATGGCCACCGCAGCGCCAGCGCCAGCGGCGGCCGACGAGCGCCGCTCCGGCAGTGAATTCATGAGCGCTTCGACGCAGGCGATGCAGCGCGACGATACGCTCAATCCCGGCATGTTGTGGATCAGCGGCGGCGAGGCGCAGTGGAACGCGGCGGCGGGCAAGAGCGGAAAATCCTGCGCAAGCTGCCACGGCGACGCGGCCAAGAGCATGCGCGGCATGGCGGCGCGCTTCCCGGCGTTCGACGCGGCGAGCAAGGTGACCGTCAACCTGGCTCAGCGCATCAACATCTGCCGCGAGCGTAAGCAGCAGGCGCCGGCCTTGAAGCTGGAGAGCGAGGAGCTGCTTGGATTGGAGGCGTATGTGGCGCTGCAATCGCGCGGCATGCCGGTCAGCCCGCCTAACGATGCCGGGACCAAGGCGTCAGCCGCGCGCGGCAAGCAGCTGTATTTCCAGCGCATCGGCCAATTGAATTTATCGTGCGCGCAGTGCCACGACCAGCAATGGGGCAAGCGCCTGGCCGGCAGCACCATCCCGCAGGGGCACGCGGCGGCGTATCCGATCTACCGCCTGGAATGGCAGGCGATGGGATCATTGCAGCGCCGCCTGCGCAACTGCATGAGCGGCGTGCGCGCCGAGATCCCGCCGGTGGGCGCGAAGGAACTGGTGGATCTGGAAGCGTGGCTGGCCGTGCGCGACCAGGGCATGAAGATGGAGTCGCCGGGCGTGCGACCTTAAACAGGAGATATCGATGTTGAAGACGATCTTGATTGCGGCGCTGCTCGCCGCCAGCGGCGCGGGCGCGGCGCCAGGCACCGCCGCAAGCGCGGCTACGGCCACCGGCATAGCCGCGACGACAGCCACCGGCGCCGAGGGCCCGGTCATACCGCCGGGCGCGCGGCTTGCCGGCACCTGCGCCGCCTGCCATGGCAGCAACGGCGCCACCATCGGCGGCAGCACCGGCGCCACCCTGCCGCCGCTGGCCGGCCAGCCTAAAGAAGCGCTGGCCGCCGCGCTGCGCGACTTCAAGTCCGGCAAGCGCCAGGCGACGATCATGACGCAGATCGCCAAGGGCTACACCGATCAACAAATCGAACAGCTGGCGACCTGGTTCGCGGCGCAAAAGCCATGAAGCGCCGCCAATTCCTGCAAGGAGCCCTGCTCGCGTCGACGGTCGGCTGCGCCGCCATTCCCGGCTCCGCCAAGCCGCAGGTGGTGGTGATCGGCGGCGGCTACGGCGGCGCCACCGCCGCCCGCTATGTGCGCCTCTGGAGCGAGGGCGCGATCGACGTCACACTGATCGAGCCGAACGCCGCCTTCATCTCCTGCCCGCTGTCCAACCTGGTGCTGGGCGGCTCGCGCCGCATCGGCGAGCTGACCATGTCGCTGGACGCGCTGGCCGGCAAGCACGGCGTGCGCCTGGTGCGCGACAGCGTCACCGCCATCGATGCGGAAAAACGCACGCTGGCGCTGGCCGGCGGCCAGATCTTATCGTATGACCGCCTGATCGTCTCGCCCGGCGTCGACTTCATGTGGGACCAGCTACCCGGCATGCTCAAGCCGGGCGCGCAGGACTCGGTGCTGCACGCGTGGAAGGCCGGCGCACAAACCGTCGCCCTGCGCGCGCAGCTGGAGGCGATGCCGGACGGCGGCGTCTACGCGATGACGATACCGCCGGCGCCGTACCGCTGCCCTCCCGGCCCGTACGAGCGGGCGTCGCAGGTCGCCTTCTACTTCAGCCGCCACAAGCCGAAATCCAAGGTGCTGATCCTCGACGCCAACGACGACGTGGTCTCCAAGGGACCGCTGTTCAAGAAAATCTGGCGCGAGCGCTACGCCGGCATCATCGACTACCGCCCGTCGTTCCGCACCGCCGATGTGGACGCGGCCGCGCGCACCGCCATCTCCGAGCTGGGCGACCAGGTCAAGGCCGATGTGCTGAACGTGATTCCGCCGCAGCGCGCCGGCGCCATCGCCGTGCGCAGTGGCTTGGCCAACGCCAACGCGCGCTGGTGCGCGGTGGACTTCCTGACGTTCGAATCGACGCAGGCGAAGCACATCCACGTGCTGGGCGACGCGATCGCGGTGGCGCCGCTGATGCCCAAGTCGGCGCACATGGCCAACCAGCACGCCAAGGTGTGCGCGGCGGCGGTGGTGGATCTGCTCAACGGCCGCGCGCCCGATCCGCATCCGATGCTGACCAACACCTGCTACAGCTTCGTCTCCGACACCGACGTGATCCACGTCGCCTCGGTGCACGCCTACGACGCGGACAAGAAGACGCTGCTGGTGGTGTCCGGCTCGGGCGGCGTGTCGGCCGGGCCGAGCGCGCTGGAAGGCGAGTACGCGATGAACTGGGCCCGCAACATCTGGGCCGACACGCTGGGTTAGCGGTAGCGCGCCAGGATCTGGTCGATGCTGCCGTCCTTGCGCATGGCGTCGAGCGCCTGCGCGATCTCGGCCAGCGGCACCCGGCTGTTGCGCGACACCGCGCACTGGGTCTTGAAGGAGGCGAACACCAGTTCCGGCCGCAGCGGCAGGCTGGCGTCGGAGCGCTTCAGATAGGCCAGCGTGGCTTCGCTGATGATGGTGTAGGGCACCGCGCCCTTCATCACCGACTGCAGATTGTGTTCCATGCTGGGCGCGTCGACGCGGGCGAAGCGCTTGCCCAGCACCTGCTCGACGCGCGGATAGCGGTAGCCGTACACGGTGCCGACGCGCTTGTCCTTGAGATCCTTGAGCGAACGCAGATGCGGCGCGTCGCCGTAGCCGACCACCATTTCGGCGTCCGGGAACATCGGCGCGGTCCACAGGTAGTCGCCGTCGATCCACGACGGCAGCACGTGGCACATGACGTCGGCGCGGCCGCTCGACAGCGCCGCCTTGACGCCGTCGGTGCCGGCGCCGAAGTAGCTGGCGCGGCGGCCCAGGCGCTGCGCCAGCGCGTCGCCCATGTCCTTGATGATGCCGCCGGCCAGCTCGCCGTGCTCGAAGCGGGCCAGCGGCATGGTCGACTCCAGCGGCGCCAGCAGCACCAGCTCGGCCGGCGCCGCGGGCGCGGCGGCCGGCGGCAGCAGCAGCAGCAGGGCGGTCAACAGGGCGGGCAGGGCGTTGGGCATGCCACATTATAGCGGGGGACGTGATGATTTCCCATTGGCAAGCTGGCGCTGGATCGCGGGATTTCGACGTAGACTGGAATCACAGACGATCTCATATGTCTTGAGTTGACACGTCCATATCCGTCTTAACCTGGAGAGCCCATCATGACACACACACTGGCAGCAGTATTTGAAACCCGTGCCGAGGCCAACCGAGCCAAGGACGAACTGATCCACAGCGGCTACGGCGCCGAGAGCATCACCGTCAACGACTCCGGCAGCGTGGCCGGGACGCCGCGCATCAACGACGACGAATCGATCCTCGGCGGCGTCAAGCAGATGTTCAGCCAGTTGCTGGGGCGCGAGCACGCCGACCGCCACGTCTACGCCGAGGCGCTCAACCGCGGCCACGTGGTGCTGACGGTGGAGACCGCCGGCCTGGAGGCGGCCGACCGCGCCGCCGACATCATCGAGGACTTCAACCCGATCGACATCGACGAGCATGAAACCATGTGGCGCGCCAGCGGCTGGACCGGCGCCGAGCTGGCGCACGGCGGCGCCGGGGCGTCGCAGTCCAGCCTGGCCGACGCGCTGCAGAGCGCGCCGGAGCAGCACGGCATCCGCCACCGCGAGGAGGCGGTGGACTTCGCCCGCTCCGAGCAGGGGCTGCTGACGCCGGGCTCGCTGCAGCGCGGCGACGTGGTGGCGCAGACCATCGCCGAGGTCACCACGCCGATTTCGGAGCAGAGCACGGTGCAGCGCAGCGGCATGCGCATCTATCCGCGCGAGGGCGGCCCGAACCAGGACAGCCTGCAGATCCTGCGCGGCGACGACGCCGGCGCCGACCAGGACTACTTCCGTTCGCATTGGGAAAAGACGCTGTCCTACACCGGCGGCACCTACCAGGAGTTCGATCCGGCCTACCGCTACGGCGAATCGATGGCGGGCAATCCCGGCTACCGCGACAAGCCGTGGGACGAGGCCGAGCCGGAACTGCGCGGCGAGTGGCAGGCCAGCAATCCGGAATCGAGCTGGGACAAGTTCAAGGAGGCCGTCAAGGCAGGCTGGCACAAGGTGACGGGGAGCTAGCGCATCCATATCCCTCGGGCTCGGCTAATGGTAGGATAGCGGCCTCGCGTCGCTGCCAACACTGCCAGGACGCCAAGCTTGAATGATTATTATCGAGGGATGAACTGATGTCTATGCAACGCGTTATGCTGCGCGCCAAGCTGCACCGTGTGACGGTGACGCAGGCCGATTTGAATTACGAGGGGTCGTGCGGGATCGATCTGGATTTGCTGGAGGCGGCCGACATCTGGCCGAACGAGCAGATCGAGTTGTACAACGTGAACAACGGCGAGCGTTTCGCCACCTACGCGATCCCCGGGCTGCGCGGCACCGGCGAGATCTCGCTCAACGGCGCGGCGGCGCGCAAGGCGCAGCTGGGCGACCTGCTGATCATCTGCACCTACGCGCCGATGACGGAAACGCAGATCGCCGACTACAAGCCGAAGCTGGTGTTCGTCGACGGCCGGAACCAGATCACCAGCGTCAAGTCCTAAAGTCAAAAACGCCCTTCGGGGCGTTTTTTTATTGGCTACGCCTGCTTGCCGGCGTCGTGGCGCAGCAGCTGCGACATGTACTGCGGCGTGATGCCGAGGAACGACGCCACCACCTTCTGCGAGATGCGCTGCTCCAGCCCCGGATATTCGCGGCGGAAGGCGTTGAGCCGCCCCTGCGCCGGCGAGGCGCTCAGATACATGCGCCGCCCCTGGTCGAGGATGCTGCGCTCGGCCGCGCCCAGATAGTAGTCGCGCAGCGAACTGTGTTGCCGATGCAACGCGTCGACCTCGGACCAGTCCAGCCGGTAGCCGTGGATCGCCGTCTCCGCCACCACGAAATTGACCGCCGGCTGGTCCTCGCGCGAGCGCAACAAGTCGTCGTGCGCCGCCGCCGGCTCGCCGTCCATCAGGAAGTGCAGCGTGACCTCGTTGCCGGCCTCGGTGATGAAGCCGGTGCGCGCCACCCCGCTGTGCAGCCAGTGCACATGGTGCGCCGGCGTGCCGATGCGCTGCAGGTATTCGCCCTTGCGCATGCTGAACGGCACCGCCAGCGGCGCCAGCAGCCGCGTCGCTTCGTCGTACAACTCGACGCTGACGCCATATCGCTGGGAAATCACGTCCCGGTACTTCGCTCTGTGTTCTAAAAATGCCTGAGTCATGACGGTGGTTCTCGGTAATGCAATTGGCCAAACCGGCAATGTTGTAGGTCCGGAATGTAAATGGCCGTACAAATGAAATTGAAGTGTAAACCTTTTCTCATGACAATATGCGCACTTTGTTGCAAATTAGAATGTAAAACTAAATAAATTTCAAACTTCAACAAGTTGTGGAGGATACTTGCTGCAAGTTACTACGAATCATTATTCAGCGACGGAGACCTTCATGAAGATCAGCGATCTCAGCATCGGCAGGCGTTTGTCCCTCGGCTTCGCCGTCATCCTCGCCATCCTGGTGCTGAATACCGGGCTGGGCATCTACCGGCTGCAAGGTGTGGCGGAATCGACACGCGCGATGATGGAATTGCCGCTGGCGAAGGAGCGCATGGTCTCCGACTGGTACCGCACGGTGTACGCCGGCATCCGCCGCACCACCGCCGTGGCCAAGAGTTCCGATCCGTCGCTGGCCGCCTTCTTCGCCGGCGAGGCCAAGACCGGCACCGCCTTCGCCCAGGGCCTGATCAAGAAAATCGAGGCGCTGGCCAACGACGGCGACAAGGCGCTGCTGGCCGACCTCGTCGAGAACCGCAAGCTCTACGTCTCCTCGCGCGATGCGGTCATGAAGGCCAAGGGCGCAGGCGACGCCGACGAGGCCAACCGCCTGATGGAGAAGATCTACCTGCCGGCCTCCGCCACCTACGAAGCGATGCTGCAGAAAATGCTGGACCACCAGCGCCAGGAAATCGACCTGGCCGCCGCGCGCATCGAGCAGGTGGCCGCCGACAGCCGCAACCTGCTGGCCTTGCTGGCGCTGCTGGTGGTGGCGTTCGGCGTGGCCTTCGCCTGGTGGTTGACGGCCGGTATCACGCGCCCGATCAACGAGGCGGTGGCGCTGGCCGAGGCGGTCGCCGGCGGCGACCTGGCCGGCCACCGCGAGCGCGGCGACGGCGGCTACAGCCTCGACGAAACCGGCAAGCTGCTGCACGCGCTGCACCGCATGTCGAACGGGCTGGTGCGCATCGTCGGCGACGTCCGCAGCGGCACCGACACCATCGCCACCGCGTCGGCGCAGATCGCCGCCGGCAACCTCGACCTGTCGTCGCGCACCGAGGAACAGGCCAGCTCGCTGGAGGAGACCGCCTCGTCGATGGAGGAGCTCACCGGCACCGTCAAGCAGAACGCCGAGAACGCGCGCCAGGCCAACCAGTTGGCGGCCAGCGCCTCCGACGTGGCGCAGCGCGGCGGCGCGGTGGTGTCGGACGTGGTGCAGACCATGGCCTCGATCGACCAGTCGTCGAAGAAGATCGTCGACATCATCGGCGTGATCGACGGCATCGCCTTCCAGACCAATATTCTTGCGCTCAACGCCGCCGTCGAGGCGGCCCGCGCCGGCGAGCAGGGCCGAGGCTTCGCGGTGGTGGCGTCGGAGGTGCGCAACCTGGCTCAGCGCTCGGCCGGCGCGGCCAAGGAGATCAAGGCGCTGATCGACGATTCGGTGGGCAAGGTGGCGACCGGCACGCGGCTGGTGGGCCAGGCCGGCAGCACGATGGCCGAGGTGGTGGCCAGCATCCAGCGCGTGACCGCCATCATGGCCGAGATCAGCAACGCCAGCAGCGAGCAGACCAGCGGCATCGAACAAATCAATATGTCGATCACGCAGATGGATCAGGTGACGCAGCAGAACGCGGCGCTGGTGGAGCAGGCGGCCGCGGCGGCCGACGCGATGCAGGAGCAGGCGGCCAAGCTGGCCGACGCGGTCAGCATCTTCAAGCTGGGTGGAGAGGGCAACGGCGACGGCGCCGCGCGGCGTCGCCCGGCGTCGCGGACGCCGGCGCGCGCCTTGCTCGCCTAGCGGTTTAGACCGGATCGGCCTTGCCGATGAAGCGGTAGATCGCCGCGCCCAGCAGCGCGCCGACGATGGGCGCCAGCCAGAACAGCCACAGCTGGCTCAGCGCCCAGTCGCCCACGTACAGCGCCACGCCGGTGCTGCGCGCCGGGTTGACCGAGGTGTTGGTGACCGGGATGGTGATCAAATGGATCAGCGTCAGCGCGAAGCCGATCGGCAGCGGCGCGAAACCCTTCGGCGCGCGCGCGTCGGTGGCGCCGAGAATCACCACCAGGAACATCATCGTCATCACCACTTCGGCCACCAGCGCGGCGGTCAGCGAGTAGCCGCCCGGCGAATGTTCGCCATAGCCGTTGGAGGCGAAGCCGGCGCTGACGTCGAAGCCGGCCTTGCCGCTGGCGATCA
>Ga0247815_10002344_pt1 | contig 14005 bp, 11 predicted proteins | sample UWRJL194509B1_FD_181014 | JGI IMG/M metagenome (GOLD analysis project Ga0247815, IMG submission 181014) | Plant litter microbial communities from Arlington Agricultural Research Station in Wisconsin, United States - UWRJ-L194-509B-1 | ecosystem: Environmental > Terrestrial > Plant litter >... | reverse complement strand
CTTCATGTTTATACCAAGCTCGGTATTATCGTAACGCGCAAATATCCTGCTATTGCGGGTAAAAGTATAATCGTATAGTGGAGTGGTACGCCCACTGGTAAGACCTATATTCCATTTGGTATATCTGAATGCCCTAAAACCTATTTGGGCACTTGCCTCCTGTATCCTGTCCATTTGGTAGGCAATAATAGTGCGGTAATTATACATGTTGGGTGCAGGAAAAACATAGCCGTGATTGCCCGTCTCTACAAGGTTATCCTGGTATTTGCCGGTAATAGTAAATTCATGTTTTTTAGAAATCGTATATATAGCTTCGCCACCATATTTCCACTTATAATCTTTAGTACCGTAGCCTGCAAAACCACCCAGAACCAATTTATCAAAAACCTTTTCATTGGTATAAACACCCAGTCCTAAACGCAAGCCTTCATATTTATTATAAACCAGGGTTTTATTAATATCTATATCTACAGGGCCTACAGGTATACGGCCATAAACGAGCTTTTCTGTAACGGCCATAAATTTATCAAATTTATATTTCTGCCCCAGGCTATCTATATAATGATAGGTGTTTTTTTCGTAGGTGTTTAAAGGCTCTTTACGAATACTTACCCAGTACAGGCTGTCCTTCTTCCCGGCATTGTCATCCATACGTACAGTTTCGAGGGCAAAATCGCGCTTGCGCAAAGGCACGTTAAGCACTACATTATCTATATAGCTTTTGCCCTGCGCCATCATCCTTCCCACTTTAGGGTTAGGGTGCTGCGCCATACTGAACACATAATTTAACTGCTCCGGAAACCAGTGCCCGTCTATAAATGCATATTGTTGCTGTATGGTAATATCCATTTTGCCTTTCTCAAAAGGTGTGGCTGTAACATTTTGCACTGCATATTTATTAGTGTTGATGTAGAGTAAACCGGTAAGCCCTTCAAAATTTTTGCGTGGCAGTGGCTTATAGGATAATACATAAATGGTATCCTGGTTTTTGTATAACGTATCCTGAATAGTGAATTTATATTTACTGAGGCTGCCCTTTGTAATAGGGTTAAGATAGTTAATATTGAAGAACGGAATGTTGTCTTTATAGAACGAGAACGGCTGTAAATCTGTAGCCAGCGATGCAAAGTGCGGGTCTTTAAAACCGGATGCTTTAGTAGCAATTACAACCTCTTCGCTTACATCGGGCTTAATAAATTTACGTTCGGATACTGATTCCATCATGAACAAATGCCCGTTGAGTTTCTTTTTAAGAGCAAGGCTGTCTTCAGCATTTTTAAACTTCATGTCAAAAACCGTTTTGTTGTAAGAGCGGTAGGTAAATGAGGCTATACGTTCGGGGTCATTCAGTTCTTTATTGGCAATAACCTTGCGCATTATGGCATTCGCCGGATTTTCGCCATTGGTAATAACCACCTCTTTCAGTTCATTCGATGCAAAGGCAAGTTTGATGTCGAGGTTTTGGCTGTTGGCCGCAGTAACGGCAACAACTTTAGCTTCGTAGCCTACATAACTACAGGCAAGAGTGGTAATTTTTTTAGAAGACGTAAATGTAAACTTACCATCAATATCTGTAGTAATGCCTGTGCTGTTATCATTATTAAATACAATACTGGCAAAGGCAAGTGGCTCGTGGGTAGCTGTATCGGTTACTTTTCCCGCAACGCGGTTTTGGCTGTAGCCAAAGGTTGTGCAAAAGAACATTAGCAATAGTGCATAGCTATTTAGGGCTATTAACAGTTTTGATTGAGTAAGGTGCATGAATGGTGATTTGTATGTTATAGTAACGCCACAAAAATGGATATAGTATTTGCCATAAAATTGTATAATTGGGACAACACACCATAAAAAAACCTGCAAAATGCAGGTTTTTAATATATAAATTTTGAATTTTACCAACTACCGCCCGATCCGCCGCCGCTAAAACCGCCGCCTCCGAAGCCGCCGCCAAAACCGCCGCCGCCGCCGGAACTACCGCCGCCAAAACCTCCACCGGAGCTCCTGCCCAGGCTGCCTAAAAGCATGCCTGTAAGAATGGATGAGCCTATATCGTTGTTTCTGCCACCGCCAAAACCACCTCCGCGGCCGCCACCACCACCCCTTCGGGATATGACAGAGATAACGATGATGATGATTACAATAAGAACAAGTACGCCTGCCCCACCGCCGGAGCCTTCGCCTTTTCCACTTGGTTTTGCATCGGCCTTATATTTGCCGGCAAGCATTTTTATAATAGCATCGGTACCTTTATCAAGGCCGTTGTAATAATCACCACCTTTAAATTCGGGGATAATAACCTCCCGGGTCATCTCGCCTACTTCGCCCGCTGTAAGCCTGTCCTCTACACCATAACCGGGAGAGATCCATATTTTACGCTCCTGCTGTGCAAGGAGTATAAAAACCCCATTATCTTCTTTAGCTGTGCCACCTATGCCCCACTCCTGGGCCCATTTAGGCGTAAGCAACCCAATGCTCTCGCCTTTTATGGTAGGCACAATGGCAACTACTATCTGGGTAGAAGTACTATCGGCATAATTTATAAGCTTTTGTTCCAGCTGCTGTTTCTCTGATGCCGAAAGTAAACTGGCATAATCATAAACGCTGGTTTGCAATTCAGGTTTAGGGGGAATATCAAATTGTGCAAATCCTGCCTGCGGAAGCAATAAGCTTATAAACAGGAACAGGAGCCATGCTGTACATATTTTTTTCATTATCCTTTAGATATGGTATCCGGAAGTTCATTTTTATCGTCATTGGCATAGGGGAAGTATTGCTTAAGCCTTTCGCCTGCTCTGAGTATGCCTGCCACAAGCCCATCGGCAAAGCGGCCCTGCTTAAAATGGTCTATAGCAGCATCTTTAGTACAATCCCAAAAATCGCTTTCCACCACTTTATCAATGCCCTCATCGCCCACAATGGCAAAAGATTTATCGGTTACACCCACATAAAACAATACCCCATTACGGGCAGTAGTTGCATGCATCCCTAAAGCAAGAAAAACCTCCTGTGCCCTTTCGAGCGGAGGTTTTTCTGCGTGGTTTTCTATGTGTACCCGTATTTCGCCAGATGTATTTTTCTCGGCCTGCTTAATGGCGGCAATAACAGCCTCTTCTTCTGCCGGAGTTAAAAATTCGGTTACTTCAGGCATGGGTTACTTAATATTAAAGTTTACATCTACCGGTTTATCTGCACCTTCTACAGCATTAAAATATGGTTTCTCTTTATAATTACCTAAAAACATAGAGTTAGGAAATTTAAGTACGTAGTTGTTGTAGCTCTCTACACTCTCGTTGTAGCGCGTTCTTGATGTCTGGATAGAATTTTCTGTAGAGGCAAGTTCATCCTGCAACTTTAAAAAGTTCTGATTCGACTTCAGGTCAGGATAATTTTCAACCGTTACCAGTAATCTTGATAATGCCGATGTAACACCTCCCTGTGCTTTGCTGAAAGCTTCAAGTTGTTCTGGCGTAGCATTAGCAGGATCTACCTGAACCGATGTAGCTTTAGATCGTGCCTCTATAACCGCAGTTAAGGTACCTTTCTCAAAATTTGCAGCACCTTCAACTGTTTTAACAAGATTGCCTATAAGGTCGTTCCTGCGTTGGTACGACGTATTAACATCACCCCATGCTTTGGCTACCGCCTGGTTTTGCGTTATAGCGCCATTTTTAATGCTCATAGACCAAAAGAAGCCTATTACAATAAGAGCTACAATAATAAGAACAGGAATAATCCACTTTTTCATTTTCAGTATTTTTAAAGTTCGTTTTTAATATTTATTAAGTTGGTTTTTATAGCTTCTAATTTACGGATAATTTCAAACTTATCAAGGGTTTTTTTCTGTCCCTCCTTTAAATGCACCTTTGCCCCTTCCAGCGTAAAGCCGCGTTCTTTAACTAAATGGTAAATAAGCTGCAGGTTCTTTACATCATCGGGCGTAAACATACGGTTGCCCTTAGCGTTCTTTTTTGGCTTAAGCACATCAAATTCCTTATCCCAAAAACGTATGAGGGAAGCATTTACATCAAAAGCTTTGGCAAGTTCGCCTATGCTGTAGTATCGTTTTTCGGGGAGTTCTAAATGCATTAATCGAGAGATTGGTTTTCCTGGTTAGCTAATTTAGAAATTAAAATGTATTCTTTAGCAGAAATGTTTCCGTAATAAAAATTTAGCGGGTTTACCACCTCGCCATTTCTATGCACTTCATAGTGCAAATGGGGTGCTTCGCTACGGCCGGTACTGCCCACATAACCTATAACATCTCCACGTTTTACCTTTTGCCCAGCCCTTACTTTGTACTTGCTTAAATGCCCATAAAGCGTTTGGTAACCATAGCCGTGGCGTATAACAATGTGGTTGCCGTAACCCGATGCTGTATTATCTGCCTTTTCTACTACGCCATCGCCGGTGGCATAAACCAGTGTTCCGGTGCGCGAAGAAAAATCCATCCCGGCATGAAATTTCCGCACTTTGGTAAACGGGTCTGTACGATACCCAAAGCCCGAAGCCATCATTTTTAAATCTTCGTTCTTAACGGGTTGTATGGCAGGGATAGCCGAAAGCAGCTTCTCTTTATCTTTAGCCAGCTTGGCAATTTCATCGAGCGATTTACTTTGTATAACCAACTCTTTTGCCAGTACATCGAGGCGTTTTGTTGTTCCTGTAACCAGTTGTGAGTTATCATACCCTTCGAGCCCTTTATAGCGGTTTACCCCACCAAAGCCTGCCTTGCGTTGCTCCTCTGGTATTGGGGTGCTGTTAAAATAAGTACGATATACATTATTATCGCGGTCTTCTACACTGGATAGTGCTTCCTCTATTAAAGCCGTTTTGCGGTTAAGCAGTTCGTACTGAATTTTCATGTACTCTATCTCCCTGGCCTGCAGCTTATCTTTAGGCGTTTCAAAAAACGGGGTGTTAAGCAATGCTACAAAACACAGGAAACCAAAAAGGCCTGCCGCTACTAAAAATAGCACTACCACACCTATTTTTTTGCCTTTTTTTGTCTTTATCTTATGAAAGGCCAGCTTTTCGGGATCGTAATAGTATTTTACCTTCGCCATGTTCTTAAATTATTCTATTTTTGCACCTTACAGAAAAAAGCCTGAGGCAACTGTAAAACCATAACGTACAAATGTAACAAATGTTACGGTTTTTAGCTGCTTTTTTGATTTTGAAAGCCAACATCTGTGCCAAATTTAAAACATAAAACTAACTTTCATACCCATGAAAAGCCAGGATATAAGAAAACAATTCCTACAATTTTTTGCCGACAGAGGCCACCTTATCGTGCCATCTGCACCCATTGTTACTAAAGACGACCCTACCCTGATGTTTAACAACAGCGGGATGGCACAGTTTAAAGAATATTTTTTGGGCAATGCCACACCTAAAAGCAAGCGTATTGCTGATACCCAAAAATGCCTTCGCGTAAGCGGAAAGCACAACGACCTTGAAGATGTGGGCTTTGATACCTATCATCACACTATGTTCGAGATGCTGGGCAACTGGAGTTTTGGCGACTATTTTAAAAAAGAGGCTATTAATTGGGCATGGGAACTGCTAACCGAGGTATATAAAGTACCCAAGGATATCATATATGTATCTGTTTTTGAGGGTAGCCCCGAAGAGAATGTGCCTTTTGACCAGGAGGCGTATGACATTTGGAAAGAACTGATAGACGAAGACCGTATTATACTTGGCAACAAGAAAGATAACTTTTGGGAAATGGGCGACCAGGGTCCGTGCGGGCCGTGTTCTGAAATTCACGTAGATATTCGTTCTGCTGACGAGAAAGCTTTGGTTTCGGGCAAGAGCCTTGTGAATAACGACCACCCTCAGGTTGTAGAGATATGGAACAACGTATTTATGGAGTTTAACCGTAAAGCCGACAGGTCGCTTGAAAAACTGCCTGCGCAGCACGTAGATACCGGTATGGGCTTTGAGCGTCTTTGCATGGTACTACAGGGTGTACAAAGCAACTATGATACGGATGTGTTTACTCCGCTTATTGAAAAAATTGAAAGCCTTACCGGCAAAAAATATACTATTAAGGCCGCTAACGACGAGGAGGAAAAAATCAACATCGCGATCCGCGTTGTGGCAGATCACGTTCGTGCCGTGGCATTTGCCATTGCCGATGGGCAGTTACCGTCTAACGGTGGTGCGGGTTATGTTATCCGCAGGATATTAAGGAGGGCTATCCGCTACGGGTTTACGTTCCTTGATATTAAAGAGCCGTTTATTAACGAGCTCGTAGCGGTACTTGCTGCACAAATGGGTGAGTTTTTTCCTGAAATTAAATCGCAGCAAGGCCTTGTTACCAATGTAATTCGTGAGGAGGAAGCTTCGTTCTTAAGGACGCTCGACCAGGGGTTACAATTGCTTGATAATGTTATTGCTCAAACCGAAGGTAACGAGGTATCAGGTGCTAAAGCATTCGAACTGTATGATACTTTTGGTTTCCCGGAAGATTTAACGGCTCTTATCTTAAAAGAAAAAGGACTGGATTACAACAAGGAAGAATTTGACTCTGAATTACTGAAACAAAAAACACGTAGCCGCGCTGCAAGCGAGGTAGCTAAAGACGACTGGGTAACATTAGTTGAAGGCAACACCGAAAGTTTTGTGGGTTATGACCAGCTTGAAAATGAGGTAAAAATAACCCGTTACCGTAAAATAGATTCGGCAAAAGAGGGTGTACAATACCAACTTGTGCTTAACGCTACTCCTTTTTACCCTGAAGGCGGTGGCCAGGTGGGCGACCGTGGTGTACTTAAATCGGCTAACGAGAGCATCGAAATAGTAGATACTAAAAAAGAAAATAACCTTATACTACACATTACCAAATCGCTTCCTGAAAATGTAGAGGGTGGATTTACGGCTGTGGTTAATGCTACATTAAGAGACGAATCTCAGAGCAACCATACTGCTACGCATCTGTTGCACCAGGCATTGCGCAGCATACTGGGCACGCACGTAGAGCAAAAAGGATCGTTAGTGAGCCCTAACTACCTGCGTTTCGACTTTTCGCACTTTAGTAAAGTTACCGATGAGCAGCTTAAAGAAGTGGAAGATTTTGTAAACGCACGCATACAGGAGCACCTGCCGCTTATAGAGCGCAGGAACATTCCGTTTAAGCAGGCGGTAGAGGAAGGCGCTATGGCATTGTTCGGCGAGAAATACGGCGACAGTGTACGTGCCATTAAATTTGGCAATAGCATGGAACTTTGCGGTGGTACGCACGTAAAGAATACTGCCGATATATGGTACTTTAAAATTATTAGTGAAGGTGCCGTAGCAGCGGGCATTCGCCGAATTGAAGCCATAACCGGTAATGCGGTAAAAGACTTTTTTGCAGGCCAGGAAAAGGCGCTGGACGAAATTAAGGCCACGCTTAAAAACCCGCAGGATACCTTAAAGGCCGTTGTGTCTTTACAGGATGAGAATGCTAAACTTAAAAAACAACTGGAAGCTCTGCTTCGTGATAAGGCTAAGAACCTTAAAGGCGAACTTGCTGCTGAAATTCAGGAAATAAACGGCGTGCAGTTCCTTGCCAAACAAGTATCTCTTGATCCTACCGGAGCTAAAGACCTTGCTTATGAGTTGGGTACTTTAGGCACCAACCTGTTTATTGTACTGGCTACAGCCGAAGAGGGCAAACCTATGCTTACCTGCTACATCTCTAAAGAGCTTGTGGCAGGAAAAGGACTTAACGCCGGTACGGTTGTTAAGGAACTTGGTAAATTTATACAGGGTGGTGGCGGTGGCCAGCCGTTCTTTGCTACTGCCGGTGGTAAAAAACCCGAAGGTATTAATGAAGCACTGGCAGCAGCTGTTAATTTTGTGAAATAAGTTTAGAGTTAAATTGTTGCAGGATTTGTAAATTACATATCCTGCATTTTTATATACAGGTAAAAAACAATAATAAATGAAAAAAATCATTACAACTGCAATCTTAGCATTATTCGTCCTTCTTCTGTCATCATGCAGTGACAACGATTCTAATGATATAACTAATGATGGCCCTGTACTTCTTAAAAAAATGGTTATGCCATATGAAGACGGTTCGCAGGAATCGGCTGAATATACTTATAATGGCACAAAACTGGCAACCACAACATATTCTAATGGAAGAAAAGAAATTACCACTTACACAGGCGACCTTATAACAAAAGTGGAAACATATGACAATAATGAATTGACTGGTGAAGAATTATATGAATATGATTCTGACAACAGAATCGTGCTGCATACAACCCGATATATAGATGAAAATATCGGGTATAAAAACACATTTACACACAATAATAACGGCACAATTTCTACCGAGCAGTTTTATGGAGATGCACTAACACAGACCAGGCTTGCAAGTACAGGAGTTTTAACTGTAGTTGACGACAATGTTGTGCGACACGTTTTTAGGTACAACGGAACGCCTGAATCAGTCGAAAATTTTACATATGACAGTAAAAATGATCCGAATAAAAATGTAACGGGTATTAAACAATATAAGATAGCAACTATTTCTGGTGGTGTTAATAATGTACTTTCCCGTAATGATGGCGCTGCTCTTTTTACCACCGTTTACACCTACAATTCAGAAAATTATCCTATTTCCGGTGTACAAACAAATAATGTTGGTGAACCTGTAAGAAACATTTATTACACCTATTAGTAATTAAGCAAAATATATTAGCATTATCCTAAGCTCCGAAAGAGCGGCACATTTTTACCTGCCGTTTCCCCGGAGCTTTTTTGCATCATTTTATTTACCACTGCGCTGCAGCAGCTATGAATTAAAAATCTACGAAAATCTCTATTCCTTCTCTTTTTTGCCCTTATCCTTGCCACCCAGTTTTACTTTTACTTTACCATCCTCGCCGTCTTCAGCAGTAAGATGTATTACAATACCACGGTTTCTGCGTTTGGCAAGTTCCTCTTTATCTTCAATGTCTTTATCTTTTTTAGGATTTCGAAGCGGCACATCTACATAAATTTTTGTACCCTTGCCAAAAGAGTATAAGCCTTCAATATCCATATTTAGCACACTGGAGTTTATCTGCATAGGGTGTATGGTAACACGTTCTCCCTGTACATCAAACTTGCCTTTAAGGTCGTAAAACTCTATGTTTTTCATATCCCTGAAAGGAAAAGCAAATTTACCCACATTGCGCACCGGCTCAAAATCGTACAGCCTGCCCTTCTTTAGGTCGAAATTTACAGTACCATACATAGAACGCGGTACAAGCTTGCCGCTATCTGTAATGCTTCCTGTAAGGTTAGCCTTTGTACTAAACAGCCCTTTAAGGTTTTTAGAGGTTAGGGTTTCCATACCAAAGTTATCAAAGGCTTTCATAAAAGTGCTAATATCTACATTGGTAACATTAGCATCCAGTTTGTATTTATTAAGGTTGCCCTGAGCCATACTGCCATTTATAAGCAACGTGCCGCCGGCATGGTTAAACCCTGCATTTTTTACAAGTATACTTCCACTATCAGTAAGTAGCACATTTGCATGTGCATTAGTAGCATAAAAATTGTCGTAATAAAGCTTATCTACTTTAAGCTTCATGTCTACATTACTCTTTTCAAACAGTTCATTAAGATCATCAGTATAGTTACCCTTACGATTCTTTTTAATAGCAGCCTGCGTTTTTTTACGCGTGCCTAAAAAGCCCATAAACTCTCCTAAGTGCAACTGCGGACTGTACATGTTCCATTCCAGTACCATTTTTTGTGGAGCAGTATAATATAGGTTCAGGAAGTTTTTAATACTACCTTCCATGTTTACAATACTCTTTCCTGTTTTTAATATGATCTCGCTTATATACAGGTTTTCATTGCTAAAATTAAGGGCTACGCTTACATCCTTAAATTCCAGCTTACGGGGTATATAGCTTACATCGGCATTCTTAACGTTTATAAGGCCGCTAAGTATGGGCTTATTAATTTTATAATTAACAATATCTGCCTTAAAGTTTACTTTTACGGCGGCAGTACCTTTTGTAAACCTCAATAAATCTTCATCTACCAGGCCGCTTAGTTTTGGCATATCAAACTGTGACGAAAAATCGCCGGTGGCAATAGGTTTTTCAAGATTAAGAATAAAAGCCTTTTTCATTATAAAAGGCAGGTTGGCATAAGTACCGTTAAAGTTAAACAGCTTTATAGCCGAATTAGCATCGTTAAAACCTTTCTCCGGAATATTGTTGTTCGTAAATACCCCAAAAAAATTACAGTTAGCCACATCGCCGCCGGGAGTGGTAAGCACATTATCTTTTACCGATGCATTTACCCTTATAAGCGGATCGCCCTGTGCATTAAAATCGCCCACGATATCGCATTTTACCGCTATAGGTTCGTTAAGGTTAAACATCATTAGCTTACTGGTAATATTGGGCGAAAGCAGGTTAGCGGCATTTTTCCATAAAATATTTTCATTTTCTATATTTATAGAAAACTTACCCGATTCTCCTACGCCAATGTTCGCTGCAATATCAAAACGTTCTCCACCTATGTACAGCCGTTTTTTATTAAACACTATGGTTTCTTTATCTTCATCATACACCACATCAAAGCCGCCATCAAGTCCTTTATCTTTTATAAAACTGCCACGGGCAGTATTAAAAGCCATACTATGCGCTTTAGCCTCTATAGAAACGTCTGCCTCCCAACCCGAAAGGTTATAGTCAACCGCTGCCTTAAGGCTGTTTACGGTAAACTTATAAAGCTTACTGGTCTTGCGGTTATCGGCAATAAACGTTACATCATCCAGCGTAATTTTTTTAAGCTTCGGAAAAGTCCCATCGCCTTCTTCTGTTTTTTCTTTTTTGGGCTTTTTTCTAAATATGGAGGTGTTGCTGTAGCCATTAGCATCGGTATACAAATCTATAATGGCATCGCTAATGGCAATTTTTTTTATTACAACAGTACCGCGCAGAAGTGCCATAACATTTATAGACACGTCTGCCTGTCCTGCCGTGAGCATTGTTCGTTTATGGTTTGTATAGAGGCTGTCGCGCAACGCCACATTTTCCAGCCTTAGTGCAACGTTTGGGAAACCGCTTAAAAAAGTAGTTTCCATGTTGCCTATGTTAAGCGTACCGGCAAGGCCGTCATTAAGCTGTGAGGTTAATGTGGCAAGAACTTCTTTTTTATGGGAATTGATGTACCATGCAATTCCTGTAAACAATAAAATAATAAGAAGGATTAATACGCCAAATCCACGCAGGATAATGCGTGCCCAACGGGATAATTTTTGCGACCAGAAATTTTTTAGGGAAGTGTAGTTTTTGTTCATATAGCTGTATAAGGCGCGGACATCTAATTTAACTATTGCCTTACGGAAAAGACTATATTCTTTGTTAAATTAAACAGGCCCTTTACACTATATATATAAAAAGAATGCGGGCGTATAAACGCCCGCATTGCCCCCAGAAATAAACACACTAAAATCGACAAATAGTGTATTCTAAAAAAACACATCCCACAATTATTCAAGAATAAAGAGTAAAGGGTTTGCTGTGGCAAAAATATGGTTTAATCCCGTGTTTGCTGGTTTTAAAAGTATAGACAAAGTATAGACAATTCAAGATTATGCATGATTTAACTACTAAAAACGTTTAATTTCGCCACTGGCTCCCAACCAATACTTTGTAATATTTTACTTATGCTTTAATTTTTTTAACGTATAAACGCATCCTTATTATGCAAGATTTTTTTTACAATTTTAAATTTAATTACCGCATTTTAAAAAAGGTAATTATGGTAGCCCCAAGAAAGAGTAAACTCATAAAGAAGCTTTACCTGAATTATGCCGATTCTACATTAAATAATAATGGTGGAAGGACTATAAAATACAGATTTAGAAATGCCTTATGGTATACCGTAAATGGCGAAAAAACTTTTGATAATGTATTTGCGCTATCTAAAAATATAAGCGAGGTTTCTTTAATTGTACATGGTCTTAATGAAACCTGTACGTATATACTTTTACTTAAACCGGATTATATAGATATTGTAAAGGTTACCCGATCTAAACCTTAGTAACTGTATAACAGTTACTTTACGTAGTATATCGAAAATTTGAATATTTAGTGCATTTGTATTTAAATAAGAATTATTTTGGCTTACCTTAATTATTCAATGCATAATGAATATGGAGAATACAGTAAACAAATTCGACTTTAATTATCACGTTTTTAAAAGAATATGTATTATAATGATGCGTAAAAGCAAAAAGATTTCTATGCTTTATGTAGATTACACTACGACGGCATCGGGCAACGATAATGAAGTAGAAATTAAGTACCGGTTTCGCAATGCGCTTTGGTTTACAGCAAATGATAAAAAGACTCTTGCAAACAGGATTGCTTTCCCTAAGCAGCAAGATGGTAAAGAAGTAAAGATAACAGTACAGGGTTTATTTAGGAAACAGGAATATAGCTTCAGACTTATGAATGACCATATTATAAAACTTAAATAAGCACCCTAAATTATACTTGCCTTAAAACCAAATGCTATGCCGCAACAAAACCTGTACTTTATAGCAATTATCCCTCCGGATGATATTGCTAATGAGGTTACTGCATTCAGGACTGATTTTAAAGATAACTATAACAGCAAGGCAGCTCTTAAAAATATGCCGCATATAACGCTTAAAGCTCCCTTTAAAATTGATGCTGCACATCATGCAGAAGTTTTGGAGTGGTTTGCATCATTACCAGTTATTAAAGAGCCGTTTGCTATACAACTACATAATTTTGGCGCTTTCCCAAATTCCAATAACCCCGTGGTATTTGTACATCCTGTAATTACACCGCAACTAAAAGCGTTGCAGTCCCGGATTATAAATAGCTTTGAAGCTCTATACCCAAATATACCGCTTCATTACCATGAACGCCATTTTGCTCCCCATATGACTATTGCCTACCGTGATTTAGAATTCGACGAATTCAATAAAGCATGGAAAGAGGTATATTGTGATAAGGAGTACAATGCCCAATTTGAAGTTACAGGTTTTTACCTGCTGCAACATAACGGTGCCGAATGGAAAGTTGCCGCAGAACATCGTATTGATTAAAACCGTATTAACTATTATTAACGCGTGCGCTATATGGGCAGGTTAAGGTTTTTGTGGGTACGCACTACCGCCTGCCGGTTTTTGTAATCTATCCACTGCTGGCCTTTAAAGCGGCGCATGGCATTGTCAAAATAACGCATGATGGTAACATTGTAAACTGCCTTAAGCAAATTAACCGGCCTGCGCGGAAATGCCCGCAGGCTCATAGAAAATCCGGGTGTAACGTATTTCATGTAATGCCAGTAACCTTCGGGCATGTAAAGCATTTCGCCATGCTCCAGGTTTGCCACAAGTCCCTTTGCCTGTTTAAGCGCCGGCCATTTTTGCATATCGGGATTATCAAAATCTATATCCTCACGAGATATCAATGCATGAGGTACTTTGTATAAATAGGGTGTCTGGTCAGGCGCAAAAAGCACACAGCGTTTTTTACCGTTAAAATGAAAGTGCAGGATATTACTAAAATCTATATCGTAGTGTATAAATACTTTAGAATTTTCTCCCCCAAAAAATAACATGGGCAGCTGCTTTACCAGCCTTAGCCCTATATCTGGCCAGCGGAAGTCTTCCTTAAGTGAAGGAACCTCTTTCATAAGGTTGTATAAAAATATCCTGTAGTTTGTGGGTTTACTCTCAAGGAGGTCTATATAATCGGCCATTTTCATGGTGGCGTGTGCCTCATTAAAACCATCTTTATGAGATACCGGCCTGTCGTCATACAGCGGTACGGTTTTATCTCCGGCAATATTTTTTATGTAAGCAAGTTTCCACTTTGTATAGGCGGGCCAGTCTTGGGTAAGTTTTTCTATTACAACCGGCTTTTGTTTCTTTACATAATTGTTATAAAAATCTTTTTTAGATATAGATTTTACGCGCTCAATTTCTGTTAAGTGTAATGACATCTGTAGCTGTTTAGCAACA
>Ga0247815_10002343_pt1 | contig 14007 bp, 9 predicted proteins | sample UWRJL194509B1_FD_181014 | JGI IMG/M metagenome (GOLD analysis project Ga0247815, IMG submission 181014) | Plant litter microbial communities from Arlington Agricultural Research Station in Wisconsin, United States - UWRJ-L194-509B-1 | ecosystem: Environmental > Terrestrial > Plant litter >... | reverse complement strand
CGCCGGCCGGGTCGACGTTCCGCTGACGCTGGACCTGCCGCAGGGCCGGCTGCTGTTGACGATCCACCAGCTCGACGCCAACCCCGGCACCGAGTTCCGCCTGCGCTACGTGCCCAAGCTGGCGGCGATCGAGCAGGTGCAGAAGGCGATGCTGGTGGCGGAGATCGGCAAGCAATCGGGCCTGATCAGCGTCACCATGAGCGGCGCCGACGCCAAGGCCACCTACGACACGCTGACCACCATCGGCCGTGAATACCTGCACCAGAACGTCACCCGCAAACTGGAGGAGGCCGAGAAGTCGCTGGCCTTCCTGGCCAAGCAGCTGCCCGACATCAAGCAGCGGCTGGACGACTCGGAAATCGCCTACTACCGCTTCCGCAACGAAAACGGCACCGTCGATCTCGGCGAGGAAAGCAAGATCAGCCTGCAGCAACTGGCGGCGATCAAGGCGCGCCGGCTGGAGCTGCTGCAAAAGCGCGACGAGCAGATGGTCAGCTTCACCCCGGCCCACCCGGTGGTCGAGGCGATCGACAAGCAGATCGCCCACCTGGAGCGCGAGATCGGCCGCTCCGCCCAGCACATCCGGCAGTTGCCGATCCTGGAGCAGGAGCTGCTGCGCCTGAGCCGCGAAGTCAAGGTCAACACCGAGCTGTATAGCGCGCTGCTGAACTCGGCGCAGCAACTGCGGCTGGTCAAGGCCGGCAAGGTCAGCAACGTGCGCCTGATCGACATGCCGATGCTGCCCGAGCGGCCGGCCAAGCCCAACCGCGGAACCATCATGGCGATCGCGGCGGCCATCGGCCTGTGCCTGGCGCTGGCGTCGGTGATGCTGAAGCGCTTGCTGATCAAGGGCATCCAGACGCCGCGCGCCATCGAGCAGCTGCTGGGCTCGCGCGTGGTGTACGCCAACATCCCGCACAGCGGCGCCCAGACCCGCCTGCACCGCGCCGCCGACAAGGAGAACCGCGCCGCGCTGCCGCTGCTGGCGACCTTGGCGCCGAGCGATCCGGCGATCGAAAGCCTGCGCTGCTTCCGCACCACGCTGCAGATCGGCATGCCGCACAACCGCAACAACGTGGTGCAGATCTGCGGCGCCACCGAGGGCCTGGGCAAGTCCTTCGTCTGCGCCAACCTGGCGGCGGTGCTGGCGTCGAGCGGCAAGCGGGTGCTGCTGATCGACGCCGACCTGCGCGGCGGCCAGCTGCACCGCTACTTCGACCTCGAGCGCGGCGCCGGCCTGAGCGAAACCATCTCCGGCGCGCTGACCTTGCAGCAGGCGGCGCGCGACACCCTGATCGACGGCCTCAAGCTGCTCAGCACCGGCGCGCTGCCGCCCAACCCGTCCGAGTTCCTGCTGCACCAGAACGTCGGCCTGCTGCTGGCGGTGGCCTCGATGGGCTGGGACTACGTGCTGCTCGACGTGCCGCCGCTGCTGTCGGTGTCGGACGCGCTGGTGCTCGGCGCCCACGCCGGCGCGGTGTTCATCGTGGCGCGCGCCGGCCACACCACCGACGAAGACCTGAACGAATCGGTCAAGCGCCTCAACCACGCCGGCGTCGCGCCGCAGGGGGTGCTGTTCAACGACATGATCGTGCGCGCCTCCCGGCCGCAACGCCTGGCCGCGCCGTCCGCGCAGCTGCCCACCCTGGTGCGCTAGCGCAAGCGCCGCGCGCCGCTTTTCGACAGGAAGCCCATGTCCGCGATCATCGAAACCCTGCAGGCCGAGCAACGCGACGCGCCCCACGTGCGCTGCTGGCACGGCCAGGTGCCCGACTGGGTCGGCCCGGCGCTGGAGCGCCTGTACGGCAATCTGTTCTCGTCGCTGCCGCAGTTCCGCCTGGAGCGCGACATGGACGGCGCCCACACCTACGCCGCCTACCGCCGGGGCGAGCTGGTGACGCTGTTCGTGTTCAGCCTGCGCGGCGGCGTGGTCGAGCTGTACAACGAGGTGATCCGCCTCGGCGGCGACGAGATCGGCGACTTCGCGCGCCACGTCTTCGCCGCGTTCCCGGCGGCGCGGGTGATCCGGCTGCGCGCGGTGCACATCGAGCGCGCGCCGCGCGGCTTCCCGCACCAGCTGTATGACTACCTGGAGGACACCATCGTCACGCTGCCGGCCGGCGCCGACGCCTACACCGAGAGCCTGAGCAAGAACACCCGCCGCAACGTGCGCCGCTACGGCCAGGCGCTGAACCAGGAGCAGCCGGGCTTCCGCTTCAGCGTGGCGCTGGGGGCGGCGGCCGACCCGGCGCAGATCGACGCGGTGATCGCGCTGAACCACGCCCGCATGGCGGCCAAGAACAAGCGGTCGATCATCGACGACGCCGAAGCCAGGCGGCTGCAAAGCCTGGTGCGCAGCTGCGGCCTGGTGGCGGTGATCACCATCGACGGCCGCGTCTGCGCCGGGGCGATCAGCTACCGGGTCGGCGACAACTACTTCCTGATCGTGCTGGCGCACGCCCCCGAATACGACCGCTACAGCCTGGGCTTCCTGTGCTGCTACTGGACCATCCGCGCCTGCATCGAGCGCGGCGGCAAGGAATTCCACTTCCTGTGGGGGCGCTACGACTACAAGCGCAACTTCCTCGGCCAGCTGCTGCGGCTCGACCAGTTGCTGCTGTACCGCTCCCATTTGGCCGTGCTGCCGCACGCCGGCCTGGCGCTGGACGCCTGGCGCCGCGCCCGGCTGCGGCGCGCGATGCTGTGGCTGCAGCAGGCCAAGCAGCAGGACGGCGCCGCCGCGCACCTCGCGCTCGGCCTGTACAACCTGGCGCGCCGCTGGCGGCAACGCCTGGCCGGCCGCCCGGCGCACTGAGCGCCCCTTCCCCACCCTTCGTCCCGACAGGAAAACGCCCATGTTCATCGACTCGCGCCAGCTCGATTCCGCCGCCCGTATCGACGCCACCGTCTGCATCATCGGCGGCGGCGTCGCCGGCCTCACCATCGCACTGGAAATGGAGCGCCTGGGCATCGCCACCTGCCTGCTTGAAAGCGGCGGCTTCCACGCCGACGACGCCACCCGCGACCTGTACCGCGGCAGCGACATCGGCCTGCCCTACCGCTTCGCCGACGGCTGCCGCAGCCGCTATCTGGGCGGCAGCAGCAATTGCTGGGGCGGCTGGTGCCGGCCGCTCGACGCCTGGGACTTCACGCGGCGGCCGTGGATACCGCACAGCGGCTGGCCGTTCGGCATCGGGGAGCTGGCGCCGTATTACCTGCGCACCCACGCGGTGCTGCGGCTCGGGCCGCAGAACTACGCGCCGGACTATTGGGCCGGCGCGATCGGCCGCGCCGACGTGCGGCGCTTGCCGCTGACCAGCGGCAAGGTCAGGGACACGATCTCGCAATTCAGCCAGCCGGTGCGCTTCGGCACGCTGTATCGCGGCGACCTGATGCGCGCGCGCCATGTGCGGGTGTATTTATGGGCCAACGCCATCAACCTGGCGGCGGCGCGCGACGGCAACAGCCTGCAACAGGTCGAGGCGGCGACGCTGTGCGGCCGCAAGTTCACGGTCAAGGCGCGTTTCTACGTGCTGGCCTGCGGCGGCATCGAAAACGCGCGGCTGCTGCTGGCGTCGAACGGCGTGCAGCGCGACGGCCTGGGCAACGGCCACGACCTGGTCGGCCGCTACTTCATGGACCATCCGCGCATGTTGTCGGGCCGGGTCGAGTTCACCCCCGAGTGGCGCCGCAACAAGCTGTACGACATCAAATACCATTACCAGAACGCCGCCGTGGCGGCCGGCGGCACCCAGGTCGCGGCGCAGCTGGCGCTGAGCGAAGCGGTGCTGGCCAGCGAAGGCCTGCTCAACGCGCGGGTGTGGTTTTGCTCCACCTTCCCCGGCGAAGGCAGCGCGGCGGCGGCGGCGCTGTTCCGCTACAAGCAGGCGGCGCTGAACAAGGACCAGCCGGGCTGGCGGCCGCTGGCCGATGCCGCCGTCATGGCGCGCCATCCGCTCGACACGCTGGGCTACGGCATGACGCGGCTGCTGCAACCGCGCTGCCTGATCCGCGACGTGCGCTTCCAGGCCATCGTCGAACCGGAGCCGGATCCGGACAGCCGGGTGACGCTGTCGGCCACCGAACGCGACGCGCTGGGCATGCCGCGGGTGCGGGTCGACTGGCGGCTGGGGAGCAATGTGCAGCGCAGCTTCGACCGCACGCTGGCCATCATCGGCGCCGAGCTGGAACATTCCGGCGTGGCCGGCGTCAAGCTCGATCCGGCGATGCAGGGCGGCGCCTGGCCGTCCAGCCTGGAGCCGGAAGGCACCTGGCACCACATGGGCACCACCCGCATGCATGACTCGCCGCGTCAGGGCGTGGTCGACCGGCACTGCCGGGTGCACGGCATCGGCAATCTGTACCTGGCCGGCAGCTCGCTGTTCCCCACCGCCGGCGCCAACTTCCCGACCATCACGCTGACCGCGCTGGCGCTGCGGCTGGCCGACCATCTGGGCGCGGCGGCGCGCTCCACCGAGGCCGCGCCGGCGCGGCATCACACCGCCGACGTCACCGCGTGACGGGAAAAATGATAGTCATCAAGAAAGCTTCCATATCGGTTTTCCGGCGCGCGCAATCCGATATGATTTATACAGTTTCCGCGGCGCCGATCAACCGAGATGTCCATAGAATATAACGGTCAATATCATGCGTATTCCTCTATTAAACGATACCGAGCGGCTGGGCTTCGCGCTGCGCCTCGGCGACCTGGCGCTGGTGGCGCTGGCCGGCCTCGGCGCGCTGCATTGGCAGGCCGCCGGCGGCGCCGAGCCGGTGCAATTGACCTCGCTGTATGTCGGCGCCGCGCTGTCGCTGGCGTTGCTGCCGCGCTTCGGGCTGTACCTGCTGGACGCGCCGGAGGCGCCGTTGACGCTGACGCTGCGCCTGGTCGCGGCGCTGCTGACGGTGATGGCCGGCGCCATGCTGTTCGCCGCGCTGTTGCATCCGGCGGCGCGCCTGTCCGGCACCTGGCTGGCGCACTGGTTCATGCTGGCGCTGCCGGCGCTGCTGGTGCAGCACCTGGCCGCGCGCAACCTGGGCTGGGCCAGCACCCGCGTGCTGGTGATCGGCAAGGGCGACGTCAGCCACGAGCTGTGGCGCCGCAACCGCCATTGCAAGCGCCGCCCCTACCGCATCGAGGCCTTCTGCATCACCGACGGCGCCGCCGGGCCGCAGGCGTCCGGCATCGACTGCATCGCCGACAGCGCGCTGATACCGGAATACGTCGGCCACCACGGCATCGACCAGATCTGGATCGCGCTGCCGCTGCGCGACGCCGGCGACATCGCGCGGCTGCAGCACCTGCTGCGCAACACCATGGTCGACATCCGCTGGCTGCAGGACATGCGCGACCTGCAGATCCTGAACCTCAGTTGCCGCACGCTGTACGGCTTTCCGGTGATGGATTTGAACTGCATGAAACCCAGCGCCGCCGGGCATATCGAGAAGTACATCTTCGATAAAGTGTTCTCGTTGCTGGCGTTGGCGGCGCTGGCGCCTCTGATGCTGCTGATCATGGCGGCGATCAAATGCGACTCGCGCGGGCCGGTGTTCTTCGTCCAGCCGCGGATCGGCTTGAACGGCCGCCAGTTCAACGTGTTCAAATTCCGCAGCATGCATGTGCACACGCCGGTCGGCGTGCTGCGCCAGGCGGCGCGCGGGGACGAGCGCGTCACCCGCGTCGGCCGCTTCCTGCGCCGCACCAGCCTCGACGAGCTGCCGCAGTTCATCAACGTGCTGCTGGGCGACATGTCGGTGGTCGGGCCGCGGCCGCACGCGGTGTCGCACACCGAGCTGTACCGACAGCAGCTCGACGTCTACATGGTGCGCCACCGCGCCAAGCCGGGCATCACCGGCTGGGCCCAGATCAACGGCGCGCGCGGCGAGACCGACACGCTGGACAAGATGATCCGGCGGGTGCAGTTCGACCTGTACTACCTGCAGCACTGGTCGCTGTGGATGGATATCCGCATCGTGCTGTGGACCGCCTGCAAGGGCTGGACCGGCAACAACGTCTATTGACGCCGCATCACCACTAAAGGAGACGCTCCATGACCACCCAAATGAACCAACGCATCTTCGTCGCCGGCCACACCGGCCTGGTCGGCTCGGCCATCGTGCGCGCGCTGCGCCGCCAGGGCTACAACAACCTGCTGACGGTGCCGCATTCCCACCTCGACCTGACCGACCAGGCGCAGGTGCGCCAGCTGTTCCAGCGCGAGCAGATCGACGCCGTCTACCTGGCGGCGGCGACCGTGGGCGGGATCCACGCCAACAGCAGCTATCCGGCCGAGTTCATTTATTCCAACCTGGCGATCGAGACCAACCTGATCCACGAGGCCTGGCGCCACGGCACGCAGCGGCTGCTGTTCCTCGGCTCGTCGTGCATCTACCCGCGGCTGGCGCCGCAGCCGATCCCGGAATCGGCGCTGATGAACGGCGAGCTGGAGCCGACCAACGAACCGTACGCGATCGCCAAGATCGCCGGCATCAAGCTGTGCGAAAGCTACAACCGCCAGTACGGCACCCGCTACCGCAGCGTGATGCCGACCAATCTGTACGGCCCCTGCGACAGCTACCACGTCGAGAACGGCCACGTCATCCCGGCGCTGATGCGGCGCCTGCACCAGGCCAGGCTGAGCGGCGCGGCGCAGGTGGCGGTGTGGGGCACCGGCGAGGCGCGCCGCGAGTTCCTCTACGTCGACGACCTGGCCGACGCCTGCCTGTTCGTGATGAACCTGAGCGAGGACCGCTACCGCGGCGCCACCGCGCCGATGGTCTCGCACATCAACGTCGGCAGCGGCATGGAGGTCAGCATCGCGCAACTGGCGCGACTGCTGGCGCAGACGGTCGGCTACACCGGCGAGCTGGTGTTCGACGCCGGCAAGCCCGACGGCACGCCGCGCAAGCTGCTCGACGTCGGCGTGCTCGCCGAACTGGGCTGGCGCGCCGAGGTGACGCTGGAGCGCGGCCTGCGCGAGACCTACCACAGCTTCCTGCGCGCCGAGCGGGCCGGCACGCGCCAGCAACTGGGGCGCGCGCTGGACCCGCAGTCGCGGCGGCGGCGCGAGATGTATCTGCCGCCGGCGGCGCTGGAACACGCCTACGCCGACATGCGTTCGCCGTACTGACGCGCGCATGAGCGTGCCGTCCCGGACCACCGCCCCGCCGCGCGCGCGTACGCTCGCGGCGCTCGGCGGGCCGTTGCTGCTCAGCCTGGGCAACCAGATGCTCGGCAGCGGCGGCAATTTCCTGGTGGGGCTGTACCTGGCGCGCGAGCTGCCGCTCGACCAGTTCGGCCTGTTCGGCCTGTGCTACGGCATCTGCATGCTGTACATCGGCGTCGGCAACGCGGTGCTGCTGACCCAGATGACGGTCGGCATGGCCGACCAGCCGGCGGCGGCGCGCGCCGCCTACGCCGGCGGCATGCTGGCCGGGGTGCTGGCGCTGGGCCTGGCGCTGGCGCCGCCGGCGCTGGCGGCGGCGCTGTGGCTGTGGTGGCGCGGCTCGCCCTACCTGGTGCTGGTGGCGCCGGTGACGCTGACGGCGGCGCTGCTGCTGTGCGCCGAGTTCTTCATCAGCTACGCCTACCTGCGCCACCAGGAGCGCGCCGCGCTGCTGGTCAACGGCGCGGCGATGGCGGCGCTGGCCGGCGGGCTGCTGGCGCTGCACCTGGGCGGCTACGCGCCGACGGCGGCCGGGGCGCTGCTGCTGTACGCCGCCGGCGCCGCGCTCGGCTCGCTGCTGGCGCTGTCGGCCGCGCCGCTGCAGCTGCGCCAGCCGTTGCGGGCGCTGGCCGGCCTGTGGCGCGACGCCTGGGGCCACGGCCGCTGGGCGCTGGGCGGCGTGGCGATCAGCTGGATCCAGGCGCAGAGCGCGACCTACACGCTGGCGGCGGTGCTGGGGCCGGCCGGCGCCGGGTTGGCCAACCTGAGCCGGATGTTCATCTCGCCGTTCACGTTCCTGCTGCCGGCGATCAACAAGATCGTCATCCCGCGGCTGGTGTCGCTGCGGCGCAGCGATCCGCGCCGCATGCGCCGGCTGTCGACGCTGATCACGGCGGCGCTGGTGCTGCTGGCGGCGCTGTACGCGCTGGTGCTGATGGCGTGCCTGGGCTGGCTGGTGCCGCTGGTGCTCGGCCACACGCTGCCGGCGCTGCCGGCGCTGGTGGCGGTGTGGTGCGTGGTGCTGCTGTTCCAGGTCGGCCGCAGCGGCGGCGCGCTGCTGCTGCAAATGCAGCTCAAGTTCAAGCGGCTGACGCTGATCACCGTGCCCAGCGCGGCGCTGGCGGTGGCGGCGTCGGTGCTGTTGATGCACCTGTATCGGGAAGCCGGCGCCATCGCCGGCGTGTTGGCGGGCGAAGCGCTGCTTGCCCTGTTAGTCTGGAAGGAGATCGGCCATGGCGCCCGCGCTGAACAGCATTGACATCTGCATCGCCACGTTCCGCCGCCCCGAGATGCTGGCGGCGCTGCTGGACGCGCTGGCGCGCCAGCGGCGCGGCGGCGCGGCGCTGCGCATCATCATCATCGACAACGACGTCGCCGGCACCGCGCGCGCCACCGCCGAGGAGTTCGCCGCCGACAGCCGGCTGCCGGTGCTGTACCAGATCGAGCCGCGGCAGAACATCGCGCTGGCGCGCAACCGCGCGCTCAAGCTGTGCGAGGCGGACGGCATCGTCTTCATCGACGACGACGAAACCCCCTGCCCCGGCTGGCTGGCGGCGCTGCTGGACTGCGCCGAACGCACCGGCGCCGACGTGGTGTTCGGCCCGGTCGACAGCATCCTGCCGGCCGACGCGCCGGAATGGGCGCGCGCGGTGTTCCGCAAGCCGACCCGCGCCACCGGCGCGGCGATGCCGTACGGCGGCGCCGGCAACGTGCTGCTGCGGCGCGCCGTGCTGGCGCTGCATGAACGGGAGCATTGGTTCGACCCCAGCTTCGGCCTGACCGGCGGCGAGGACACCGACTGGTTCTACCGGCTGCACCTGGCCGGCAAGCGTCTGGTGTGGTGCAACGAAGCGGCCGCCAGCGAGCCGGTGCCGGAGGCGCGGCTGCAACTGCGCTGGGCGCGGCGGCGCGCCTTCCGCGGCGGCCAGACCTATTACCGGGTGGTGGTGCGGCGCTACCCGCGTGGCGCGGCGGCGCTGTGGTTCGCCGGCAAATCGCTGCAATTGCTGGCCGGGCTGGCGCTGGCGCCGCTGCTGCGCGTGACCAGCTATCCGGCCTTCGTCGGGCTGACGCTGCGGCTGGCCGGCGCCGCCGGCCAATTGTCGCGCAGCCTGGTCGCCCGCGACTACGAGGAATACCATGCGCGCCATCTTCCGTAGCCAGCAAGGCCATCCGGACCGCTGGCGCGCCTGGCCGCTGCTGATCCTGATGGCCAGCTCCGGCATGCCGATCAGCTACACGCTGCAACCGACGCGCGTCATCGCGCTGTCGGACGCGGCCGAGATGACGGCGGCGGCGGCGTCCAGCGCCAGTACGCTGAATTCGGTCGGCAACATGCTGTTGCTGGGCGGGCTGTACGGCTGGTCGGCGGCGATGCTGCTGAGCCGGCCGCGCAGCGTGGTGGCGCTGCTCGGGCGCAGCTGGCCGCTGCTGCTGCTGATGGCGGTGCTGCTGGCGAGCGCGCTGTGGACCTATATGCCGGAGAAGGTGATCATGAACGTGGTGCACAACAACGGCGTGCTGCTGGTCGCGCTGGCGTCGGCGCTGTACTACCGCCACCAGCCCGAGCTGCTGCCGCGCGAGCTGGGCCTGGTGCTGGGCGCCAACATGGGGCTGCACGTGGCGGCGGTGCTGCTGCTGCCCGGCTACGCCATCGACTGGCAGGGACGCTGGCAGGGCCTGACCGTGCATCCGAACACGCTGGGCGCGCTGGGCTTCACCGCCTTCTGGGCCAACGCGGCGGCGCTGGCGTCCGGCCCGCGCCCGCCGCGCGCGCGCTGGCACTGGATCGGCTGCGGCCTGGCGCTGGCCGCCGTGTTCGGCGCCGACAGCGTGACCTCCAAGGTGTGCTCGCTGGCGACGCTGGCGCTGTTGCTCGGCCTGCGCCACCTGCGCCTGCACCGCGCCGGCGGCAACACCTATCTGTCCTTGCTGGCCGGCGGCGCCATGGCTTTTTTGCTGTTCAAGCTGGTCTCCAGCGCGATCGACCTGAGCTGGCTGTACGAGATGCTCGGCCGCGATCCCAAGCTGACCGGGCGCGACACCGTGTGGCAGGACGCCTACCAGGCGATCCGCGCCCGGCCGCTGCTGGGCTGGGGCTTCGACGACCACGCCTATCTGATCGCCTCGGCCGGCATGCCGTATTCGAGCTACCACAACGGCGTGCTCGACCTGGCCGTCAACGGCGGCATCGTCTCGGTGCTGCTGCTCGGCGTGCTGATATTGACCTGGGCGCTGCGCCACCTGCAGCGCACGCTGCTGGCGCCGCGGGTGGCGGCGTATTCGGTGCCGTACGTGCTGGCCTACATGCTGCACAATATGACCGAGGCGTCCTACGTCTCGCCGCGCGGGCAGATGTGGGTGATCTTCCTGGCGCTGCTGTTCCTCGGCGCCTGCCGCGTCCCGCCGCGCGCGGCGGCGGCGGGCGTGACCATGGCGGCGCCGCCGCCCACCCCGCGCGAGGCCGGCCATGCATCCGCCTGACGCCGGCCACCGCGCCGACATCGACGGCCTGCGCGCGCTGGCGGTGCTGGCGGTGATCGGCTTTCATGTGTCGCCGCGCGCGCTGCCGGGCGGCTTCGCCGGCGTCGACACCTTCTTCGTCATCTCCGGCTTCCTGATCACCCGGCTGATCACCGGCGCGCTGGAGCGGCGCGAGTTCCGCCTGGCCTGGTTCTACCAGCAGCGCATCAAGCGGCTGCTGCCGGCCTATCTGCTGGTGGCGGCCTGCACGCTGGCCGCCGCCAGCTGGCTGCTGATCCCGGACGACTACCTGTTCTACACCACCTCGCTGGCGGCGTCGTGGGGCTTCGTCTCCAACGTGTTTTTCTCGATGCTGAGCTGGGGCTACTTCGGCCAGCGCGCCGAGGAATTCCCGCTGCTGCACACCTGGTCGCTGTCGGTCGAGGAGCAGTTTTATTTCTGCTATCCGCTGCTGCTGATGCTGATGTACCGCCACTGGCGGCGCCACCTGGACGCGGCGCTGCTGCTGCTGGCGCTGGCCACGCTGGCCTTGTCAGAGGCGCGCACCGGCCAGGTCGGCAGCTATTTCCTGCTGCCCTACCGCGCCCATGAACTGCTGCTCGGCGCGCTCACGGCGCGGCTGCTGCGGCGCCATCCGCCGCCGGACGGCGTGGCGGCGCAGGCGGCGCTGGCCGGGCTGACGCTGACGCTGGGCTCGATGCTGCTGCTGCACCGCGAGCACCCCTTCCCCGGCCTGAACTCGCTGTTCCCCTGCCTCGGCGCGGCGCTGCTGCTGTACGGCGGCGCGCGCGGCAACGCGGTGTCGGCGCTGCTGGGCTGGCGGCCGCTGGCCGGCATCGGCCTGATGTCGTATTCGCTGTACCTGTGGCACTGGCCGATCCTGTCGTTCCTGCGCTACCGCCGCATCCCGCTCGACGCCGGCGTCGGCGCCGCCGCGCTGGCGGCGATCTTCGCCGTGTCGTGGCTGTCGTGGCGCTACGTCGAGACGCCGCTGCGGCGCCGCCGCGAACCGCTGCGCGCCAGCGCGCTGCGCTACTACGTGGCGCCGGCCGCCTTCTTCCTCGCGGTCGGCGTGGCGTCGTACGCCACCGACGGCGCGCCGCAACGCTTTTCGCCGGACGCGCGCGAACTGCTGGCCAGCTATTCCTACGAGCGCGACCTCGGCGGCGCCTGCGCGCTGCGCGCCGGCGAATACGTCGGCGTCACCCCGGCCTACCTGCGCGGCCGCTGCGCCTTCGGCAGCGACGGCGACGCCCGGCCCGAGGTGCTGCTGTTCGGCGATTCGCACGCGCAGCACTTCAAGCCCTTCGTCGAACAGCTGGCGCGCCAGGCCGGGCTGCGCGCGGTGTTCCACGTCGAGGGCAGCTGCGAACCGATCGACCTGGCCGAACCGGGCCGGGCGCCGACCAGCTGCCAGCGCCGCAACGCCGATCTGCTGGCGGTGGCCGGCCAGTATCGCTACGTGATGATCGCCGGCCGCTGGACCTACAAGGGCGACGAGGCGCTGTTCGCGCGCCGCCTGCTGCGCACGGCGCGCGCGGTCGAGGCCGCCGGCGCCACGCTGGTGGTGTTCAAGGACAATCCGTCGACGCAGGCCGACCTGTCGCGCTGCGTGCTGTTCAAGCGGCGCGGCTGGGTCGGCCCGGAGCGCGATTGCGACTATCCGTGGGCCGAGGTGCGCGACGCGCAGGACTCGATGGACCGCACCATCGACGCGCTGCAGGCCGCCATGCCGCGGGTACGCCTGATCGACTCCAAGCGGGTGCTGTGCGACGGCCGGCGCTGCCTGACCTCGATCGGCAACACCGCGCTGTACAAGGACGACAACCACCTCAACACCCAGGCCTCGCGGCTGATCGGCCAGCGCTACCTGGCGGCGGCCGGCAACCCGCTGCAGCCGCTGCGCCTGACGATGAAGGAGTCGCCGCCATGAGAGTGCTGATCGTGCACAACCGCTACCAGTTGCGCGGCGGCGAGGACGTGGTGGCCGAGGCCGAGACCGCGCTGCTGCGCGCCAACGGCGTCGAGGTCGACGTCTACCAGCGCAGCAACGACGAGCTGCGGCGGATGCCGGCGGCGCTGGCGGCGTTGTCGACCGTCTGGTCGCGGCGCGCGGCGCGCGAGATCGGCGAGCTGTGCGACCGCCGGCGGCCGGACCTGATCCACTTCCACAACACCTTTCCGCTGGTGTCGGCCGCGCCGTACTGGACGGCGGCGGCGCGCAAGATCCCGGTGGTGCAGACGCTGCACAACTTCCGCCTGCTGTGCCCGCAGGCGATGCTGTTGCGCGACGGTGTGCCGTGCCACGACTGCGTCGGCCGGCTGCCGTGGCGCGCCGTCACGCGGCGCTGCTACCACGGCTCGGCGGCGCAGTCCGGCGTGGCGGCGGCGGCGCTGGTGGCGCACCGCGCGCTCGGCAGCTACCGCCGCCGGGTGCAGGCGTATATCGCGCTGAGCTGCTTCAGCCGCGCCCAATACATCGCCGGCGGGCTGCCGGCGCAGCGCATCCACGTCAAGCCCAACTTCGTCGAGGACCAGTGCGAGGCGGCGCCGCTGAAGCGCGGCGGCGGCCTGTTCGTCGGCCGGCTGTCGGCGGAGAAAGGCGTGGCCGCGCTGATCGACGCCGCCGCCCTGCTCGGCGCGCACGCCGGGCCGCTGCGGGTGGTCGGCGACGGCCCGCTGGCCGCGCCGGTGCGGGCCACCTTCGGCGCCGGCTACCTGGGGCCGCGCAGCCCGGAACAGGTCGGCGCGCTGATGCGCTCCAGCAGCTTCCTGGTCGCGCCCAGCACCTGCCTGGAAACCTTCGGCCTGGTGGCGATCGAATCGTTCGCGGCCGGCTTGCCGGTGATCGCCAGCGGCCACGGCGGGCTGGGCGAGCTGATCGAGGACGGCGTCACCGGCCTGCACGTGCGGCCCGGCGACGCCGCCGACCTGGCGCGCAAGATCGCCTGGGCCCGCGCCCATCCAGAGGCGATGGCGGCGATGGGCCGCGCCGCCCGCGCCCGCTATCTGGCGCTGTACACGCCGCAGCGCAATTTCAAGCTGCTGCAATCGATTTATCAACATGTCTTGTCCTTGGGAGAGCATCATGCCGCGTAGCCGCCAACTTGTCTTGTCCTCGCAGATCGACCGCATGACCTGGGACGCCGCGCTGGCGCGCCTGCTGGACTGGGGCCGACGGCATGAGCGGCGCTACGTCTGTTTGTGCAATGTGCATTCGGCGGTGACCGCCGCCGCCGACCCGACCTTCGAGAGCATCGTCAACAACGCCGACATGGCGGCGCCCGACGGCGCGCCGGTGGCGTGGGCGGTGCGCCATTTCAGCCACACCGCGCAGGACCGGATCAACGGACCGGAT
>Ga0247815_10002342_pt1 | contig 14007 bp, 6 predicted proteins | sample UWRJL194509B1_FD_181014 | JGI IMG/M metagenome (GOLD analysis project Ga0247815, IMG submission 181014) | Plant litter microbial communities from Arlington Agricultural Research Station in Wisconsin, United States - UWRJ-L194-509B-1 | ecosystem: Environmental > Terrestrial > Plant litter >... | reverse complement strand
ATCGATAAAGATGACTTTTTATGGATTGGTACAGAAAATGGACTTAATCGATTTGATGGAACAAACTGTATCACCTATAAAAAAACGAAGGTTAACCAGTCAAATATCCCTGGCAACTATCTAACAAATATTATTGAAGACAAAAATGGAGATTTAATAATCGGTTCTCAAAGTAATCTGGTAAAGTATAATAAGAAAACGGATAATTTCAGTTTATATAATTTTTCGCTACCAGATTTACAACAAAACTATTACTCCTTCCCTTTTTACATCGATAAGCAAGATAATCTTTGGGTTTATCTGGCAGGTAATATTTACAAACACAATAGCAAGAATAAACAGCTAATTAAAATAACAGAATTTTCAAATGGTTACCAGTTTAAGCCAAAACCATTTTATCAAGAGCTAAACTGGTTTATAAGCCGTGGTGTTAAAGGAATTTATATCAATAGAATTGAAGATGGAAAAGAAAAAAGTGCGACTGAATATTTCATGCCATCTTCTAATAAAAACAGCCTAATTTCCCATATAGAAGATGTTTACATTGCATCAGATACATTATTGTGGTTAGCTGGAGAGAAAGGTTTAATAAAATTAAACCTCATAAATGGTACTTACAAAGTATTCAATTCGCATGTTAAAATAAAAAACATCGTTTGTACAGCCATAGCCAAGTATCCAAATAAGCCCTTGTTGTTTGTAGGTACAAATGGCAGCGGTTTATTAATTTTCGATTTAGTTACCGAAACCTTCATAAATCATTATGAACACATTGAAAGCGATCCATATAGTATCTCAGCAAATTACATCCGAAGGATTTATATTGACAGTAAAAGCAATCTTTTTTTAGGTATTGATGGTTACGGACTAGATTACACAAATTTAAATCAGGTAATTTTTCCCAGATATGTAACAAAAGCGGAAAATAAGGATAATAATATAACCGCCATATTAAAATTAAAGGATCAAGTTTGGTGTGCAACCAAAAATTCGGGGATTAAAATTTACAATCACGATTTATCGAAAACTGTTAGCACAGAATTTCAGCATTTGGGTATTAACAAATTAATTCAGTTAGAAAATAATAATGTACTAATTGAACTAGCAAACGGTGCATTTTATCTTTTTCAATATAAGAGGAATAAATTCATCCCTTTGAAGGCGATTTTTTCGAACAATTTTAAAGGAAAGGTTGATATCCATCAAATACTAAAACTTGGTAAGGATAGCTTGTTTGCAGCTACGGAGTTTGGAATTGCAAGAGTTCAGATTAGTAAAAATAACACGATCCGATTCGACCTGCTAAATGAACCGAATAAATCAATAACATGGCCAAATGTTCAGCAATTAATTCAGTTGCCTGGAGATAAAATATTGGTTCAAACTTATTACACAGCCATGTATTTATTCGACGTAAAGCATAACCAGTTTACATTTGAGCATAAAACAATAAGAACACCATACGCAACAAATGGAAAAGCGGTTATTGGCAAATACTTATATCTCGCCACAACTGCAGGGTTACTAAAGTACAATATTGAAAAACTTTCGGAAAAAGAAGAGCTTTTAATTGACGCGAAATGCACTAGTCTAATTACTGATGAGCACAATAATTTATGGATTGGGACTAATAATGGCTTATATTTTTATAATACGTTAAAAAAAACAACAATTAAGTACACAACTTCTGATGGTTTACAGAGCATGGTATTTAATGTTGGTTGCATATCGAAGTTATCAGAAAATCAGATTGCTGTTGGAGGCATAAATGGTGTAAATATTTTCAATCCTCAAAAAACAGTCCCGTTTAAAAGCATTGGTTGTCCTAAAATTGTATCTATTCAAATTAATGATAAGCCTTATAAAAATGCAGGAAATTCGCTAACAGCAAAGAAATTAAACTTAAATCACAATGAAAATACGATAACGATAGGCTTTAGTTCCATGGATTATATCAATCCCTTACAAAGGAAAATAAAATATAAAATGGCAGGCTACGATAATAGGGAAGTTATTGTAACAGGAAATAGCGAATTACGATTCCCAAATATGCCTTCTGGTTCATACATTTTTGAAATAACGGACCTAATGAGTAATAATAAAACGGTAATGGCCATAACCATTAACGCACCCTTTTGGCAAAAATGGTGGTTTATTACAGGCATAATCATTAGTTTAATTTTAATAGGAATTCTTGTTCTGTTTTTATACCTGAGATGGCTTAAGCAAATGCAAGTTTTGCAGTTGAGACAGATGATTACTTTCCAAAAAGAAGATAGAAAAAGGATTGCGGATGATCTTCACGATGATTTAGGTTTAAAATTATCGTCGCTAAAACATTATTTATTGGCTGGTGATATAAATAAAATGATAGAAAGTGGAGAGCTAAGAAAATTATCCGCACAATATATAGATCAGGCATTGCATGTTTTAAGAAATACTTTGATTAACTTAAGTCCTAAGACGCTGGATGAAAACGGTTTGATTATTGCATTGCATGATTTAACAAGCAATATTAACAAACTGGAAATCATTACAATTTATTTAGATGATGTAGGTTTCAATGCCATTTTAAAGAAAACACAACAATATGCTTTGTATAGAATTTGCCAGGAACTGATTAATAACACAATAAAACATGCCGAAGCTAAGAACATATACATTTCTATTGTTAGCAGAAATGACAAAGTAATTTTGCTGTATGAAGATGACGGAAAAGGTTTCGATTATTTTGGAGCCAAACGAGGTTATGGTCTGTCTAATATAGAAGCTCATATCCATGCAATTAAGGCAGAAATTAATATTGATACAGAAGCTGGAAAAGGTTTAGCTGCAACAATTACAATAAACCTTAAGGCAAAAAAAATAAAAACTCTAAATTAATGGTTAAAATACTTATTGCAGACGATCATAATATGATGATAAACGGCTTAAAGCTTATTTTGGCCGTTCGCACCGATTTTAATGTAATTGCTACAGCAAATAATGGTTTAGAAGCCATAGAACTTATTAAAAAGGATAAGCCTGAGGTTGTACTCCTTGATATTAATATGCCTTTATTAAATGGTTATCAAACTTTACAAGTCATCAAAACAGATTTTCCTGATGTAAAAGTAATCGTTTTATCAATGTCTGCCGACAGAAAGAGTGTACTTAGTATGCTCGAGGCTGGAGCAAATTCTTATTTATTTAAAAATACAGATGATAAGACCCTATTTAAAGCAATTGATGAGGTTTCTAATGGGCGATATTATGTTAGTACAGAAATACAAGACGTGCTTGAAGAATTTTTAAGCGGACACAAAGATTATTCTAAAAAGAGCAATCAAAAAATCCTTTCATCAAGAGAAATAGAAATTGTTAAACTTATTACCGATGGAAATACAAATGCAGAAATTGCTGATATACTCTTTTTAAGTATAAGAACAGTAGATACACATCGAAAAAATATATTGTATAAACTTGGTTTAAACAACACCGCAACACTGGTTAAATACGCAATAGAAAATAAAATATTTCTGGGTTTAGATTAGTTATGCTGAAATAGTGTATCGATTTAATAAACTTCAATTAATATATCTGATGAAAAATATTTATTTAAGTATCCTTTTTAAAAAAGGTGCTTACTGAACACCTTTTTTAACACTAACAATCATCACAACATACTTCTGCTACAGGAACCAGCTGCGAGGTTCGATAAATTCTATAAGAGCCTAGTCCAGTTGTCAATGGATTTAACGGCTCGGCAAGTCTTTCAGAATTTGCATAATCATGTTTTCCACCTTCTATATGCCACATATTATCCATTGGGAACATCTCAACGCAGAGTAAGCTTAAGCTGTTTTCTTTAGGCAAACCAAGTTCTACTAATCGCTGTTGAATATCTTCTACCTTTAAAATCGCAATTCCTGTTTTTCCACCTTCTTCCTTTGAAACCACATCATTTTTAGCCAAAACCCTCCTTTTAGGAGGTACATAAGGCATGTAACCCGAGCTTAACAATAAATTCCGATAAGATAAACCATCTGCCTGACGTACTTGCGTATATAACATGTACCATAAACTGGTTTGCGGAGGATTAGCAGTTATATTTTTACCATTTAATACGGCGGTTGCGAATTGTGCAGTAATAACCACTTCATTTTTAAAGGCAATATTAATTGAAGGTTTTTCTAATATTTGTCCGCTATCCTTTCGCAAACGTTCTACTTTATTGGCAACTAAAACGTCCTTTAATTTTTTCTCAAAAAATGGTATTTTTCTTCTTATAACATTACACGATAAATTTGGTGCTGGGTGCTGCACACCGTTCACTTTCAAAGGCCTGCCATATCTGCCTTGAGCGGTGCTCCACAACTCTTTTTTATGACCTAATCTTATCTCATAACTAAAAAAGCCAAAAAGTTCATCGCTATCTGCATGTAAGCCTGGAGGCAGAGGCAGCATATAAAAATTAGATTTACCAGAATTATCGTCCCCACGTAGTAATTCCTGCATGGCTCCCATTCCAGCAAAATCATTATCCATTCCTGGAATAATCGTCCTTATTTTCTCATCGTTAATATTTAGAGGAGCATCAACGGGATCGTAAGTTTTTAACTCCTCACTTATACTGCAAAGTAATGGATCTGGAGCATTTGATAGTACTCTGGCAAAGTAAGTGTCGTTACGATCTCTCGGGCCTTCTTCCATTTCTAGCCAAAGAAATCTTTGTCTTAAATCTGTTGATCTATACTTTTCTTCATCAGAAACATAAGGCGACAAGGCAATACCTGCTGAAACCAATTTTGGAATCTGTGCAGGAATTATAGTAACTGGAAGATGAATTTCTTTATCCTTAATTTCTGGATCAATTACAGCTGGAATCCCTTTCTTTTTAAAATGAACTTCTATACGGTAACTGATAATTATTTCTGGCGGCAATAAAGAATCACCCTCTTTCGGATCAAAAGCATCCAAAAACAAAAGTCTGGAATACGTTCTTTCAGGCTCATGAAGTGCATTAATTGCTACGGTATCAGATACATTAATTATTCCTGCTAAAACCTCATTGCTAAACGAAACTTCACCTTCTCTTTTCCATTTTCTGTAAATGAAGAAACTTTCTTTTTCTAAACCATCCCAGGCCCAATCTCTAAGTAAAGTATAATCAACACCAATTATCCATCGATTAAACAATTCTGCTTGAGATGAAAAAGATATAGAAGAAGAATCTGGAGCAAGGGAATGTCTCATTAATTTGGAACAGCCAAACTGTAATCGCTTACCTTTTTCACCTTCTAAAGTTAAATTATGAGCCGTTATGTTAAAAGCATCAGCAAGTCTACTCAGCTCCACTGGAGTATTACTTTTTACAAACTGTAAAGTGATTTTATTTTTAAAAGTTTTAATCTGATGCTGATCTACAGCATGTTCTGGTTGTAAATAAACTGCCTTAAAACCGCCATCGATTGGCGACAATAATCCTGTTTCATCAACTCCTGGCTGATAAGAAGTTAAGGTTATTCTTTTCCCCTCGGCAATACTTAAGTCTGCATAATCATTATCTGCGTGCTTAATAATTGGAATAAAAGTTAAGCGAATATGCCTCGATGTTGGTAAAACCAAATCATAATCAGCGCCTGTATCATTATAACCTTCGGTAAAAGTTAATTGCTTTTCATCTTTATGCACGATGTTAAGCAAAACATCATCATCAAAGTTGCCTTCATCGAAGTTGTACTCCTTTTGGTAAAGAACGATGTATGATTCTTTACCATTCTCAGAACGGCCATTATCCATCTCTAAGCTTTTGATTTCGACTTGCACCTTAAATGAAGACACGTCTGGATCTGATAAACCAATATCAATACCCTTTTTTTCATCTGCAGGTAAATCATTTAAAATAGCTTTCAGCTTATCAATTACATTATTATACTTACCCGTAAAAACAACAGCAGGATAGCCTAGTAAAGGACGTTTAATTTTCAAAACAGGGCTATCAATCGTAATCAGATTTTGCAAAATACTGGTGTCTTTAATATCTGCCACTGTTGTTGAAGGAAGATTATCATAAACGCTGCTAATGTTTGTAATTTTTAAAGCGCCTGCAGCAATGTGTCTTTTGAAATGTAAATCTGCCACAGGTTTTTCGCCACCGTTTAAAGCCTTTTCTGTAACAGCTGGTCCGCCACCAGAAATATCCATTAATCTAACCCTGAATTGATAATCGTTTCCATAAACCAAGGGAATATTATTTCTTGGATCAGCGGCATAAGGATGAAATGTTCTTTTTGGTATAGAATTAATCGTATTATCAATATCTGGTCGAGGTTTGATCATTTTATCAGGATGCAGCATATTAATGTCTTCAGCATCTTTATCTGCGATTGAAATTGGTTTCCCCATCCAGCTACTAAAGTACATTGGCAACCAAAAACCTGCCCCTTTCGAGTCTCCATGTGCCGAAGGATGAACTTCTATTCCTGGTTCTACAATTTCTCCAGCCTCTGAAATAATAATTCGCCCATTATTTAGGGCTGTATTTTGTTGAAGAATTAAACTGTTTTGAGATAACCATTGCTCCTCACCCTTTTTCCGAACATCTACCCGATAGCCGAAAACGCCCAGTGGTGTATCAACATCACTTCCACTTTCCTCTTCTTTTTTAAGCATTTGGCGATTATACCAAATCGCGATCTGCTCATCATCCCACCCTAAACGAATACCAACATCTTTTAACGGAGGGTTAGATTTATCTTTTTCTTGGAGCAAATCTTGATTAACGGGCTGATTGGCATGAACGATTTTAGCGAAACCATCATCATAAAAGATTGCATCTTTTAAAACTTCATCGTAACCAACATTATTAACGGCAGTTTGAGCAACTGGAAATTGTACTGCAGAAAACAGTACTCGTTCATTAAGCCCTTTCAAAGCTGGAATTCTTGCTGCATATTTCATTCCATCTAAACCTTCGAAAGCACTACCAGCTGCAAAACCTGTATAAAGCCAGCCACCGTTTTCAAAAAGATTTGCCGCATCATTAACAGCGATTGAAGCTTTATAAATTAAACCTGCCTTTTCTGCCAACGCAGGATTCCTTAAACAGAGTGCAGTTACTTTCCCCCAAGACAAAACATCTCTTTGAGTATTTTTATCTGTGTTTTCTGTGTTTTTATTTTTTATAGCACAACTGTATTCATCTCCAGTAACCGCATACTTACTTCTTGCTCTTACGAAATTAAAAGAGCTGCGATAACTGTCGGGCAAATATTTTCTAATAGAAACATTTTTATATCTATCAAGTGCATCTCCTGAACGCTGCTCTGCTTTTCCCGATTCTGCATCGCTGATTTTCATCCCATCAGTAAGTTCCATCTGAGTTTTTAATGCCTCCCAAATTTCGCGACTTGATGTAATTTGGTTTTCAATTATTAATGATGAGGATTCTAATGCATTACCTGCCAGGGGTAATCCATCTAAGCTATTTATAACCATAGCTTTAAATAGAAGTTCTGTGTCTGCAAAAGCTGGTAAGCCAGCTTCTAAGGGCAACAGCGGATTTAAATTTCTCGGAATAACAACAATATTAAACGTTATCCGACCATTTTGATAATATTGAGGGAAAGTTAAAATACAAAGACTTGGTTCCATGATAATCTTAATTAAGAATTAAGCAATGAGATTTGTTATTAAGCAATTTGACGGGTTTCTTCCCATGTTTCGGTAAAATTGATATCGATAACCCAGAAAATACTGATATCTAGAGCAAAGGTACACATGGCAATACAGCTTGTTGGTCCACCATTTAATTGTTTCTGAATTTTACCCGCTGCTTCAATTTGAATGGTAATGGTTACAATACCACCAAATATTTCTGCACGACCACGGAAATAAATAAACGCTCCAACAACCAATTCTTTGGTATTTAGCGACATATCTACACCAACCATGTACATTACCGCTACGCTGCCTATTACAGGAAGGCCAACACAGAGCTCTACTCCAAAACCAAATTTAAAATACAAGGTGGGCGGGCTCTTTAAATCGGCGGCTAAACCAACTTCAGCTCTGCCAGTTGCATAAATTGTTGCTGCCGCGAGCGAAACACACATAACTCTTAAGTCTGCCCCTAATTCTAAAAACGCACCAGCCGAAGGCATAACCTGATCTATAGTTTTAGGTATTTTTATTGGCTGATTGAAATAACAACCAATTTTAAAGGAAGCATCAAGTTTTAGAGGTGTAGTTGGCGAATTGTAATTAACCGGATCAAAAGGGAATTTTACAAAAGGAATTTCTTTTGATGCTTTGAATTTATAATCCCAGCTATCGGCAGCATTACTCATCGCAATCTTCAATCCTTTTTTAACCGCTTCAACAGGCTGTGTTGGGTCCAGATTATCTAAAAATTCAAGAATCTGATATATTTTCTCTAAAGGTTCAGCCAATTTAAGTTGTGGTGCGCTTCCTGATTCAAAACCAGGATTTAAGGATGCTTTAGCCTTAAAATCGCCACTTATTGTCATCAATGATTTGAAAGAAGCTAAATCGACAACAATACTCATGTTACCCATCTCGTTTTTCCATTTATCTATTGCGCCTTCAGAATCTGTTACATAATCTACTAGCGTATTAGAACTTGGTCCTGTTTTTGGATCACTTTTGTATTTAATATACATTCTGAATGGAGAATCCTCAGAACCAATAACATCGAAGGTAAAATTATCTGGCACTTTAAAACCAGTAATTGCTTTTGATAAACCACCAGGAAGTATTTTAGTTACTGCGGATGCAACATCTTCTATTTTTATTGCATTACCAATATTTGGAAACGGGCCTTTACTATTCAGCAACCTAAAACTATCTGCCAATAATGGTGCTTCAGTTAAAAGTTGACCAATTTTTAATGTATCGTAACTTGGATCAGCTAATAGAAGTTTTTGCGTTCCTGTGTTTTGTACAAAACCGTACCTTTTAGCAAAAAAGGATTCGTTATCATTAAGTAATGCTTCAGGAAAACTAATTTTCGAAATATTTTTAGGGCCCGGAATACTAAATGACGGTTCTTTTCTATCGCGTAAACCGTCTCTTATAACAGGTACACTTTCTTTATTTGCAACAGGAACTACATTACCAGTAATTTTATCAAGCTCTATAACGCTCCAGCTTCCATCGGCAGGCAACTGAACTGACCCCTTTGCTGCAGCAATAAAAGCAAATTTATTTTGATTATTCCCCCTGGAAGATGCAGAAACATCAACACGGTTAACCTGAATTACTTGCTCACTGGCACCAAGATTTAAAATGCAATCAACATTCCCTCCCACCGAATTCTGACTACGCATCATTAATTCTTTAAAAACATGCTGAGGAACAGGAACACCTTCTGGTGCGAGTTGTAAATAGCCTTTAAATTGCTTTCCAGTGTGCCTTTTATATTTGCTATAATCTCCCTTTCCTTCTACATCTAACAGTACGTCGGCATCAAAAGTAACCCCAATAAATTGCGCATGAACTAAAGAACCCGCAACATCTTGATGCACATAGTTCGATGGATCAGCTTTCCAGTACTCACCAGCCTGAGGCATGTAATCAATCGAAATAATATCACCAGAAACTTCCTTGATATTGTGCACATTATATAAACCGCCAACTAAGCCAGGGTAAATGAAATATGGATTATCAAACGAACCTACATTGCCTTGTGGGTTTTTCTTGGCCTCAAAAGAAAAATCAAAAATACCATCACTTTTAGCTTGCCAACCGCTATCCTCTCTATAAATTATGGCATTATTTCTTCGGTAAAAAGTAACTGTTCTTACCATGCAAATTCCCCATGGATAAACCATACTTACCGCTTGCACAATCTCATGAGATAGACGGCCTCTCATTACATCGAATTTAACCTGAGCAATTGTGGCAAATTTCGACAATGGCGCCAACCAGTTACTAAAGGTACTGGCTCCGTAACCCGAAAAATCGATATGTGTTAAAGGAACACCTCCAGATTGAATTCCTGACTCACTAAATCTCCCTGAAAATATGGTGTGTACACTTGCTCCTAAAATACTTTGGGTTAATGGCTCATTGTATTCGCCAATTAAATTTTTCATCTGTACAGTGAGACCACTCATTTCTGGAGGACTCATGGAATCAAATGGCTTGTTAGCGGCAATTCTAAACTGCAAACCACCTTTTAATTTAAGTTGTTGGAGTTCAAATTCGGGAACAATAAAATCTAAATGCCTGTTGTTTACCGTTGCCTGCTGCGCATTATAGGGCACCAAATTAGCAATAGAAAATTTGCCATTTGGTAAGCCAAAAAGTATGGCACTCCTTAAATTCCCATCTTTCTCTAAAGGATTTAAAGGTGTTGGATAAGTTCCCGCCACAACATCATCTGGCTTAAGGTTACGCCGAAAACGGGTCATATATTTCAGGGGATCAATATCTATTACATGACTATCAAGCTGTGTAAATACGGTTGCTGGTCCTTGATCACTGTAACCGAGGATGCCCATTTTAGGATATGTACTATCATCAGGTGGAGTTAAATTAATCAATGGTTCCCAGGTAATATGAGGCAAAGTAAAGCCGTTTAACATTGCCATGGGCGATCGCAAATTCATTTTCTCAATATTTACAACCTGTTCAGAAACTTGTTTAATTTTTGCGTAACCAGCAGAAACCGATCTAATTTGATTAAACGACATCGAAATACCTAACAAATCGTAATTTGTACTTAAATCCAGTAACGAAAACACGTGTGGCGTTCTCAAACTGGCAGAATTTTTCATCCTGTCGTACACCGCATGTTCAGTTGAAACCATTGCAACCGCAAATTGACTGTTACTGCTTTCCAATTCTTTGCCAGCAGGTTGAATCATTGGAGGAGCAACCAGATTGGTGTTATAATTTAACTTAAAATCAACTTTAACTGCTGCAATACCAGCATTACTTTGCTCCCAATCGCAAGTTGAAGTAAGTAAACCAGCCATGCTTTGGTTGTAACTTGCAGCATCGCGAAAAGTTGCAACGGCTCTACTTGGACGGTGTATAGTTTCTGTAGTATAAGGATGCGGTAAAGTTGGAATCAGGTCGGTTAAACCGTAAAGAATTGTTAGTTTACCCTTGTTGATTACGTTTTCCGTATTCCAACTTCCTGTTAATATTAATCCTGCTGGTGGCGTACAAAGTAGATAAGCATTTTCTAAAGCAAACCGATATCGTAAATCAGCTTTTTTTATTTCCTTGAATTTAACTGGCGATATCAAATTTTCGGTATTTTCTGCAACGATGTTTTGTTCATAAAGCATGTCCTGATCGATAACCATTAGCTGCGATAATGCGGTAGATGCATACTTAACATATATGCTATCTCTAGTCTTTGGTGCAACTGGTGTTCCGTCTGCCTGCAAAGGTTTATCAGCATCAACCTGAATATTGGCTAATGCAACAATGCCCTCCACTCCTTCTTCCAAACATGTGTAATCGAATTTTTTCTTTCGATTAAAGGATAATTTCAAATCAGTTTTAATTCCTGATCCTAAAGTGGTATCCCACATTTTGTAGTTTTCTTCAATAGTTTTGAAATCGGCTTTTAACTCATGAATTAGAAATAATCCTTGTTCTGCAAATATAATCGGACTATTTAAAGCGACAGGTAATCGGCTATCTAAACCGTGCCAACTGCATTGCAAGCCAGGCTTCAAAAATAAAGTCAAGGCTCCATTGTTTCGAATGGCAAATGGTTTAGTAATATCAAGTTCATTTAAAGAAAGAGACCAACACGAATATCTTATCTCAGCTTCGCCATTAATTATAAAAAAAGTAGATTTCACATCAGAAGAAATAAACCTTTCACTATCCGATGGCATTTGAATAAGGAGTTTATCAAGCGAAGCTTCAAAGGTGGCAGGTTTATTTGTATAAGAAAACGATCTGATATCACCATATAATTTCCAACTGGCAGTGTCAATTCGGTTAATGGTTATTTTTTTTACCGCATAAGCCAGCACTAACAGGTTCGGTAGTTTAACATCCGAAGCTCTTGAATCAGAGCCATACAAATCGGTACCTTTTGGAGCAAAAGTATTATCTAAATTTAACTCTAAAGCAAAGGTAATTTCGGCACTGAGCTTTATAGAATCGGCAAGCACGCTTACTGCTTTAGAAAAGGTTACTTTACCCGAATTCACTTTAAAGCCTGTATATTTTGTATTACCTGCACTCGGTGCGAATAGATCTGCACGAATCCAGATGCTACCTTTCGCCAAACTATATCCGTTATTTCCTCTGGTAATTTTCGATAATTTTAAAGGAATGAGCATTAATGGTTTTGAATCGCCATTTAAGTAAATTGGTATCAGTTTTTCGTATGTAAGAAAATCATACCAAACTAATCGCCCATCATTCGCGATAAATGGCCCCAAAGTTTTAGAAACACCAGCAATGGATGTTAACCCACCTAAACTAGATAAAGCCTTAGAATTTGAAACTAAACTAGAAAGCTTTGTAATATTATTCAAAGATGAGAAAGGAGTTTCTCTTCGAATAACCAATTGATCGTTATCTACTTTTGGTACATTAAGGGCCGAAAATTCGCTTAAAAGTTGATTTCTGTTGATATTTTCTGTAATCTGAGTTAAAGTTTCCGTTTTTAAAGTGCGACTACTAACTGCTGGAACATCGGATTGTTTTAGTTGATTTAGCAGCACACTGATTTCTTCTGAATGAGCTTCTGATTGAATTATCAAATCGTGAACCAGATTCAAGTGGCTTTTTAAGGAGATAGTTTTGGCCATTTTAAGGGATAATTACGGCATAAATGCCAATTAAAAATTAAAAACGAAATGCAAAAAAACTATAATCGAATAAGTGTAGCTGTAAAAAAAGATAGAGCAAATAATACAGGAATAATACGCACCAGTGGCTCTTTCAGAAGAAAGCCTTTCAATAATCTAACTTTAAGATCCTGTTATGTAAGCATACATATACACTATGTAAATCTGCAATAAAATTCTTGTTGTATAAATACCTGTTTTACGGTATAATGGAAAAAACCAGACGAAAAAAACCCAATAAATCTGAAACTTTTTTAACAAAGGTTAATAACCTAAGTTTTGTTCATAACTATATTAAACAACTTAACAACGAACAGGTTATCTATTTAATACACAAAAACAAGGCTTATGAAAAAGTGCATTTATGTTGTAGAAGATAACCCAAGTATTAGAGAGATAATTGAGTTTTTATTAACTGAAGAGCTTTACGAAGTTAAAAGCTGTCGGGATACCAAAAGTTTTTGGCACCAAATGGAAAATCAAAAACCAGACATGATTATTCTGGATATTATGTTACCCGATGGAAATGGAATAGACATTTGTGCAAAGCTGAAACAAAACGTAAAAACATATGCGATTCCAGTTATGATGATGTCTGCCAATAATAATTTAGCACATGTAAAATCTAAATGCACAGCTGAAGATTTTATCAATAAACCTTTTGATTTAAATGATTTTGCAAAACGTGTAGAAAAGTATGTCCCAAACTAGTCTTTAAAATATATTAACATTGGTGCAAAACTTTTTCAATGTAAATATTGTTCAATTAGTGATTTTTGAAAACAACCAAATCATAATTACTCCTCATATGAAATCTATTTTAACAGATACGGAATACAAACAAATTATTCGCCGTATCGCAACGCTTTCTTCTCTATCAGCTAAAGTTACTGATTTTGAGGAGTTAAAAACCTTGAGCGCCTTAGCTATGGATTACGAAACCCGTAGATATGATTTCAGTTTATCTTACAACTCGGCCGCTCAAAATTTCTCAATTAACCAGCATTAGTGCTCGATAATTGTGGGGTATTCTTTTTAATTTTATTACTGGTTAACATAACCATTATTAATGCTGTAGATAGAAAAGCACCTTGAATGATGTATGCCCTTCTTTTTTGCTTAATGCCCTTATAAAAATTATAAAATGCAATTGCGCCCATTCCCGCCAATTCTATATTCT
>Ga0247815_10002338_pt1 | contig 14024 bp, 13 predicted proteins | sample UWRJL194509B1_FD_181014 | JGI IMG/M metagenome (GOLD analysis project Ga0247815, IMG submission 181014) | Plant litter microbial communities from Arlington Agricultural Research Station in Wisconsin, United States - UWRJ-L194-509B-1 | ecosystem: Environmental > Terrestrial > Plant litter >... | reverse complement strand
GCCCGATGGCCGATCATGTGCGCCCGATTTTGCCGGCGTTGATCGATTGGCTGGGCGGCAGCGCGCGCATCGCGGTGCAGGTCTTCCTCGTCATCAGCGGTTTTCTGGCGGCCAAATCGCTGTCGCCGTCGGGACACGCGGGATTGTCCGATCCAGTCGGCGCGATCACGCGCCGTTACGTCAAGCTGGCGCCGCCCTTCGTGGCCGCCACGCTGCTGGCCGCCGCCGCGTCCCTGCTGGCCGCCACCTGGATGGCGCATGACTCCATTTCCGCACCCGCCACTTTGAGCCAGTTGGGCGCGCATGCGCTGCTGCTGCATGGCGTGCTGGGCTACCCGTCGCTGTCGGCCGGCGCCTGGTATGTCGCCATCGACTTCCAGTTGTATGCGGTCATGGTGCTGGCGCTGTGGCTGGCCGGTCACCTGGCGGGCAAACGCAGGCTGCCGGCGCTGATGCCCTTCGTGGTCGCGCTGGGCGTCGCGCTGTCGCTGTTGTACTTCAATCTGGATGCGGGTTGGGATAACTGGGCGCCATACTTCTTCGGCAGTTACGGCCTCGGCCTGATGGCGTGGTGGGCCAGCGATTCGCGCCGTCATTCCGGTGCCGTGGCGTGGCTGGCGGCGATGGCCCTGCTGCCGACGATGGCCGCGCTGTTGCTGGAGTTCCGCAGCCGCATCGCCTTGGCCTTGCTCGTCGCTTGCGTGCTGTTCCTTTGGGGGCGCGTCAAGACCGCCTCCAACGGCCGCGCCTGGCCGCTGGTCAACAGCCTGGGCCGCATATCGTATTCGGTGTTCCTGATTCACTTCCCGGTGTGTTTGCTGGTCAACGCCGCGTTCACGCGGTTTGTCCCGGCCGAGCCGGTATCGCAGGCGCTCGGCATGTTGATCGCGTGGGCCGCCAGCCTGGCCGCCGGCGCCGCCTTCCACCGCTGGGTTGAGGTCCCGCTCGGCCGCGCGGTGCATTTCGCCACGGCGAAAATCGTCGCGCGTCCGTTGGCGGCTTAGGCATCGTAGCCCTTAAACTTCTTTTTGTCGTTGCAGGTCGAGTCCGAGCGCCGCTCTCCGCAGGCGGCCGTTGCGGCGCAAATAAGCGAAGGCGGCGCGCGTGTCGTACATCAGTTGATAGTGGTAGTAGTTGATTTGCTCCAGCACCGCTAACGCCAGCAAACCATATGACCACTGCAGGTCGGCGTCCGAGGCTCTGGCGTCGTTGGTCGCCGCGATCAGCGCGGCGGCTGCGGCGATCACCGCATAGTTCGACAATTTGAAGAAGCGATACAGTGGCTGGAAGTATGCCGGCAATGGCTGGCGCGACAATACCGACTGCAACTTGAGATGCCAGTACAGTCCGCCCTGCGCCAGGATGTAGCTGACCAGCAGGAGCGCCGCGCCGCGCATCGTCCAGGCGACGGGATCGCCCGACCTTTGCCAGTCGAAACAGAAGATGGCGGGCAAGGCCAAGACGCAGAACGTTTCGGCATTGCGTAGATATCTCATCCGGGCGGGTAGGGGCTGCATGCGTTGGACTGTCGCTAAGGAATTGGCAACTTTAGCATAGACTGCTCAGCCCAAACATGCGGCGCCGGCGCCGATCAAGGCGTTTTTTTCTTTTGCACCTGCCGCTGCTGCTGTTTGCGCTGGGTCTGATTCTTGTTCTGCTTGGCTTGGTAGATGGTGGCGGCGTCCAGCTTGGCCTGGGCGACGGTGCGCAGCTCTTCCTTGTCGTCGTGGGTGACGAAGAAATCGTTGGCTTGCGCGTCGACCACCAGCTTGATCGCGGCCTCGTCCTCGAGGTCGTATATTTCGGCGAGGAGGGTGGTGACCTCGTCCAGGAATTCTTCGTAAGTCATGGCGTGCTTTCTGTCTGTAAAACAGCAAAGCCAACCCAAGGTTGGCTTCGCTGATGAATCGTGTGGGTCGTGCGGGAGGCGAACCGGCGATCAAGGATCAAAGAACCTGATGCGGCGGACATCGTTGAGCGGGATTTTACCATAGGCCCGCTAGCCGGCGTCGCGGCTCAAGCGGCGCGTTTCGCGCGCCGTCAAGCCGAAATTGCTGCGGTAGGTGCGGGAGAAGTGCGCCGCGTTGCTGAAACCGTAGCGGAAAGCGATCTGGCTGATCGACAGACCGGCGTGGCCGTTGTCGCGCAAGGCGTCGTGGCATAGCTTCAATCGGGTTTCCCATAACCAAGTGCTGAGCGTTTGCTCCTCCGCCGCGAACACCCGGTGGATATGCGCGGTGGAGATCGACAGACTCTTGGCCATCGTGGCTACCGAAAGTTCCGGGTCATGCAACTGGCTCAGCGCGAATTCGCGTATGCGCTGGACGTGGAAGCGCGCCAACCTGGAACGCTGCGACGGGCCGCCACCCGGCGTCGCCAGGCAGGCGGCCAACATGTCCACCAGCGCCTGCGCCGCCAGCGCCGCCGCTTGCGGCGGCAAGCTTCCGACCGGCATCGCGCAGTGACTGTCGAGCATCACGCTCAGCAATCGCACCAAGGGTTGTCGGCTCGGCAGCAAGGTCGCCGTCAGCGCGTCCGCCGCCGCATGACGCGCCCGCAGCAGTTTTCCAGGAAGCAGCAGCACTTGGGCCGCGCCCCGCAAGCGCAGCGCGAACGGCCGGTCGCGCGTCACCAGCGCCAGATCGCCGGTCTCCAGGCGCGCGCTGCGGCCATCTTGCTCGACGACGGCGCCGCCATCGCCCTGTCCTTGGATATAGGCCAAAAACAAGCCGGATTCCAGCCATCGCCCGTGCTGCGCTTCCGCCGCATTGTCCAGCAAGGCGATGGATAGCGGTCCCAGCGCGCGCAGACGCGGGGAGCCGCGCGTGGCCGCGCCCAAGTCCGGGAGAGTTTTGAGCAACAAATGCGCGCCTTTGGGTAAATTATTATCAATACAGTTGCATTATTATAATAATAATTTTAGCAACTTGTAAAACTACTTTTGGTACAACGCTGCGTGCCTTTTCCCACTTGGTTCTTAAAAGGAACATCAATGAAATTGTCAACCTTGCATCAAGCCAGTCCCGCCCCGCGCCGTCATGCATCGCACCTGATTCCCTTGTTGCTTGCCTTGGCCGTGAGCCAGGCTTATGCCGCGCCGTTGCGCGGCGCCGACGTGACGGCGACGCAAAGCGCCAACGGGCCCGGACCGGTGGCGGTGCGCGCGGTGGCCAACGGCGGCGCTGGCGAGGCGGGCGTCGGGCGCGAGGAGGTCGGCGAGAGCGGCGCCGCCGGCGGCGCGGCGCAGGCCCACGCCAGCGGCGTGACCCAGGGAAGCGGCAGCGCCACCGTGGTGGCCGAGGCCTTCGGCGGCAACGGCGGCGATCAAGGGCTGGCATGGTACGACAACGACAGCTACTACGGCGGCAAGGGCGGCGACGCCGGCGCCAGCGCCACCGGCCAGTCCGGCAGCGGCGCGGTCAGCGTCACCGCGCGCGCGACCGGCGGCAACGGCGGCGCGGGCTATTACTCTACGCTGTCCGGCAACGGCGGCGGCGTGGCGCTGGTCAACGCGGTGTCCGGCGCGACCAGCGGCGTGTTGACCCTGAGCCAGGAGGCGAACGGCGGCACGTCGGTGACCGGCGGCGGCATTCACAACTTCGAATGGTTCGACAGCCGCGTTCGCGGCGGCGACGCCGCGTCGACCTTGACGCTGAGCGATGCCGGCGCCAGCGCGGTCAAGGTCAACATCAGCGCCGTCGGCGGCTATGGGCTGAACGGCGGCGGCGGCCGCGGCGCGTTGACGCTGAGTTCGACGCGTGAGGGCGCGTCGCTGGAAGGCACGGTGCTCGGCCGTGGCGGCTCCTCCTCCAACGGGACGGGGGGCGCGGGTAGCAGCGTCCTGGTGCTGCAGGGCAGCGGCGACGTGCTTGGGCGCAGCACCGCCATCGGCGGCGGCGACCAAGGCTACGCCTACTTCGGCGGCGGCAACGCCACCAGCAGCGTCAACGCGGTGGGCGGAGGCGCGGTGGATGCGCGCGCGCTGGCGAACGGAGGCAATAACCGCTCCGCCAACGGCGGCGCGGCCACCGCCACCGCGTTCGGCCAGTCGTCCGGCGGCCCGGTCTATGTGAGCGCCAGCGCGGTCGGCGGCAATGGCTACGAAGGCGCCGGCGCCAGCGCCAGCGCGCGCGGCGTGTCGACCGGCGGGGGGACGGTGACGGTGCTCGCGCATGCGCGTGGCGGCGATTTCAACGATTCGTTTGATTGGCACACCAGCTACGGCAGTGTCAGCCTGGACAACGCGGTCTCGGGCAGCACCAGCGGCCTGTTGACCCTGACGCAGACCGCCGAAGCCGGCTTCGGCGGCGGCGCCTCTTCGGTCCTGACGCTGACGGATGCGCTGGCCTCCGGGGTGTCCGCCACGGTGAGCGCGCGCGGCGGCGACAACGCCAACGGCTCGCCGGGCGGCGCCACCGCGTCGCTGCGGCTGGGTTCGACCGTTCAGGGCGCCGCCGTCAGCGGCACCGCCATCGCCATCGACGGACGCTCCAGCGGCCCCAGCGGCGGTGCCACCAGCCTGGCGCAGACCTCCGCGCTGGGCGCGGCGACCAGCATCAGCAGGAGCGAGTCCGGCTACCATGGGTACGGTACCGCCGCCAGCGCCGTTGCGCAAGCGACGTCCAACAACGCCGCCGACGCGTCGGCCACGTCGCTGGGCGGCACCAGCGGCACGGCCAGCGCGTCGAGCCGGACTTTGCTGGCCGGTGGCCGCAGCGCGGCGTATGCCGTGGTCGCCACCACCGATTATGCCAACGCGAAAGCCAGCGCCACGGGCGTGGGCGCGGCGTTGATCACGGCGGTGGCGCAAGGCAGCGGGACCAGCGGCATCGTCCAGGCCGACAGCGGCGCCAGCGGTGGTGGCCTGCGGGTGGCGGCCGTGGCGACCGCGCCCGTGTTCGGCAGCGCCCGGGCGGAAAGCGCGGCGAACGTCGGCGGCCCGTCCTACTCGCTGCCGAGCTTGGGCGCAGCCCAGGTGATCTCGAATGTCAGCGGCGTCACCGACGGCGGCGCCTCCATCCTGCCCGCCGGCGGCCCGCTCGCCGCGTTGGCCGGGACGCTGGTTGGCAGCGGTGTTCAGGCGGCGTCGTATGCGCCCGAGGCTGCCGGAAACGTGGTCACCTACGTCACCAGCGGCGCATTCCAGTTCAGCGCGGCGGCGGACCAGCATTTGCTGCTGGGCTTCCTGGGGGCGTCATCGTTGAACACGGGCTTCGACCTGCTCAACCTGACGATCAGCAACAACGGCGCGGCGTTGTACAGCCATTCCTTTTCCACGCTGGACGAGGCCAATCTGTTCTTCAACGCCCAAGTGCTGGACCTGGGCTTGCTCGGCGCCGGCTTGCAGGACGTGACGGTCACTTCCGAGCTGATCGCCAGCAGTGCCAACGGCTACGCGTTCAGCTACGTGATCGGCAGCGGCCTGTTGACGGCGACGGCGGTGCCTGAACCTTCCACCTGGCTGCTGTTGCTGTTGGGCGCCACCGTGCTGCTGGTGACGCGGCGGCGCGCGACGTCGGAAGGCGCGGTGTCATGAGCGCGCCGCTGCACGTGGCGGGCGCCGCTCCGGCGCTGCGGGAAAACGTCGCGGCGGCGCCGCCCACAATGTCCGCCACGGCGCACCGGCCGTTGTGGGCGGCGGCCTTGCTGATCGGCCTGGTGGCGGCGCTGGCGCTGTCGGCTAAGGCTGGCCTGGAGTGGCGGCGCGAGGCGTCGCGGGCGCTGGCGTTGGGCGCACCCGGAGGCCTGTACAGCGTTCAACTGCTGAATGGACAGGTGTACTACGGCACTTTGCTGGAGGCGCGGCCTGGCAGCGTCAAGCTGGGCGATGTGTACTACACCCAGACTTTTGTTCAGCCGGACGGCCGACAGGCCAACCGCGTTGTCAGCCGCAAGAAAAACGACTGGCACGGTCCGGAATGGCAAGTCATCGCCAACGACAAGATCCTCATGGTCGAGGCGGTAGGGGCGCAGTCCCAACTCGCTCGGCTGATCGCGCAGGATAAAAGCGCCGCACCGGTACGGTAGCACACCGCGGAACCTTGGCGCGTGAAGCGGATGGATAGCGCAAGGTGGTTGACTTGGCCAAGGCGCGGCGGTGTCGCACAATCCGAAAAGCCCACGAACCGAAATGCGTGGGCTTCCCGGTCAACGCGGATCAGGTGTTCAGGCCGCCATCCACGGTGAGGATGGTGCCGGTGATCTGCTTCGCCGCCGGGCTGGCGAGGAAGGATACCGCCGCCGCGATATCCTGCGGTTCGGCGTAGCGGCCCAACGGCATCAGCGACACCTGGAACGCGGCGAACTCGCCGTCGGCCGGATTCATATCGGTGTTGGTCGAGCCCGGCTGAACCAGATTGACGGTGATGTCGCGCGCGCCCAGCTCGCGCGCCAGGCCCCGCGTGAACGAATGGAGCGCGGACTTGGTCATGTAGTACACCGTCGCGCCTTCGCCGACGATGCGCTCCGCGCCGGCGGAACCGATGTTGATGACGCGGCCGCCCTGCGTCAGATGGGGGATCGCGGCCTGCGCGGTCAGCACCGGCGCGCGCACGTTCACGTCCAGCAGCGCATCGATCTGTTCCACCGCGATATCGGCGACCGGCGCGTAGAGGGCGATGCCGGCGTTGTTCACCAGGATGTCGATGCCACCCAACGCCTCCGCAGCCGTCTCGACCGAGCGCTTGATCGCGGCCGGATCGGCGCTGTCGGCCTGGATGGCGATCGCCTTGCGCCCTTTGCCTTCGATGGCGCGGACAACTTCAGCGGCGCGATCGGCGGAGCGTTCAAAGGTGATGGCCACATCGGCGCCTTTTTCCGCCAACTCCAAAGCAATCGCGGCACCGATGCCTCGTGATGCGCCGGTGACGAGCGCACGTTTTCCTTCTAGTTCGTTCATGACTTTTCCTTTTATGTAATGATTGGCACAGAAATAATAAGACGCGCCAAAGGCGATGTCAATGATTTCTGTGTCGATCAATACAAAATTTATGGAAGCGGTTGTGTAGGCTTGGCGGGGCACGTATACTGGTCGCAATGCAAAATACCGACGACATCAGCAACACCGGCCAAGACGCCAGCCCGCGCACGACACGCGGGCGGCCGCGCGCCTTCGATCGTGAGGCCGCGTTGTCGCGTGCCATGCGCCTGTTCTGGCAAAAGGGGTATGCGGCGACTTCGATGAGTGATCTGACAGAATCGATGGGGATCGGCTCGCCAAGCCTGTACGCGGCCTTCGGTTCCAAGGAAGCGTTGTACGCCGAGACTTTGCGGCATTATCAGGAAAGTTTTCAGGCGCTGGGCTGGACGAACTTTTGCGCCGCCAGCACGGCACGTGATGCGGTGCGGGCTTGGTTGATGGATTCCGCCGCGTTCCTGACGGGATCGATGGTTGACGTGCCGCTGGGCTGTATGGTCACTCTTTCCGCAGTCGGCAGCGAAGGCTATCAAGAGCTTGGAGAACTGGCGCGAACCGCGCGCGCGGCGCCGTTCGATCGTCTGATGGGGCGCTTGGAGAAGGCGGTCGCCGACGGCGAGATTGCGCCCACAGTCGACCTCCCAGCATTGGGGCGGTTTGTGCAGGCGGTTCAGAATGGCATGTCGATCCTGGCGCGCGACGGCGTAAGCCGCGCCGAACTGGAATCGGTGGCCCAGGTCGCGATGCTGGGCTGGGACGCGCGAACCTTGCCGGCAAGCTGACCCGAGTCGGGCAGCAAGCTGCGAAACAGCGGACACGATTGCTGTTTTATTCTGAGAGGGGGATCCCATGATCGAAGGAACTTGCCTTTGCGGCGCGGTGCGTTGGGAGTTTGACGGCGAGCCGGACGGGGCCACCGTCTGCAACTGCACTGCATGCCGCCGCTATGGCGCGCTGTGGGCGTACGATTACGAAAACGAAGGCATCCGCGTGACTGGTGAGACCAAGGGCTACATCCGTGGGCGCGCACTGGCGTTTCATTTCTGTTCTAGTTGCGGTTGCATAGTGTTCTGGCGCGCGAAAGAACTCGACGACGCCGGCCGGCGCCGTATCGCGGTCAACCTGCGCTTGGCGGAGCAGGGCACGGTCGGCCACATTCCCATCGACCACTTCGACGGCTTCGATAGCTTCGATGATTTACCTCGCGACGGCAGGTGCGTATCGGACTACTGGTCCTGAGTGCATTCCTCTACGTCCGCGTATCAGGGGCGGCTTGACTTGAGACGTCTGACACTCCCTCAGGCTGCGGCTTGCTTTCGATCCGGAAGCGCCTGGAGAATTTGAACGTTCGGCTGGCGCCGCTTGGGTCGGCAAAGAATGGAGAGGCGAACTCCCGCTCGGCGAGCAGCACCATGCGCCAGACGGTGCCGCCGAAAAAGCGAAATGTCAGCGCGTCCGGCGGATGCAGGCTCAGCTCAGCAAACGTCCCGGTGGAATACATCGCGCCGAGCGTGGCCGCATCGACCAAGGTCATGCCAGCGTCGAACATATAGATGCGCAGCATGTCTTCGAATGGGATGTCGTCGGTGAAGAAGGCGATGCGACAGCCTTGCCATTCCACAGCCGCTTCCAGCACGGCTCCGATCACGATCAGCCTGGTTGGCTCGCCGTCCAGCAGCAATTCCGAGGATGCCAACTGGGTATCCGTATAGGGTGACGCCGGCCGCGCCGCGAATTCGGTGGTCGACAGTAATCTCACGAGCTTGCTCCATCAGATAAAGCCAGCGACGATGGCCGCCAGGGCGTCACGACAAACGCATCTATTTCGGCCGATTTTCTTTGTCGTGACCGATGTGTACTTCGGCTTGATTCGAGGTCGTAATCGAGGCACTCCGCAATTCCTGCATGGAGTTTTTCGGTGATTCCGGTTTGGGATTGCCGGAAATCTGAAACCGCCGATGAAATCGGAACGGCCTGCTTAAGCCGCGAGGATCCTTGATAAAGGGAATAGCGAAGACCTCTTCACTGAACAACTCCAAGGTCCAGTCAGTGTCACCGAAAAAAAGAAAGCGCACGGTGTTGGGCGGACAAAGCTCCAATAGTGAAAAGACGCCGGTGGCGTACATCCATCCGAGCTGGGCGGAATCCACGATATTCAAGTTGGCGTCGAACAGATAAATGCGCAGCGTCTCTTCGTGCATGATGTCGTCAGTCACAAACACGAGCAGCAGCTCATGCCATCGTATCGCGGCTTCCAGCACTGCGCCGTTGATGACCTGTCCGGTTGGATGCTGGTTCAATATCAATTCGCTTTGCGGCATGCCCTCGCTGAACGGCGAGCCGATCAGGCGAAGTGAAACTTCAGAGGTTTGAACGAGCTTCACGACATTCCTACCACAAAGAATGAACGCCAAAGGCGGCCAGCGCACCGTCTACAAACGCGCCTATTGTGACGCAAACAGGAGCACCAGGGCGGCACGCGAGACCCGCTATAGCGCCCCCTGCAATACCTCCGCCGACCCAGCGCTGATCGATAAAAGTTCCTTCCCAGTCGCTGAAACTTTGTCGGTAGAGGTCGCGATATTATATGCAGAGATGGAGTGTTGACGGAGCAACGGAGTTCAATTCCGTGGATATGCGCGGGCTGGCGTCGGACGGGGTTAGGCATTGGTCGGCGCGCGCTCATCGAGAGGGATGAGGTCGAGAGTTTTCTGTGGGCCTTTGTCCCGTGTATTCCTGGTCGGCTTGGCTGACGTCTTATCGTGGATTATTAGTAATACTTGTCTCGGATCAATTTCAGAGCTTTCTGTGCAGCTTGTACGCCCGATTTAAACAAGAATTTTAGGAGAATTAGCAATCTTTTAGCGAGTGTTTTTTTTAAATTTTTCTCAGTGGTATCGTTCTGAATTTCGCTGCCAAGTTGAGAAGGATGTTTATCTACCAGACCTCTGGCAAAAAGCGACTCCCAAGAAATCCCCGAATCCGAAAAAAATTCTTTACATTTTTCAGAGACAGAAATAGTCCCCAGTTTCCCTGTTATCCATGCAATAGCTAGCTCACCGCGTACTATCGTAGCCTGTTTGTCTGCGTCATCAAGCGCAATTTTCGTAAGAAATTGCCGCAAATCAGGATCCAATTCTTTATTTTTAATCGAACGCAACATTCCGAGCCACAGCAGTCGTTCGGTATAATTTTTTGAAAAATTCCGAACAGCTAGGAAAGCTGGTGCGGGAAATTGGTCAGCATTAAGGGCTTTGGACGCAGCGTGCCGTAGTTGCTGCATACCGCTCGCGCATGAAAATAGAGTTTGCATTGGACTCGAACCTTGTGCCAAGGCGACTGATTCTGCACCTAAATTAGGAAGCGCATCGCATCCATGTGCAATAAAGAAAGGATCTACAGTTATCCCGGTAGCAGTCGAGGCTAGAACCGAAATCCTATCTATGATCCGACCGTCGAACTCGCCAGATGCTTGCGCAATTCCGGTCAGGGTCTTGAATTCCCTACACCACGGACAATCGAGTTGATTATGCCAGTGCGGTAGGATGATTTTCTGAATGTGCGTTACAGTAGACTTCCAGCTATGATTTTTCGTCATACCATCCACGACGCTCTTGTACTCGCGTTCTGAAGCTGGTGTTGCTACCAAAGTCCAGAAGTGTATATTTTGAAGGTGAGGTACCAAGGCGGCACGATTCTCCCGAAGAAATTTGTTTATATTTTGCAGTGTCGATCCTGTAATAAATAGATCGTCGATAACTAAAACACATCGTGCAGTATTGAGGATTGCGCATACGTATTCCTCAACCTGTGTCGGTAATTGATTATCCAGTACTACAAGTTGTACGGCGAGATAGGTTGCTACTAATTGGCCGATTTTTCTTGCAGTCGGGTGATCCGGGATAATAATTACATCCGGCTTAGGCTGAAAAGAATTGGCTCCAAAAAGAATCTTTTTTTCAAAGGCAGGTAAATTTAATAATGTGCTAACATCTATATAAAATGCGTGGTGCCGGGCTGTTGGCTCGTTCGGATCATTATAATGTACGCGCAGCACACCCTCATAATATCCCCACTCTTGCAGAAAACTACGTTGCTCAGAAAAATAGACTCTCTCAAGAGCAACAGGAGCGCTAGGGGCATAACCCAAAAGATAGCTCGAAGTCTGAATTTGAACTGCAGCGCTTTGTGCTAAGCAGAGTTCGCAGTCGGCCTTGCTTGCATAATGCCTGTACCCATTTAGCTCTAAATGGCAAAGGACTGTTTGCGCTTGCGCCAGCTTCTGAAGCGAGTACAGAACAAATACATTTACCTGAACGTGACTTGACTCTAGCGTTGCCCAACTCTGTATGAACTCCGCAAGTCTACCTGTTGACGCAACTCCGATTACGACGAAGATTGAAGAACAGCGCGCTGCTACCTGTTTCATCAAGTCGAAAGACGCGGTGCGAGACTCAACATCGGAAGGATAAGTAGGGAACGCTACTACCTCCAATGGTTGTGCTATTAATAATTGAACACGTGCCGCCAAGATCAACATGCTTGGGTGATCGACTAATAGCGTATAGCGTTCATTCTCTACCATTAGCTTTGCTTTAGATTTGATCTCAATGGCAAGCCAATATGCCACTCGATCGACGGTCTCAATATCTGTAAATGCATCACCAAGGCGAAGGAATTGTGATGCATGCGCCCCAGAAGGTAGCGAAAAGTGGTGATTGTCGTTCGCGCAAATAACGCTGCGTGCTTTTCCTGATTCGAAAATATTTGTTAATTCCAATTCTCGAATCGTTTCGTGGGAAACTGGTGACGACTGGTGGAAAACATATGCTTGGGTCTTTCCATTGATGAGATGGCGCGGACCTTGGAGATTGGCAATGGATAATCTTGACTCTGCCGCACTATGCCCATCAGGAAGTGCATAAATATCAATATTTGGCGCACGCTTGCAGATCGCGGATAGGCGAGATTCGAAAGCAAGGTGATCGTACCCTCGCGCAACCAGTTCTTCCCATAGACGGGCATGAACGCGTAACACTATACCAGTAGCATCTTGGAGGCGTGCGGCCGGAATTTGAGCGATTGCGTGCTCAAAATCGGCTGTTGTTTCCACTACGTGATCGCTGAAGGCGAGTGTCATGTGACTCGCATTCTTCAACGTGGAAAGAGGCTGCGCTGATCAAGATCAACGGAGAACTCTGGAAGGAATATTGAGATGCAAGTGCCAGAAACAAAGCTATCCGGCAATTTATTAATCGCGTTAAATTCCAGTTTAGGATATTTATCTTCTCCAATTGAATAGTCTTGCGAAGCGCAAAGGTTGCCGGAAGATACTCGCATAAGTGCTTGGAGATTATGTGAAGCAGAGATGACGCTTGGAAGTCCTAGGCCTCTTTGTACTACTCCAACCGGTTTCCTACTTTCCCCTGGCAAAAACGCACGAGCAAGTCGCTCATCTGGTGTTTCTTCGGGCTGTTCGGGATCGCTTGGTAATGTAGATTGAATGCCGTCGCCTTGGTCTGCAACGGTTAGGCAGATTACTCCGAGTCCGAGTCCGCTCTTGTTAGACTCGACGATTCGTTCCAAATACTGCTTTAATTCAGCAGATAGTCGCCGGTTTGCTAGCCCATCCTTTTGAACCACGATCTTTTCAATGATCAATGCACGTGTGCTCCGGGCACGCCTTGCGGCATCTACGGCTAAGCCGTGCTCCAGACTATTTCGTAGTGCTTCATAGACAAAGGCCACTATGCTGGATTCCTGGTTCGAGCCTAGAAGCCGACGGAAACCCATGGATTCAACTATAGTGTTCAGCAAAAAAGTGAAGGCAGAGGGCGGTGGGAAGGAATCTACCGGCTGCATACTCGCAGCTTGGGCTAGTGCTGGAGGCAGTGAAAATACAGGATCAGGACAAACTATGGCTTGGCTGCTTCCGCTTCCTAAGATTCCGTTTCGGGTTTTATATAGCGCAGCAAGCAGTGGCTTAAATCCCTCTGATGAGACAGAACCCAAGAAATGTATCTGTGAGGCAATGCGTACAAAGGCAAAACCAAATGCACTCGAGAGCAGTGTAGATTCTAGTTCCGCAAGGTCTTTCGGTTCCGGAAATTCACAGTCCAGAATTGGCGTCCTTCGTCCAGGCCTCAACGATGCCAAGGTGGAAAGCGCTAGGCCCTGCACACCTGGCTCAAAACTACTTCTACGGCTCACGCGGAAGACGTCGCAGGATGCCAGCGACCATGCCAACACATCATCGATTGAAGTTCGCTCTTGGACTCGGATTGAGATCATGGCGTTATTTGAAAGCGTGAGCTAGTTTCATGGTGAATGATCAACGTCTCGTATATTAGGCTATGCAGCATTTTATCGCATATGTTGTAGAAACGTAAATTTTGGATCGAAAGATAAGCATCAATTGTCTATCGGTGTGCAATTATCGGATGGAAAAAGGGCTGGCAGATGAAGCTAGATCGCCGTGGACCTTCCATTTTTTCCTAGCTTGTGGCGAAATGGATTCGTAATGCATGTGAGGCCGTATAGATAGCTTTACTGCCAGGATCGGTTAGTCTTGATCTAAGCAGTCGAGGGTGACTGCGATCGAATTTGACGTGAGCGCATGAGCGAGTGAAAAACGATAGCCCAGGAGGCTGGCGTCTCGTTTTTGTATTTTGCGCGTATTGAATGAGCGTCACGTATTTTTTGCCTTCCGAAGGGACCAAAGCGCGACCAAAAACAAAAAAGCCCACGAACCGAAATTCGTGGGCTTCCTTGATTATTCTTGGTAGGCCGTGCGGGATTCGAACCTGCGACCAACGGATTAAAAGTCCGCTGCTCTACCAGCTGAGCTAACGACCCAAGGTAATGAAACCTTAGCTTCTTTCAAGTGGTAGGCCGTGCGGGATTCGAACCTGCGACCAACGGATTAAAAGTCCGCTGCTCTACCAGCTGAGCTAACGACCCCTCGAAAGAAGCGAGATTATAGGGGGGATCGGCTCAACTGTCAAATACCGCCTGGTAATTATTTGCCGCCCAGCCGCTCTTTGGCCGTCACCGCCGCCGTCGAATCCGGATACTGCTTGATCAGGTCCTGCAGCGTCTTCTTGGCGGC
>Ga0247815_10002337_pt1 | contig 14024 bp, 7 predicted proteins | sample UWRJL194509B1_FD_181014 | JGI IMG/M metagenome (GOLD analysis project Ga0247815, IMG submission 181014) | Plant litter microbial communities from Arlington Agricultural Research Station in Wisconsin, United States - UWRJ-L194-509B-1 | ecosystem: Environmental > Terrestrial > Plant litter >... | reverse complement strand
AGGTCCAGCGCCACGTTTTGCACCGGCACCTCGTCCGCCAGCATTTCCAATGAGCGCATCAGGCGGGCGCGCTGGCGCCAGATGGTGAAATTGAAGCCGGTCTCGGCGACGAAGCGGCGGCTCAGCGTACGCGAGCTGACGGCGCCCCAGCTGGCCCACTGCTCCAAGTCCCGCTCGTCGGCAGGGTCGGCGATGATGGCGTGGGCGATGCGCTGCAGGCGCGCATCCCGCGGCAGCGGCAGCCCGAACGGCTCGACCGGCAGGCTGCGGATTTCATCCAGGATGACTTGCGCCACGTGGCTGTGGCGCGAACTCCATTCCCCTTTCGCCCAGGTGCTGGCGCGCAGCACGGCCTCCTTCAGCAAGCCCGAGGTGCGAATGGTGCACGGCCGCGCGGGCAAGTCATGGCAAGCCTCCTCGGCCACATAGGCGCTCCAGCCGTGGAAGGGCCCGTGCGAGCGCCCGTGGTGCAGGTGGTTGGGCGGCAGCCACACGGCGTGGATCGCCGGGACGATCCACACGCCCTCCTCCACGCCGAGCGACAACAGCCCGCGCATCGAACCGCACAATTGCCCGCGCGGATGACGGTGCGGGCCGGTGGTCAGTTCGGTCTCCTGGCTGCCGACGGCGACAATCACCAGCGGACCTTCGGTGGCGCTGGCGGTGTGGGGATCAACGGTGAATGACATGGCGGGATTTCGATATTGGATGGCTTGGCTGTATTATAGCCGCCATATAAATAGGATTAAGCTGAGGCCTTGTTCGACACAGGAGTTCAGCATGCAGCCGGTAGACCTTGACGCGCTTTACGCGCCACCCTCCGAAAGGATCCAGAGCGCGGTGACGGACCGTCTGCTGGATTTCCACCTGGAGTATCTGAAGGTGGCGACATTCTTCTGCCTGGCCACCGGCGGCGACAAGGGTCTGGACGCCTCGCCGCGCGGCGGCCCGCCCGGCTTCGTCCATGTGCTGGGCGAGCGCGCGGTGGCGTACGCGGATAGTCCCGGCAATAATCGCATCGAGTCGATGCGCAATCTGGAGCGCGACGCGCGGCTGGGCATGTGTTTCATTTTCCCCGGCCTGGAGATTTTCCTGCGGATTAACGGGCGTGGCCGGGTGTCGACCGACGCGGCGCTGCTGGAGCGGCTGACCGAAGGCGCCCGCGTGCCGAAGACCGCCACCGTGGTGGACATCGATGAAGTGCTGCTTCATTGCGGCAAAGCGGTCAACCGCGCGCAGTTGTGGAGCGAGGGTTCGCGGCTCGACCGGCGTACCTTGCCGACGCCGGGACAGATGATCGCAGCCTTCGGCAAACTGGCCGATCCACAAGCCCAGATGGCGGAAGCCGAGGTCGCGCACATCGACGAGCACTACGCGCACGCTGTCCGGCACGACCTTTACTAAGGCTGCCGCGCGCGCCAATACCGTTGATGCTCCCGGCGATATGCGCTGATCCGCAACTGCGCGCCGAAGTCCAGCGTCACCGCGCCCAGTTGGTCGGTACGTAGGCGTTCGATGCGCAGATCGCCATATCGTTCATAGACCTCTCTCTTGGGATGCTGGTACCGATTGCGGTATCCCACCTGGAACACCGCCGCCTGCGGACGCACCGCCATCAGGAAGGCCGGCGTCGAGCTGGTGCCGCTGCCGTGGTGCGGCGCCAGCAGCACGTCGGCTTGCAGGCTGCCGGCGTCGCGCTCCAGCAACTGCGCCTCCTGCGCGGCTTCGATGTCGCCGGCCAGCAGTATCGACTTGCCGTTGGCGGTGATCTTCAGCGCGCAGGTGCGGGCGTTCGGCTTGAGCGTGGCGTCGGCGTAGCTGGCCGGCAGCGGGTGCAGCATCTCGAAGCGCACGCCGTCCCAGGTCCAGCCCTGCCCCGCCGCGCAATGCACGTGTTGGCGTGCGGCGTGTGCGATCGCGTGGCGGTGCGACAGCGAAGACAGCACCCAGCCAACACGCACGCCATCCATGACGGACAAGGCGCCGCCCGCGTGATCGGCATCGCTGTGCGAGATCACCACGCCGTCCAGCGCCGCGATGCCGCGCGCCCGCAGGTACGGCAGGATGACGCGGTTGCCGGCGTTGGATTCCGGTCCGTAGGATGGGCCGGTGTCATACAGCAGCCGGTGGCCGCTGGTTTCGATCAGCAGCGCCATGCCCTGGCCGACATCGAAGGCGGTGACCGTCATGCGGCCGGGGTCGGGATGGGACGGCTCGGCGGCCAGCAGCGGTATCCATGTAGCGAGTCCCAGCCAGCGCACCGGCCAGCCGCGCGGCGCCAGCAGCCAGAGAGTGCCGAACATGGTCCAGCAAAACAGCCAGAAAGGCGGCGTCGGCGCGCTCCACACTGCGTAGCGCATGGCGCTGAACCATTGCAGGCAGACCGCCAGCCACTCCACCAGCAAATGCGCGAGGCCCAGCACCGGCATGATCAGCGGCGCGGGCAGCATGCTGCCGATCAGCGCGAGCGGCGTGACGACTAGGCTGATCAAGGGTATCGCCACCGCGTTCGCCAACGGGCTGACCACGGAGACCTGGCCGAACAGCAGCATCGTCAGCGGCACCAGGCCGAAGGTCACCGCGTACTGCGTGTGGGCGCCGGCGCGCAGCGCGAGCCGAAGTTGTTCGCGGCGCGAGGGCGTGGCGGCGGCGCCGTTGTTCAGTCGCGCCGCGCGCGGCGTCACCCGGCCCACCGTCGCGTAGAGGATGATGGCGACCGCGCCGAACGACAGCCAGAACCCGGGCCACAGCACGGCCCAAGGATCGATCAGCACCACAACGCCCAGCGCCGCGCACAGCACGTGTGAGACGCTGGCGATCCTGTTCATCCACAACGCGATGGCGACCACCATCAGCATGTACAAGGTGCGCTGCGCTGGCACGCCGAAGCCGGCCAGCAGCACGTAGAACAGCGCCGTCGCCGCGCCGATCAGCGCCGCGAGCTTTTGCGCCGGCAGCAGCAAGGGCAGTTGCGCGCGCGTGTAGAACGAATGGCGCCACAGCGTGAAGGCCGCCAGCGCGAACAGCCCCGCCACCATCGTGATATGCAGCCCGCTGATGCTGACCAGATGGCCGATGCCGGTGCGGTTGAAGACCTTCCAGTCCGATTGATCGATGCCGCGCTGGTCGCCGACGACCAAGGCCACGATCACGCCGGCGTAAGGCTTGCCAGGCAGCGCGGCGAGGATGCGGGCCCGCAGCACGGCGCGGCTATGTTCGATGACGTTGCCGGCGCTGAAGACGAAGCTGTCCAGCCGTTGGTTGTCGCGGGCTTGCCGCACATAGCCGGTGGCGCGCACACCCTGCTCCAGCAGCCACGCCTCGTAGTCGAAGGCGTAGGGGTTGGCGTTGCCATGGGGCCGCTGCAGGCGCACGGTGAGACGCCAGCGCTCGCCGGGTTGGACGTCGCCGATCTCGGTGACCTGATCTCGATAGCCGGAATACCACGACACCGCGATACGCGGCGGCACGGCGCCCGGCGCGCCAATCACCCGCTCCACCGCGAAATTGAAGCGGACGCCATTCACGAACCGGTAAGGCAGATTATCGATGGTGCCGACGACGGTGAAATCACGGCCTTCGTCGTCGGCCGCCAGTTGCGGCGCCAGCGCGCCATGCGCCAACCAAGCCGCCCACAGAAAGCCGACCGCGCCGCCGGTCGCCAACGCCGCCCAGGCGCGCCAGGCAGCAGGCATCCAACGGAACAGCATCAGCCAAACCGGCAGGACACCGGCGGCGAGCGCGATCACAGGAACGGCCGGCAGCGACGCCTGCATCTGCAAGCACGCCGCGCCTGCGGCAAAGCCGATAATCGCCATCCGCATAGCATCGCCCTCCTCCCGGCGATACTACGCAAACGACAACGGCGGCACGCTCGCACGCCGCCACCGTTTGATACGGATCATGAATACGCACGTCTTTCCGATATCCATAAAGATATCGGAGCGCTGCAATATGTCATTAGTAACAAAGCAAGGCACCGGCTATTCTCTGACCCCATCCACAGGCGACTGCAAACCAACGCGGCGTACCCGGATATTTTAAAAATAATAGGGGACAAGAGACATGAAACCGATTCAAAAAAAACTGATCAGCATCGCGGTCGCCGGCACCTTCGGCGCACTGGCCATGCCCGCCCATGCCCAGCAGGGCCAGCCGGATGCGCCAGCCGCCGCCGGCGATGCCGCCGCCAATCCAGCCGCCAATGACATGAACGTGGTGACGGTTTCCGGCTCGCGCATTTCCTCGCGCGGCTTTACCCAGCCGACGCCGACGACCACCTTGAGCGCCGACGACCTGGCCAAAAACGCCGCGCCGAACGTCTTCAACACCATGGTCGAACTGCCCGCCCTGCAAGGCAGCACGGGACGCACCACCTTTACCTACAGCACCAGCAGCGGGGTGCAGGGCCTGAGCTCCCTGAGCCTGCGCGGACTGGGTCCGATTCGCACCCTGACCTTGCTGGACGGTCAGCGTGTGATCGGCGCCAATGTCACCGGCGTGACCGACATCAGCCAGTTTCCGCAGCTGTTGATCAAGCGCGTCGACGTCGTCACCGGCGGCGCCTCGGCCTCCTACGGCTCGGACGCCATCGGCGGCGTGGTCAACTTCATTACCGACAAGAAATTCGTCGGCTTCAAGAGCAATCTCGAAGGCGGCCAAACCACCTACGGCGACGACAAGAATGCGACCCTGCAGGCCGCCTGGGGCCGGGCTTTCCTCGATGACCGGCTGCACGTCGTCGTCAGCGGCGAATATGGCCGTGAGCGCGGCATCGATTCACCCGGTTTCGGCGAGATCGCCGTCGGCGGACGCGACTGGTTCACCAATCCCGACCTGCAGACGCGCTCGCTCAGCGAGAGCGCCGACGGCAAGCCGCAAATCCGCTTCGTCCACCGTTCGCAACCGTATCAATATGCGCGCTACGGCCTGATCACCAACGGCCCGCTGCAGGGCACCGCTTTTGGCGCCGATGGCGTGCCCTACCCGTATTTTTATGGCTCCAACGGCATCCCGACCGGCACCGGCGCCGTTACCAACTGTATCAATCCCGCTTGCGTCGGCGGCGATCGCAGCGGCACCATCCAGGGCGGCTCCAACCTGGCGATGGACCTGACACGCAAGGTGGCCTATATGCGCGCCGGACTCGACATCGACAACGATCACGAGCTGTACTTCACGGCCAACCTGGCCAAGGTGACATCGGCGTTTTCGCCGGTGCCGGGCGCCATCAAGAACGCCAACCTGACCATCCAGTGCGACAATCCCTACCTGCCCGCGTCCATCGTCGCGGGGTGCGCGGCCAACAACATCACCAATTTCCAGTACGGCACCGGCAACGGCCAATTCCCGCGCAGTATCAACGTCCATCCAGAGCGCACCCAGCAACGCCTGGTGATCGGCGCCAACGGCAAATTCCCGCTGTTCGGCATCGATTGGGCTTACGATGCGTACGCCCAATACGGTCGCAATAAAACCGATATCGCCGTGCGCGATTTATCGCTCAACGCGCATTACAACGCCGCCATCGACGCCGTACGCGGCCCGGACGGCACGATTATTTGCCGCAATCCCGTGGCGGTGGCGTCGGGATGCAGTCCGATGAATATTTTCGGCAACGTGGCCCCGAGTATCGAGGCGCTCAACTACGTGCTGCCGCCCGCCGGCGCGTTCCAGCACTCGGTGCAGACGCAAAACGTCGCCAGCGCCAACGTCAGCGGTGAATTGTTTTCCACCTGGGCCGGGCCGCTGTCGCTCGCCACCGGCGCCGAATACCGGCGCGAGAGCTACCATGTGACGGGCGATCCCTACGGCGCGGGCGTCACCAGCGAGACGCCCAACACCGCCGTCTATCCCGCCGATCCCTTGCTCAATACGCAGATCGGCAACAACTGGTTTTCCGGGAATTACCATAATGCGAACGGCACTTACAACGTCAAGGAAGCGTACGTGGAATTGAACGTCCCGGTGCTGAAGTCGGCGAAGTTCGGCGACGCCAATATCAACCTGGCCGACCGCCGCACCAAGTACAGCACTTCCGGCATGGTCGGCAGTTGGAAGCTGGGCGCGACCTGGACGGGTGGCGACGGCTTGCGCCTGCGGGCGGTGACATCGAAGGATGTGCGCGCGCCGAATCTGAGCGAACTGTACGCCGCGCCGGTGGTCATCAACGGCACCAATCTTTACCAGGGCAATACCCTCACGGTACAGCAACGCACCGTCGGCAATACCAAGCTGCGTCCTGAACTGGCCCGCAACTCCATCTTCGGGGTGGTGCTCAACCAGCCGAGCTGGGCGCCCGGCTTCAGCGCCTCGATCGATTACTTCGACATCCGGATCAAGGGCGTGATTTCCACCTTGTCGTCGCAGCAGCTGGTGGATCTCTGCGTGGCCGGCAACCAGGAAGTGTGTTCGACGATGCTGCTCAACAGTCCTGTCCCCAACACCAACTACGTCACCTTGCAGGCGTTTAACCTGGCATCGCAATACGTCAAGGGATACGATGTCGAAATGGCCTATCGCAGCAATCTGGCCGCGTCGTTGAACTTGCCGGGCAAGCTCACTTTCCGTGCGCTGGCCACCCATACCATCAGCTTCCTGACCGACTCCGGCGTGGTGGGCACCATCCCGACGGAAAGCGCGGGCGCGAACCGCGGCAACACGCCCAAATGGAAGGTGCTCGCGTCGCAATCGTGGGACGGCGAGCGGGCTAGCCTGACATTGAGCGAACGCTGGATCAGCAGCGGCGTGGTCAGCAACGAGTTTATCGAATGCCAGACCGGCTGCCCGGTGTCGACCAATATCCACCAGACCATCGACAACAACCATATGGCGGGGGCGTTTTATGTCGACTTGGGCGGCAGTTTCAAGGTGTCGAAACAAATGACCGCGTACTTCAAGGTGAACAACGTCGCGGACCGCTCGCCGGCGGCGGCCCCGGGCATTCCCCTTGGCGCCAATCCAGCGCTGTACGACTTGATCGGCCGGGAATACCGGATCGGCATGCGCTACAACTTCTAAAAGGGCAAGCGGGGCAGCGCGGCGCGCGCGGTGGCGGTGGTGGCCTCCGCCACCTCCTCGACCGAGATGCCGCGCAATTCGGCCAGCACCGCGCCGATGCGCGGGATCTGGTCCGGCGAGTTGCGGCCGGGGTGGATCCAGCTCGGAGAAATGTCGGGCGCGTCGGTTTCCAGCACGATGGCGTCGAGCGGCAGTTCGGTCGCCATGCGGCGTATTTGCAATGCCCGGGTGAAGGTCATGGCGCCGCCGAAGCCCAGCCTGAAGCCAAGTTCGATATAACCCTGCGCCTGCTGGAAGCTGCCGTTGAAGGCGTGCGCGATGCCGCCGGCGGGCCGGATCTGGCGCACATGCTTGAGCACCACGTCCTGCGAGCGGCGCACGTGCATCAGCACCGGCAGCGCGAAATCGCGGGCGATCTTGAGCTGCTCGCGGAAGAAGAAGATCTGCTTCTCGCGCATCGCCGGCTCGGTCAGCATGGGGATGAAGAAATCCAGGCCGATCTCGCCGAGGGCGACGAAGCGCGGATCGTCCATCGCGATCGCGACCCGCTCGCGCAGCACGCGCAGATCGTCCTCCGCCGCGTGCGGCACGTAGATCGGATGGATGCCCAGCGCGTAGCAGGCGTTGTCGACGCCGGCGGCCAGTTGCGCCACCACGTCGAAGTTGGCCGTCTCCACCGCCGGGATCACGATCATGCCGACACCCTGCGCCTTGGCCTGCAAGGCCTGCGCCGCCGATTCGTCGCCGAACTCGTGCGCGTCGAGATGGCAGTGGGTGTCGATCCACATGATGTTATTCCTGGTAGGGCTTCAAGCCTTCGTCGGTCAGGCGCAGCACGCGGTCGCAGCGGCGCGCCAGTTCGATATCGTGGGTGACGATGACGAAGGCCGTGCCCAAGGTGCGCGACAGCTCCAGCATCAGGTCGAAGATCTGCTGCGCCGTGGCGTGATCCAGATTGCCGGTCGGCTCGTCGGCCAGCACGCAGGCCGGCTGCGTCACCAGCGCGCGCGCCAGGGCAACGCGTTGGCGCTCGCCGCCGGACAGTTCGCCCGGCACGTGCGTGACGCGCTTGGCCAGGTTGACCCGCGCCAGGATCTGCTGCGCGACCGACGTCGCCTCGCTGCGCTTGACGCGGCGTATCATCAGCGGCATGGCCACGTTGTCCAGCGCCGTGAATTCCGGCAGCAGGTGATGGAACTGGTAGACGAAGCCCAGCGACGCGTTGCGCAGATCGCCGCGCGCGGTTTCGTTCAGGCTGGCGAAGTCCTTGCCGAGCAAGGTCACGCTGCCGCTGGTCGGCGTATCGAGCCCGCCCAGCAGATGCAGCAAGGTCGATTTGCCGGAGCCGGAGGCGCCGACGATGGCAACGCGCTCGCCGCGCCGCACATCGATATCGATCCCGGCCAGCACTTTGACGGAATAAGCGCCCTGGGTGAAGGTCTTGCCCAGGTTGCGGCTGGAGAGGACGACGGGTTCAAGATTAGTCGTAGGATTATTCATAGCGCAGCGCCTCCGCAGGTTTGACGCGGGCGGCCCACCAGCTCGGGTAGATCGTCGCCACGAAGGCCAGCACCACGGCGACGCCGCCGATCTTGGCCACGTCCGGCCAGCGCAGGTCCGACGGCACGGAACTGATGTAGTAGATATCCTTCGACAAGAACTGCACTCCCAATAAATGTTCGATAAACGGCACGATGACGTCGATGTTGAGCGCCACCAGCACGCCGCCGGCCACGCCCAGCGCGGTGCCGAGGATGCCCACCAGCGCGCCCTGGATCATGAAGATCTTCATGATCGAGCGCGGCGAGGCGCCCAGCGTGCGCAGGATGGCGATGTCGGCCTGCTTGTCGGTCACGGTCATCACCAGCGTCGACACCAGGTTGAACGCGGCCACCGCGATGATCAGCGTCAGGATGATGAACATCATGCGCTTCTCGGTCTGCACGGCGGCGAACCAGTTGGCGTTGAGCTTGGACCAGTCGCGCACGATCAAGTCGCCGGACATGGAGTTCTTCAGATCCTGCGCCACTTGCGGCGCGCGGTGCATATCGGTCAGGCGCAGCCGTAGGCCGGCCGGCGCGTCCATGCGCAGCAGCTTCTCGGCGTCGGTCAGGTGGACGAAGGCCAGCCCGGAATCGAACTCGTTGTGGCCCGCCTCGAAGATGCCGACCACGGTGAAGGAGCGCAGCCGCGGCAGCACGCCGGCCGGCGTCGGCTGGCCCTGGGCCAGCGCCAGCGTCACCTTCTCGCCGAGGTTGACGCGCAGCGAGCGCGCCAGCTCGATGCCCAGCACGATGTTGTAGGTGCCCGCCTGCAGCGCGTTGAAATTGCCGCGCTTGGTCTGCTTGGCGACGTCGGAGACGTTGGGTTCCTGCTCCGGCAGCACGCCGCGGATGATGGCCGGGCGCAGCACGTCGTCGCGCACCAGCATGCCCTGGGTTTCGGCGAACGGCGCGGCGCCGGTGACTTCCGGATTCTTGCGCGCCTGGGCGGCTTCGGCCTCCCAGTTCGGCATCGAGCCGCGGGCGTCGAAGATCTCGACGTGGGCCAGCACCGACAGCATGCGGTCGGTGACTTCCTTCTGGAAGCCGTTCATGACCGACAGCACCACGATCAGCGCGGCGACGCCGAGGCCGATGCCGGCCATCGAAATGAGGGAGATAAAGGAGATGAAACTATTACGGCCGCTGCGCTTGCCGGCGCGCGTATAGCGCAGCCCGACCAGCCATTCAAACGGCAAATTCTTCAGAATACTCATGGGCTCCGCAGGGAATCAATGTCAGTGAGCCCGCAGTTTGCCATACAAATAGGATTTCATGGGTGAAACGCCGCACCTTGCCCGGAAAACCAGGCGCGGCGCGGCGTTTTTAAGTACAAATTAAGCGGAGAACGTCTCGCTGCGGCGCGACTGGCGGCGACCCATGAAACCGATCAGGCCCAGGCCGGCGGCCAGCATCGCCCAGGTGTCCGCTTCCGGCACGGCCGAGACCGACATCACGGTCTGCGAGGTGTGCACGCCGTCGACCAGCGCGCTGGTGTAGGTGGTGTACTTGTAGCCGTTCAGCAAACCGGTGTAGGCATTGGCTTCCTGAACCATCGCGTAGGCATCCAGAGCGATGGCTTCATTGCCGGCGCGGCTATAGCCGGTGGTCGGCAGCTTAAAACTACCGGTGGTGAAGTTTTGCGTATCCATCATTTCCCACAGCGCCAGCTGGAACGCGGCGGCCTTGGCCGTGTTGCCGGCCACGACATCGGCGTACGAGGTTTGGTACAGCTTCATGATGGCCGTCGTCGGATTGCCGACGGTGGCGACGTAGCTGGTATCAGCGGAGTGGCCGCCGACGTCCGGCTCGATGCAGAAGGCCAGGAAGCTGCCTTCCAGGGTGTTGACGTCCCATTCGATCAGGCGGACGGCGGTACGGCCGTTGAGGTCCATCGCCGAGTTGGAGAACGTGGTCGAGGAATGGGTGCTGATGTTGATCGCCTGGCTGGCGCCGGCGAAAGTCAGGGCGGCGGCGATGGCGATGGTCTTGAGTGCGAATTTAACGGTCATGATGTTTTCTCTATGTAGTGAATACGAATACGAATTAAGCGAATACCGCCGGGCACTGGCCCACCAGCTGGGCTTGGGCGCCGTCCTGCATCAGGTCGGCGATGGTCGGCGCCGTGACGCCGGCTGCGGCGGCGTCGGCCGCGGCGACGTTGAAGTAGACGTCGGTCATGTCGGCCACCTTGCCGTTGCTCAGCGTGACGCTGCTGCGCTCGAGGTGCAGGTTGTTGTTGGCGTCCAGGAACGGCAGCTCGGTGTATCCCACCTTCAGGCTGACCACGCCGGCCGCTTCCAGGCTGAGCAGCTCGCCGGCGTCGGTCTTGCCGTTGCCGTTGGCGTCCTGCCAGATGCGCAGGCTGCCGAACAGTTCGTCGCCGGCGTTGACCACGCCGTCGCCGTTGCTGTCGTAGCTGCCCAGCTTGGCGAAGCCCGAACCTTTGCCGGAGCCGCCGAACAATTCGCCGATGTCGTCGATCTGGCCGTTGCCGTTGTGGTCGATGGCCAGGAAGCCGTCGTCGCCGCTCAGCCAACCCGACTGGATCGCCTTGCCGGTGCCCAGCAGGTCGAAGCTGCCGGTCATGTTCTGGCGCGCGATGGTGTGGATGCCGTCGCCGTTCAGGTCGATCGCGATCGGGGTGATCGCGGCGTCCCAGCTCATGTCGTTCTCGCCAGAACTCAGGGTGATGGTGTCGGTCTTGGTGACGTTGGTCAGCGCCTTGCCGTCGCCGGCCACGTCGGAATCGATGGCGTCGTTGCTGCCGGTGTTCTTGACGCCCCACTTCCAGTCGCTCATGTTGTAGGTACCGTGGTCCGAGCTGAACGTGACCTTGACGTTGGTCTTGTCGAACTGCAGGTAGTAGTCGTCGGGCGTCAGGCCGTCGAACTTGTAGGTGCCGTCGGCGGCGGTCTTCACCGTGGCCAGCTTGGTTTTGGTGGCCGCGTCGTACAGCGTGACGCTGATGCCGCCGATGCCCTCCTCGCCCTTGTCCTGGATGCCGTTGTGGTTGGCGTCGCGCCACACCTTGTCGCCGATGCTGGCCTTGCGGTAGATGCCGGCGTCCTCGGTGACGATGTCCTGGCCGATGCCCAGCGCGATGGCGCCGGTCTTGCCGGTGTTGCCGGAAATGCTGGTGATGTCCGAGTCGGTGGCGTCGTTGCCGGCGCCGGACTTGGTGAAGTACCAGCCGCTGTTGTTGGTGACTTCCACCTTGTAGTTGCCGGCCCACAGGTCGTCGAACACGTACAGGCCGCCGTTCTTGGTGACGGTGGTGCCCTTGAGCGCGCCGCTGGCCGCGTCGTACAGCTTGACGGTAACGCCGTCGACGCCGGCTTCGCCGCTGTCCTGCACGCCGTTGGCGTTGCTGTCTTCCCACACGCGGTTGCCGATGCTGCCGGTCTTGACGATGCCGGCGTCATGGTTTTTGTCGACCACGCCGGCCGCCAGCGTGAACTGCGCGCCCAGGCCGTTGGCGTCGACGTCGGAATCGAGCGTGTCGTTGCCGCCGACGTTCTGCTTGGTGAAGGCGTAGCCGTCGACCGCGCCGAACTTGACCGAATACTTGCCGGCGTCCAGGTCCTTGAAGGCGTACAGGCCGTTGGCGTCGGTGGTGGCGGTGGCGATCGCCACGCCTTTTTCGTTCAGCAGCGTGACCTTCACGCCCTTGACGCCGCTTTCGCCATTGTTCTGGATGCCGTCGCCGTTGGCGTCGCACCAGACCTTGTCGCCGATCTCGCTCTTGGGCTGGACCAGGCCGGCGTCCATATTGGTGACGTTCTGGCCGGCGCTCACGGTGACCGAACCGAGCTTGCCGTTGCTGTCGGCGTTGCTGTCGGTGGCGGCGTTGCCGCCCTGGTTCTGCGCGGTGAACAGGAAGCCGCTCGGCGCCTTGACGTCGACCGAATACGTGCCCGCCTCGACGGTGAACTTGTAGTTGCCGTCGCTGTCGGTGGTGGTGGTCTTGATGACGTTGCCGCCGTTGTCGCGCAGCTGCACGGTGACGCCGGACTTGCCGACTTCGCCGCTGTCCTGCACGCCGTTGCCGTTCTTGTCGAGCCAGACGCGGTCGCCGATGGTGGCGGCGGCCAGCACGCCGGCGTCGACGGTCTTGTCGACCTGGCCGGACGTCAGCGTCACGCTGTGCGACAGGCCGTTGGCGTTGACGTCGGAGTCGGTGCTGTCGCTGTTGCCCTTGCCGGCGGCGGTGAAGCTCATGCCTTCAGGCAGAGAGTCCTTGTCGAACTGGACGCTGTAGGTGCCCGGCTTGAGGCCGGCGAACTGGTAGTTGCCGTTGGCGTCGGTGGTGACCGAGCTGCCGACTTTTTTACCGTTGGCGTCGAGCAGCGTGACCTTGACGCCGCACAGGCCGCCTTCGCCGTTGTTCTGTATGCCGTCCTTGTTGCTGTCCAGCCAGACCTTGTCGCCGATCGAGGCGGTCTTGTACAGGCCGGCGTCGATGGTGCTGATGTCGTCGCCCGCTTTCAGCGTGATCGCGTTGCTCTGGCCGGTGCCGCCGAAGTCGCTGTCCTTGGCGTCGTCGCCGACATCCTTGGCGGTGAACACGTAGTCCTTCGGCGCCGTGACCGACACCGTGTAGTTGCCGGCGTCGGCGGTGAAGCTGTACTTGCCGTCGGCGTTGGTGGTGGTGGTCTGCACCACTTTGCCGTTGCCGTCTTTCAGCTGCACGGTGACGTTGGCGATGCCGGCTTCGCCCGCGTCCTGCACGCCGTTGCCGTTGCTGTCTTCCCATACGAAGTCGCCCAGCTTGGCCTTGGTCGAGACGATGCCCGCGTCCAGCGTGTTGTTGACCTCGCCCGAGGCCAGCGTCACTTGCGCGGTCTTGCCGGTGGCGACGTTGGCGTCCGAATCCTTGGCGTCGTCGCCCTGGTCGACGGTGGTGAAGGCGTGGTTGGCCGGCAGGCTGTCCTTGTCGAACTGCACGCTGTAGGTGCCCGGTTTCAGGTTGGTGAAGCTGTAGACGCCGTTGTTGTCGGTGGTCGCGGTGGCGCCGGTCGGGTTGCCCGAAGCATCGAGCAGGATCACCTTGACGCCGGCCACGCCGGTTTCGCCGCCGTCCTGCACGCCGTTGCGGTTGGCGTCCAGCCAGACGCGGTCGCCCAAGGTCGCACCCTTGTAGAAGCCGGCGTCGAGGTCGTTGTTGACCTGGCCCGGGGCCAGCGTCACCAGGCCGCTCTGGCCGGCGGCGTCGATGTCGCTGTCGACGCCATCGGCGCCGGCGTGCGCGGCGGTGGCGGTCATGCCGGCCGGCGCGGTGACGGAAATCGAATACTTGCCCGGATCGACGGTGAAGCTGTACTTGCCGTCGGCGCCGGTGGTGGTGGTCTTGACCACGTTGCCCGCCTCGTCCTTCAGGTCGACCTTGACGCCGACGATGCCGGCTTCGCCCGCGTCCTGCACGCCGTTGCCGTTCTTGTCTTCCCATACGGTGTCGCCCAG
>Ga0247815_10002336_pt1 | contig 14025 bp, 31 predicted proteins | sample UWRJL194509B1_FD_181014 | JGI IMG/M metagenome (GOLD analysis project Ga0247815, IMG submission 181014) | Plant litter microbial communities from Arlington Agricultural Research Station in Wisconsin, United States - UWRJ-L194-509B-1 | ecosystem: Environmental > Terrestrial > Plant litter >... | reverse complement strand
GCTGCACCCCAGGAACGAGGGCCTGAAAGAACGCGGTCAGTTCTCCACGGTCATCAAGCACAAGGCAGAAGGCATGGCCCCCGGGGCAAGCGATCTGGTGATCCCTGCCGCACGCGCCTTCGTATGCGAAATAAAAAGGCTGGACCACACCAAGTCGGCGTGGCAGCCTATGCAAATCGAGTACCTTACCGCCGCCCACAATGCCGGCGCATTCGCCTGTGTAGCGCTGGGTGCGGTGGGGGCTTGGATGGCGTTTGAGGTATGGAAGGGATTGCAACATGGATGAGTTCACCATCATACAGGATGGCAAGCTTTTCGTGGTCATCGACCAGCATGGAGATCCTAAATTCGACAGTTATTGGGAAAAGGATTGCCATGATTGGATTGCTGATTACGCGGATTGGGATGACGATGACACATTAGACTATGAAGACCGTCCAGAGCCTTGGATGGTTGCCATGATGAGCAAGCACTAAAGGAGTATGAGGAATGGCAAAAGAACGGCCTCTCACCACCAAGCAAGTGGAACATCTATTAGCCGCAGAGGGTACTCTGTATGGAGATACCAAGTTGGCGCTAAAGGGCTATGGGCGCAGCGAGCGCGGCCTAAGAAATCGCGGATTGATCGAAGGACAGGGCGAGCATGTCTACCTCACCGATGCAGGCAAGTCTGTTCTCGCCGATATCATCTCCCAAAGAGAGCTATGACGACATGGGCATCCGCCGCCCCGTAACTTGGTGGCGGCAACAGATCCTATCCGGCGCGCTACCATGGGAGGCAGGAAGTGATGCTATCAGGAGTTGGCTCCGATACGACATCCACCTGGAAGCGGTCAGGATCGCCAAAATCGAGCATATAGAAGAAAGGCGGGCCATGCTCGAAAAGCTGCCCGCCTCTATTCGGCCGTTGGTGGAGGTGGAGTTAAAGAGGGTGTGGCCTATGCTGCGTTCCTAGCTTTGAGCCACTGGACAAACAGAGCTTCCCCGTATCGATCCAGCGTCAAATGCGTAAGCGGTGTGCCAGCGTCGTTAGCGGAGCGCTTCCAAACGATCGCCATCTGCTTACCACGCTTCAGCCGGGCGACTTCCCAGTCGCCTTTTGGCGGTACAGGTTGCCATCCAAGCGTCTCGCAGTAGCCTATAAAATCATCAAGCTTCTTTACCGAAAGACGGTTCCTCGACATCACATCATCTCCCTTCTTTGAAACCCACCCTTTTCCGCCAATGCTACCATCTCCCCGACAGGCAGGGTAAGGCGACCGACGATCCAATCGTCGTTATTTGCTGTGGCGCGAAGGGTGCGCGCCCGGAACACTACCCAGCCCTTGCGGCGCAAGAAATCAGCTGCTTCCCCGATCGGCGTATCATCGCGCGGCGGGATCAGCGCAGCGGGTGCGCTGCCAAAGGAGGTTGGCTTAGGCAGCAGGAGATGCACGGGCTTGGCGCGTGATTTGCGGGGAGCCCTCTCGCCCAGCTTGCGCTTCTGCACCTCCGATAGCACGCCCACTTCACGGAACCAGCGTGCAACCGTCGCTTCGGACTTGGACAGGCGCACCGCCAAGGTTGAGATCACAGGTGTCTGTTCAGCGGTTTCCCGGAAGCCCGGCGGGGGCGGCTGAGGCGTCTTGCGGTCGCGTACGATCAGCGTTGCACCACTCTCCTTTGCCCACCGCGCCACCTGGTTCTGGCTGGCGTTGTACCGCATGCGCAGCTCGTACCGTGTTTCGGTCTGGGCGTGGATGTGAAAATCCGTGGGGCATGGGGCAGCTTCAAGCCGTGGCATACTCCCGCTCCCTCTTCTCCAGCGCCGCCACGAAGCGGGCCATGGTTGACGACTTATAAGGCACCCCAGCCCGCCATCCCGAGACGGTGGACTTGTTCACCCCCGCATCCCGGCAGAGGCGAAAGATGGGTGCCTTGATGGCCTTGGCCCTTGCGTAAAGAGCCTCGATATGTGGATCTGCGTTTGTCATTTGAGTTGCGTACCGGAAAGTTTTTTCGTGCGCAATCGAAAAAGACGCTTGCGCTGTCCGTTTGAAGGCGTAAAAGGGGCGTCAGAATAGATGGAGTGATGCGATGAAAACGATTGACGATCTGCTCGCAGCCGCCGCCCGCATGGAAGCTCGCGGCTGGCACCACGAGGCGGACATGTTCCGCATGCTCGCCGATAGCGCGCGGCGGGACGCGTGATGGGCCGGCCCTACGACTACGCCTACCAAACGGCCGGACACGCCATGACTGGCGCTATGCAATGCGCCGGTTGCGGCCAGCAGATCGTTGAAGGCGAGTATCGCTCCTACAAGCGGTCAAAGCATGGCGACTGGGGCTATGTGACGCATCACCGCGATTGCTGCTCCGACGATCCGCGTTGGAGGAGTCGGGATCAAAAAGCAGAGCGCCAGCGGGCTGCGCTGGCCGATCTTGATCGCCAAGCCGCCGCCCTGGTCGCTCACTTTCCTGGCTTCGACGTGATCGGCGCTGTGCAGGACGCCGCACTCGCCGCCAGCCCGGAGGCAAAGTGATGGCCCCCTGCCCCCACTGCGCCGGCAGCGGCTACTTCGTCAGCGACTATGGCCCCGCGCCGGACGAGCTGGAATGCGCCGACTGCGGCGGGACCGGCGAGTTCGACGCTGACGACCTCGGCCTGGTCCTGATCCCCATCAACCCCGGCGCGCTGCTCGACGCGGCGACCGACCCCAGCATTTCGACCGCCGATTACATCGCGATGGTCGAGGCGCGGTATCCTGAAATGAGGGACGTGGCATGAGCGAGATATCGCAGAAATTGCAGGACCGGATGGCGGCGCTGGTGCGTGATCTTCTCGATTGGGATGACAATGTGTCCCATAAACTCCTTTCTCCCGTCATCGCCAATGCTCGCGCCATCGCCGCCCTCCTACCCGCACCGATTGATCCTGATTTGATTGAGGCGCGTCGGTTAGCCGAACCTTGGTTGATTTATGATAACCCAGGGTCGGGTGACAATGACGATAGCCCGACCGTGCAAGCTCTTCTCGCCGCCATCAAGCGCGGCCGCGAACTTGCGCAGGCCGGCAAGTGAACCATTGGTCCGAACGGTTTTTCGTGCCACTAGCCGTTTTGGCGGTGGCGATGATGTTGGGCTATCTGGCCTTCACATATTATTACGGAGCATAACCATGGCCATCCACCGCACCGGATATGAACCCGCCCCCGAGTTGCATATTTCCCTGTTCAAAGCCGCCCAGCTTGTCGGCGCTGCGTCCGTAGCGTGGGTCGTGATGTTCGCGATTGTGCTGGTGGTGTTGTGACCCCCACCCCCGATCGGCAGAACGCGCAAGGAGAGAAGCTGTGAGCGAGGAACCTTGGATTGAGTGGCCGGGTGGAGACTGCCCAGTGCCGGCGGATACGCTGGTTGAGGTGCAGTATCGTGCTGATGCCGATCCACGCAAAGGAATGCGCATTGAATGGCCGGTGTGCGCTGTTCTTCTAGCTTGGTATCATGACGGGCGGGACGATGACATCGTTCGCTACAAGGTTGCGCAGCCGCATTCCCGCGTGGTGCCCGCATGAGCGCGACCGATCTAACCACGCTGGCGTCGCGGGTCGAAGCGGCGACGGCCGAGATGCAGGGGAAGATGCTGGATGAGGCATGGGAGGCGTGCGCACAGCATTCGGCAGAGTTCCGCCGTTTCGCATGTGCCTATCTAACTAGCTTTGGCACCAACGCCGGCAAGTTCGCTATGGCTATGGATGCACATGCTTATGAGAGCGCAGCAATGATGCTGGTGCCGGAGGGTTGCGGCTGGGAACTGGTCAAGCGCATGGCACTGGGGAATTACGCAGCAACAGTGAAAACCGAAGGTCTATATTCGATCTGCCCAGCAGCCACCCCCGCCCTAGCCCTCACCGCTGCGTGCCTCCGCGCCCTCGCAGGCCGCTCCGATGCAGCCTGATGCCCCACCCGCGCCGGACGTGGCGGAGATCGTGGCGAGGCTGACGAAGGCGCAGCGAGAGGCTGTGTGCCAAGCCGCAAGGCCGTGGTTCGGAGACGGTGTGCGTGTCAACTGCATGCCTAGGACCGAGATAAAGTTGCGGCAGCTTGGTTTGGCGGATGGAGCTTTTGCTCGCCTCACCCCCCTCGGCCTCGCCGTCCGATCCCACATCCAGAAAGGTCAACCCGATGCCGAGTAGCACCCCCGAAGCTGCGGAGGATCTGGCGGCCTTGCCGGTTTGCACGCTTTGCGGCGACCTAGCCGAGTTACCCGCAGGATGGATGCAGTGTTGTTCCTGCGGACGGTCACGGTCAGACACCCCCAAGCCTGCCGGCGATGCGGAGGATCTGGCGGGGCGGTTGGAAAGCAGCTTTTCATGCACCGTGGACGGTAGCGAATGGCATAGGCTCACTACGGAAGCCGCCGCCCACATCCGCGCCACCGCCTCGGAGGTCGCGGCTCTGCGCACCATGCTCAACGCAACTGGTGAATCTGCCGCGACGCACCTCAAGGCCCGCATAGCCGCAGAGCAATCGCTGGCGGCGGCGGTGGCCCATATAGCCGAGGCGGCCGAACATGCCGAAAACCGCATCGCGGACGGCTTGAGCCTTGGTGCGGCAGTCTGGCGGATAGCGCTTGAGGACACCGTTCGCGAAGCCCGCGCCTTCCTCGCCACCCAACCGAAAAAGGATGCCGATCATGGCTAGGCTGCAACACAGGATGGCGCTCGAGGCATTCCTCGACAACGATTGGCTCACTATTAAAGATCTAGTGGCTATACTATGGCCGAACCCTAACACTTCGCCACTGACGGCAGAGCCTATAGCTTACAAGCTAATCGCTGATCTGCGTGCGACGGGTCTGCAGATCTTCCATCGGTGGAACAAGGGTTACACGTTCTGGGAGCATCTTTGCGAAGATTTCGACCTAGCCCCGCCGCCAAAGCCAAAAGTGCGCTTCCTAAAGTCGAACGGAATGTTCCTATATGCGGAAAGCATTTTCCATGACCGATGAGACCATGCCGAAGGATGAAGCGCGCCCGGTGGTGACGGTGACGGAGGGGGATCGAGAGGCGATGATCGCCTACGAAATGGCCCGCGCTATACCTCTTGCTCCTGTTTTTGTTGGGCGGATCAGGGCCGGCGTGCACGATGCTGATGACCGCATCCAAGCCTTCGCCCGCTACCGCATCGCCGCGCAGTCCGAAGCTGCGGCGCGGGTGACGGTGCTGGAGGGGGCATTGCGTAGCATTGCAAGGGGAAAGCCGTTCACCTGCAAGGACGGCACCATTATGAACGTTCCGATGCGGGACCGTGTGGCACAAGAAATCGCCCGATCCGCCCTCCAGGGCGAGGGGGCCGGGTCGTGAGCGAGCGAGACGCGATCGAGCGCGCGGCGCAGGAAGTGGAAAGCTACGGGCAGACGTGGGGCGCAGCATATCGCTCAGTGACCGACACGCTGGCCGCTGCAATTCGCGCCCTGCCCGCCGCCCCGGATGAGCCGAGCGCGGCGATGGTGGAGCTTGGCGACTTGCCCAGCCGCATGATGGGGTGGGCCGGAAAGGCACGTGCAAGGGGGATCGATCGCATCGAACTTGATCTGCGCACAGTGGATAAGTTGCTCGCCTTCATCGCCCTCCGCGCAGCCCGCGATGCCGGTTGCCGCGACGGGGGTGGGTGATAAGAAGACTAGAATACCATATTCGCTTTAGCCCAAAGCAGGAGAAATCACCATGATAACCACCGGATCGGAGGTCAGCCCTATCAGCTTGGCTCGCCTTCGCCTTAAGCGCGTAACGGACGGCCAGACGCTTCAACGCGCCTATGGCGTTGAAGACACATACGAACCACTTGGCGACGAGCTGCGCGCTGACCTGCGTGCTGTGCTGGCCGCCACCCCCGACAAGGAGCCGACCGATGGTTGAGCAGAGCATGGTGGAGGCCGTCGCACAGGCGATCAGCGAAACGCCAGTCGGAACCCCAGAAAACCGTTCGTCTCTGCGTTTCGTCGTCACTCAGGGCGCGCAGCTTATGGGTCTGAAATGGGACGAGGCTTCTTTTAATCGTGATGTAGCCCAGCTCGCATGCGCCGCCATCGAAGCGATGCGGATACCCACTCGTGCGATGGAAAACGCATGGTGGGGCTTGGATGACGATCAAGGCGGTCCTGTGGCTGCCTGGCAAGCCATGCTCTCCGCCGCCCTCCCCGTCCAGCCGGAGAAGGTGGGATGACGGGGGAACCTTGGATCGAATGGGCCGGCGGTAGATGCCCGGTGTCTCGGGACACGCTTGTCGAAATCCGGTTGTTACACCGGGATGGCTCGACATGGGATCGGCGAGGTTCGGAAGAAGCGGGCCACTTTGATGACATGCGGTGGTGGGATGGCACGGCTATGTTCAACCGCATAATTGCTTATCGCGTTGTCCCCGCATCCCCCGTCCAACACAGTGCGGAGGCGGGGCGGTGACGCAGAACGACGAGATCGCCGGCCGCATGATGCGTATGGATATGGCGCGGGCTCGCCCGGCCGTAACGGTTTTGGAACCGCGCTCGACCGATGACGAGGCGTCGGCGCTGCTGGATGAACTGGATAAGCTGCAAACACTGATGGCGCTGCAAATGCATCGTGGCGCTGTATGGGTAGCGGCCGGCGATCTGATCCAGCGGACACGCATCCTGATCATCGAGCGATGCAAGCGATCGATCCCCACCCCAGCCCGCCCGGAGGTGGGGGAGGTATGAGAGACTAGCGCCCCGCTCTTGCCCTCTCCGCCTCGATCAGCGCCATCAGCTGCAACCGCATAGCTCCAGCCGCAGCGTACAGGTCTATTGCTCCCGCGATGCACTGGCCTCCGGATAGGGAGCCGTCAGCGTTGCGGGGGTAGGTCGGGAGCAGGGGTGGCATCACCAGAAGGTTCGCTGGTAGCGACGCCATTGGCGGCGTCACGGGCACGGTCGAGCAGCCACCCAGGGCGGTCAGTAGCAGGAACGCATACGCTGACGTTACGATAGATGATCGGGCCGGCAACATGGCGGATCTCCGTAAAGGTTTCTCTTTGCACCTGCGTATCCTGAACAGCGCGTGTGGCGATCGCATCGAATGCAGCTTGAAACTTAACGCGTGCCGCCTCGATGCGCTGAGCGGCAGCGGCCTCCCGACTTACGTGGCGGGCATGCTCGATCTTGGATCCAGCATAATACCCGCCACCAAGGGTCAGGACGGCGCTGGCGAGGATAAGGTAGGGCGTGGTGGGGAGGGGGATCACAACTTGGCATCCGTCGTCTGCGCAGGGTCATCCCGCGAATTGTCCACCGTCACACTGCGGCTGGATGGCAAGCGCAACAGGCCGATCAATCCGCCAGTAACCGTCCCGATCGCGAATGCCTCCGTTACGTCCACGCCATGCCCCGCTGCATAGAACGGGATGGAGAAGACCATCACCAGCGCCGCTAATGTTGAAAGGTACGCGACGAGCTGTTCGCGGGCGGTCACCGTGCCAACTCGTAATGAGGTCCGTCCAAAAATGCGGACTTGCCCAGCTTTTTGCGCGCCAAGGTATAAGCATCCACCGCGCGCTTCATGGCGGCGGGATCGGCGGGGATGGCATTGAGCGAACCCCAGTTCCCGCCCCACCGGATATCCACGCCCAACTCCTGCGCCGCGATACGCACGGCAGTGGCGATCGGATAAATTGCCGGCCACTCCCAGCGCAGCTTGCCATTGATGTACGGCACCAGATCCACAGCATGGCCGAACCCATCCGGCTGCGTACGGTGCATGCTGTTCATCGTTTTACTAGCACCGGCGGCGACAAGCTTTTGCTGTTCCGCCAAAGTGCGCAGCCCGTCATGGACGGAAAAATCCTGCGTCGTCAGCATGATGGCGCGCTTCACAACGGCCACCAGCGATGGGTGAACGCCTTCAAGCTCCTTGAGCGAGGCATTGCCGAGACGGTATGTCATACATCATCCTCTACAGGCCACATCGGGGCGGGTTCGTCCCACCCGACGGGGGCGGGGTCAACGGGCGGCATTGCGGCGTGCCCGATCCGCGATGGCCTCTTTCACCGTCATCGCGTTATTACGCATGTGCGCCCTCTTGCGCTGCATCCAGCCCATAAAGAACAGCACCGCCCCCAACGTGAACAGCAGCGATGCCCACCCATCGTAGGGGGACGTTGTGCCCTGAAACGTGGTGTAGATCACCGGCACGGTAAGCAGGCCACAGCCACCCATAACGCCCATCCCCAGGCGCTCCAGCTTGGTAAGCCAGTCGCTGAACCAAACGACGCACAGCGCCATCATGACGGTTAGCATCGTCCGCAGCACGCAGTTAAGAACGATGAAGCACATCATCCCGCGTCTCCCTGGTCGCGAGTGAACCGCTTGATGAGGTATGGAATGAAGGCGTTCGCGCCCGTCGCGCCAAAGTACATGGCGGCGCATATCGCCCGCAGGTTGGAGTTTTCGACATGAAATATCGACGTAGCGATGAAAGGAACCATGAATACCGAAAAAGTGGTGCCGACGAACAGCGTCAGCAGAACCTCTTTGCGCTCCATCGTTTTCCATTGCATCAGGCTCAGCGATGTAACTGACCCGCAGAAAGCTGCGAACATCAGGTACACGTTGGCCCACCACGGATGTTCCCCGTTCAACGGCTTACCGACCGCGCCACATGCCGCTGCGATATACGAGCGAGAAGACGATGAAGCCAATTCCAAGCGCGACCCACACCGGCCCCTCCCCAACTCACCGCGATTATTTCGCCAACGAAAGACAGATCGTAAAACACGGCGAACGTTCCGTAGAAAGACGGCCCGTACCATGCGTATAGCGCATGTAGGCCCATCTGCGCCAGTGCCAGTCCCGCAAACCATTTGCGCCAACCGCCCCCGCTTTGTCTCAGAAGAAACAAAGCAAGAGCGGCTATGGCACCATCCATAAGCGCCAGCTTTTCCATGCTGTTCATCAGCCATGCGACATTGGAAACTCCCCATGACGCCAGCAGAACAACAGCTAGAAAAGGCGCATCGTCCCGGCCCCTCCGCTCCCGATCGCTCGGGATTGAGGTAAGCATGACGCAGCCCATACACGCTGCGCCGGAAAGGATCGAGACGATGTGCACGGGTCAAGGATCCGGCTGGGTGGGATCGGGCGGCGGCTGCTGGGGCGGGACACCACCCCCGAACGCCACCGGGCCAGTGCCGGGCTTGGGCGGTCTATCCCTTTTCTTCGGCGGGCATTTGACTTTGGTCATGATCGAAGATCCTCCATTATATCAGCCCCTCATCAGCGGTAAACGTGAAGTCGATATAGACCGGCCGTCCCGTTTCCGATGATCCTCTTAGCGTAAATACCGTGTCACTGCACGATACAATCGTGAGCGCAACGCGCGTCCCGCTGGATGCGTAATACCATGCGTTTGCCGAGATAATGCTCCGAGCAAGCTGGAACCCGCCGAAAGTGTTATAGCCATGGGCTACCGTGAAATCAGTGGCAGGGGTAGCAGTGGAGGTCGTCCCGGCGGTGCGATCCCGGCGATACGTCGTGTCGGGCCAGCCATTGATAAGGCCTTCCCAATTGCCCCCAGTGTTATTGCGACAAGTAACATCGGCAACCCGGAAATTACAGAACGGCTTGGTGATGCCACCACCGATGGTGCTATAGACGCCCCGGCCAACGTTGCCGTCAACGATGCCGCCAAGCATCGTGATGAACGGCGTATTGGTTTCTACCCACACGCCGTGGCTCTGGTTGTTGGTGATGCGGCCACCCCGTATCTGGGCGCTGCCCGGGCCGGATGGATTGCCCCAATTAATGAAATGGATGCCGCAGCCGAGATTGGAGGCGGACCATGTGCTTTCGATCTGGAGTGACTGAAAACCACCCAGGCTGTCATCCACGCGGATACCGTCGCGCCCCGCCTGATCCAGTGAGGCCTGTGGACCGAAGAAGATCTGATTGTTGCCGATGGATACCAGCGACGTATCGATCAGGATGTTATCCTGGCCACAGCCGATAATATCTACCTCATCCAGCAGCACGCCACCGCAGCCCCCGCCAAGGTGCAGGCCAGTCCGCCCGGCCGCGATCTTCTGGCCGCTGTTCATGATAAGCTGGGCATTGTATCCTGTACTGAAACCCCGAGCGGATACGCCGTCGTTGCGAACCTTGATATCGATGTTGTGCAGATGGTTGTATAGGAAGCCTTCGAAGTAATAGCCGTTCCACAGCTTGACGCCGGTATAGTCCCGCAGCCCATCCCCACCAGGCCCATAGAAGCCGGTCAATGGCATATCATATTCGCAGAAGATGGTTTTTACCGTGCGAACCGCATATCCGGCCGTCATGCTGGTAAGGCTATCCACCATGAAGTTCTTGAGCGCCCAACCGCGCGTTTCGCGATCGGTAGCGCCAAGGGTCAGCAGATCGCTGCCAGTGTTATCGCCCACGTAAAGCAGGCGGCTGTCGTAGCGGTTTTCGCCCTGCACCGTGCCGTTATTGCCGACAGGCATGACCAGAGGAGAACTGAAGCGATACGTGCGCCGGCCAAGACGACCCACCACGCCCGGCCCCATGCGAGCCGTGAACAGCGCCAGCGCTGCGGACTGGTCATCGCCTTCCACGCCGGTGGCGCCGAAGTCTTCGGGAGTGACGTTCAACTCCCCCACCTTGGCGGGGATGGTGCGCGCGACAGTTCCGGCGAGCGGGTAGGTATAATTAAGGGACGAAGGCCCCAGGGGGGTGTAACCCAAGGCGTCTATGATGGTAGAAGAGCTTATCGGGCCAGGCCCTTCCCCAATGATTATATCGTTCTGCCTGACAGTTACCCCACCCCGCCCGATACGGAGAAGATACTTGCCTGGGGGAGCGTCAAATGAGAAATAACCATCACTATCCGTTAGAATGGGCTGTGTAACCGTCAGGTCACCACTGGTGACGATGACAGGGCTTCCTGTGTAATCCAGAACGTAAATATCCAGCCCGGCAAGCGGGATGTTGTTCTGATCCAGAATTGTATCGCTGTAGAAAGCCATCAGGCGAAACCCCCATAATTTTCCATATACACGGAAACGCCTGCGATTGCCACAACTCCATCTGCACCCGTCACCGTGCATTGGAAAACACCGCTTCGGGATTGGCCACCAGCTACCCCGGATGCAGTGAACGCCGTGGACGCTCCGGTAGGATTGGTGATGCCGATCGTGTCACCGGATACCTGCGCCCATGCATAGATGAATGGCGATGCGCCGCCACTAACATTGGCGGTCGTGGTGTTCGTCGTTATGCTTGCAGCGCCAGCCTGATAGGCAAACCCGGTAACATCGGATGGCGATGCGGCGACGGCCATGCTGCTGAACGCGGTGCGTAGCGTATTGGTGGCATCCCGCATCATGATACGAGACGCCGTACGCAACGTATTGGTGACGTCGCGAACCGACGCACGCGCTACGGAGCGTGGCGTGTTGCTCGCATCTCGCATGATGATCGTCATGCCAGCTGGATCCAGATATCACCCGCCGCGCTGGTGGGATCAGACGCCCCGGATGCCGTGACGTACACCCTGCCACTGTTGGCGGGGTCCATATGGTACAGGTGAGTACCGGCTCCATTGCGGGTAATAGGCCCGGTCATCTGTCCGCCCGCCAGGGGCAGGGGATCAGGGATGCCAGTAGCGGCGCGCAGTGCGGCCTGATTGGCCAGCGTAAGCAGCCCCCGTCCATAGACGGTAGTGGCCAGAGCGGCGATTGCCGTCAGGTCCACGCTTTGCGGCTGATAGGACGCGCCCTCTGCCAGCGCGATACTGGCATAGTAATCGACTTGTACGCCGTTAACATCCGAAATGCGGATGGAGAAATCATCCCCCGCGACGTACACGGATGTGGCAGCGAGCTGGTCGTTGACGATACGGCCACCGATCGTGCGTAGCGGTTGCGCCGCAACGATCGTCATTTCCTTGTCGTAAAACACGGTAACAGGCGAAACGACAGGATCAGCATTGGGCGTGCCGATGTAAATGCGACCGCCATTCAACAGGGTGCCATCATCATTGAGAAACAGCGGCGAAGGGTTTACAATCTTTTGCATGTCACTGTTCCTTGGGGCGCGCAGCGTTCAAGCCTGCGGTAATGATGGAACCCGAGCTAGCAGCCTTTATATATTCGTCAAAGAACTCACGCGCGGCACGGTCGATATCAGCGGAGTTAGTGCCGTCATAGGACGTGATGCCTTCCAGCGTCTTGCGGGTGCGCGCAAGGTCGCGGGCCTTCAGCGCCAGTTGCTTTGCCACGTCGCCAATACCACCCGTATATTTCAAAGCGCCTTTGCCCATGAAGTTCACAAGCTTTGTGAAGGTGCCGGACGGGTTCGTGGTTCCCGACATGGGGATTGTCGCATCTCCGATAATGCGCTGGAGCTTCATAAGTTGGTTGAACTCGAGGGGATCGAGAACAACGCGCAGCTTATCAATGCCAAACTTGCGGATCGCGGTATTCAGGCGAGCGCCGCTGACAACCTGTGTTTGCGTGTTAACGGCATCCGAAAAGATGTTGGCCAGCGTCTGCGACTGGATACCTCGCCATGCCTGCGTCGCTCCGGTATTCGCTCCAGCCAGAAGCAAGCCTTTGACCTTGTTAATATTTGTCAAAGCGGCAGGGCCTGAACCCAGAACCTGGCTGATCACGCGCTCCGGCATGACAACGGGCGTGTTGCTGGTGCCCTTGCGAACGTCAATCACATTCTGGATGATGTCCTTGGCATGGAACGTGTTGCGCTGGTTGCGATGCGCCTGGCGCGCTGCGCCGTAAGCTTCAGCAACCGGGCCGGCCTCGCCGGCCGCGGCTTTTTCAAGAGCGGCTTCTACCGCGTCGTCTATATGCGTCTTCAGAGCCTGCGACGCGCGCGTAGGATCGCTCATGTAAAGCGAATTGATCCGCTTGCGAAAATCTTCCGCGTTGGCAACGGTCAATTGCTTGGGCGGACCACGGAAAGATACCGAACTGCCATCACCTAGCGTTACGCGGGTAATCCCAACTTCATTCATCGGCGATGCTTCACCGACCATACCGTAACGCGCCATTTCCTGCTCAATGGTCTTCTTGACCGGAGCGGGAACAGCCTCATCAATCAAAATGTCGGTCGCGGCATTGCGCAAAGCATCAGTTTCCAACGGCAAGGCCTCACCCCCAGCCTCCTCCGCCGCTCGATACATCGCATTGACGCCTTCACGGCCTTGGTCGCGCAGGTCGCTGATTGCGTCCTTGACCGCCTGCCCGCGCTCCACAGGCGTGCCATCCGTCGATCCGAAACGTTCCCGAAACCGAGTAACGGCATCGGTGATAAGATCGTTGCGCTGCGTCTTGAATTGCCTCGCGCGCTCCCCTTCTGCTGAAGCGGCGACATAAAGCGATTGCTCGTCATTCTGGATCTTGAAGCTTTGCTCCGCCTCGCCGCGCGTCAATGGCACACCTTCAGAAGCCGCCTCCTGGAAGCGCGTACCCTGCCGGTCCGGCGATACAGGAAAACCATTGTCAACAGTTCCGGCCGCCCGCCCGCCAAGCCGCTCCGTGACGGCATCAACGATGCGCTGGGTCGCTGCGTCAAGGTCTGGCACAGGAGACGAGGGCGGTGCATCCGGCCCCATATTCGCGGGAGTGGTCTGGATAGGTTCGCGCTGACGCGCGCGCACAGCCTCACGCCCTGCTTGTGAATTGCGCGTAGGGGTTGCCCCCTGCCGCTGGCGCACGCGACCATAGCTTTCCGCAAGAACCTCTTCAGGGATCCCTGCCCGCTGCGCCAATTCGCGGCCGTTTTCGTTTAGCGCTCCGGCGCTGGTAAGAACTTCCTCGGGGGGAGTGGCATCGATCACCTTGGCGATCTTCGGGGTCATCCGGCTGGCAAGGCGAGCGCCCCCAGCTGCGGCCAAGCCACCACCCATGCCACCAAGAAGCGCGGCGACAAGCTGGGTTACAGGCCCTCCGCCCATCTGGTTAGCACCCTCGCCGGCAACGCCACTGCCAATGCCTGCGGCGGTATCGATAACAGGCGCG
>Ga0247815_10002334_pt1 | contig 14029 bp, 13 predicted proteins | sample UWRJL194509B1_FD_181014 | JGI IMG/M metagenome (GOLD analysis project Ga0247815, IMG submission 181014) | Plant litter microbial communities from Arlington Agricultural Research Station in Wisconsin, United States - UWRJ-L194-509B-1 | ecosystem: Environmental > Terrestrial > Plant litter >... | reverse complement strand
GAAGATGCTGACCCAGGTCGGCGAAGTCTCGGTGATCAGCACGCGCTGCGCCAGCGTGGCGGCGTCGACCGAGATCAGCTCCAGCGTTTTCTGGTCGCGGCTCTGGCGCTGGAACAGCAGCGCCTTGCCGTCGCCGCTCCAGTCGGCGCGCACCAGGTAGATGTCTGGATTGGCGCCGAGCGCGACGTCGCGGATCGCGCCGTCGCCCAGCGCCACGATCTTCAACTGCACCAGCACGTTCGGATCGCCGGCGGCCGGGTAGCGCTGCTCGACCACTTCGGTGCGGTCGGCGAAGATTTCAAAGCGGCGCACCACCGGCACCGGCGCTTCGTCGTAGCGCTTGTAGGCGATCGCGGAATCGTCCGGCGCCCAGTAGTAGCCGGTGGTCTGCGCCATTTCCTCCTGCGCCACGAACTCGGCTTCGCCGTTGTGGATGGTGCCCTTGCCGTCGCTGGTCAGCTGCTTTTCCTTGCCGGTGCTCAGGTCGATGACGAACAGGTTCTGGTCGCGCACGAAGGAGACGTAGCGGCCCTTCGGCGAAATCTTCGGATCGAGCACGTTGCCCGAGGCGACCATGCGCGCCGCGTCCGGCTTGCTGACGTCGATCAGGTACAGGTTGCCGGCGATCGGCACCAGCAACTGCTTGCCGTCCGGCGACCAGCTGTAGCTGAGGATGCCCTTCAGGCTGGCGGTGCGCTCGCGCTCGCGGCGGGCTTTCTCGGCGTCCGACAATTGCTCGTTCGGCACCAGGATCTGCGAATCGACCAGGCGGTGCGTGGTCTTGTCCTTGAGGTTGAATTCCCACAGGTCGAGCTGGAACTGGTTGTCCTCGCGGCCGCGCAGGAAGGTGACGCGGGCGCCGTCCGGCGATACCTTCAGGCTGCGCACGCCGGGACCGCTGAGCGACGGATCGCCGTGGATGCGGTTCAGCGTGAGTTTTTCGGCGGAGGCGTTGGCGCCGGCCAGCAGGGCGAGGAAGCAGAGTATGAAGCGCATGGATGTGTCTCTCGTTAGGCGAATCCAAGACGATACCAGACGGCGACAGCCGTGGCGAGACGGCAAGATTCTGAATCGGCGGCGGAAAACCGTTTTTAGTTCGGCGCCGCCTGTGCCCGCGCCAGCGACAGCCGCTGCAGCGACCAGCTGAGCAGCACCGCCGCCACCGTCAAGCCGATCACCAGCCCGATCCAGAAACCGGCCGCCGCCATCGGCTGCGCCGGCGTCCACGGCAGCCAGCGCGGCGCCAATCCCAGCCAGCAACCGAGCGGCAGCGCGAAGCCCCAGAACGCCAGCAACTGGATCTGCATCGGCTGGCGCGTGACCTTGTAGCCGCGGATCGCCGACGATGTGGCGACCTGGGCCGCGTCGGACAGCTGGAACAGCGCGGCGAACAGCAGCAGGTGCGAACACAGTTGTTGCACCGCCGGATCGGAGGTGTAGGCGCGGGCGATCTGCTCGCGGAACAGCACGATGCCGAGCGCCGACAGCACGCCGAACGCCAGCGACATCCAGACCCCGGTCCAGGCGACGAAGCGGGCCTTGGCCGCATCGCCTTCGCCCAGGCTGTGGCCGACGCGGGTGATCAGCGCGATGCCGAAGCTGAGCGGCACCATGAAGGTCAGCGAGGAAAAGTTCAGGGCGATCTGGTGCGCGGAAATCTCCACCACGCCGAAGCGCGCCACCAGCAGGCTGACCGCGCCGAAGGCGCTGACCTCGGCGAAGTAGGTGACGCCGATCGGCAGTCCCAGCCGCAGCATCGTGCGGATCTCGGGCCAGTGCGGCCACTCCCAGTGCGTCAGCGGATCGGTGGCGCGGTAGGCCGGCGCGACGCGGATCCAGCCCACGATCGCCAACAACATCAGCCACATGCACAAGCCGGTCGAGACCGCGCAGCCGACGCCGCCCAGCGCCGGCATGCCCCAGTTGCCGAACACCAGCAGCCAGTTGACGAAGACGTTGAACAGCAGGCCGGCGATGGCGATCAGCATCAGCGGCTTGGTCTGGTTGATGCTGGCGCTGTAGCCGTACAGCGCGCGGTAGGCGGCGAACGGCGGCAGGCCGACGCTGATGATGTGGACGAACAGCGACGCCTGCCGTTGCACGTGGGGCGCCAGATAGAGATAGTCGAACAGCAGCGTGGCGACGTTGGCCAGCAGCATCGCCAGCACGCCGACGCCGAGCGCCTTCCACAGCGACTGGCGCACCGCGTGCGGAATCTTGCCCAGCGCGCCGGCGCCGACGTCGTGCGCCACCACGCTGTTGATCGCCATCATGACGCCGCTGACGGTGATCAGCACGATCGACCAGATCGACGCGCCCAGCGACACGGCGGCCAGCTCGTCGGCGCTGGTGTGGCCGGTCATGGCGACGTCGGCCACGCCCATGCCGACCGTGGCGAGTTGGCCGATCAGCACCGGCCACGCCAACCGCCACAGGGCGGCGGTTTCGCGACGGATATTCGGCAGGGTGGGGGAGTTCGGCATCGGATGGGCGGTGAGGGAAACCGTCGATTTTACCGCGCCCCTCGGCGCGCGGTATTACAATTGCTTGCAAATTGGCTAAACTTTCTGTCGACCAATCGACGCGCCGGCGCGTTGTTGGCTTGCGGACAGGCCGCTTCCCTCACTTTTTTCGCTATCCATCATGAAACCATTCTTCTCCCGTCTGATCAAAACCGCCTCCCTGCTGACCGCCGCCACGTTGCTGGCCGGCGCCGTCCACGCCGGCGAGCTGACGCTGTACAAAGATTCGGAGTTCCGCGGGCCGTCCATCTCGCTGCGGGACGCCACGCCCAACCTGGAGCGGGCGGGCTTCAACGACGTGACGTCGAGTGTGATCGTACGCTCCGGCACCTGGGAGTTGTGCGAGCACGCCGCCTTCCAGGGCCGCTGCATCAAGCTCGATCGCGGCGAGTACCGCATGCTGGAAGGCTTCAACGACAAAGTGTCGTCGGTGCGCGAGATCAACGGCCGCGACGACCGGGACGATCACGGCGGCCGCCCCGGTCGCGGCGACCATGACGGCCGCCCGGGCCGCGGCGAAGACATCGTGCTGTTCGCGCAAGCCGGCTTCGGCGGCCGTCGCGCCGAGCTGCACAACGACGTGCGCAACCTGGAGGACTACGACTTCAACGACCGCGCCGGCTCGGTGATCGTCAACGAGGGCGGCTGGGAGCTGTGCGAGCATGCCGAGTTCCGCGGCCGCTGCATCGTGCTCAAGCCGGGCCGCTACGAGTTCCTCAACGACATGAACAACCGCATCTCGTCGCTGCGCCGGGTGCGCTGATCCAGTGACTGAACGCGCCGCACGCTCGCGGCATTTACGCTAGACTGGCGGCGATGCATTAACGGAGCGTGCGACGTGGAATACAAGGATTACTATCAGACCCTGGGCGTGGCCAAGACGGCCTCCGAGGACGACATCAAGAAGGCGTACCGCAAGCTGGTCCGAAAATACCATCCGGACGTCAGCAAGGAGGCGGACGCGCAAAACAAAACCCAGGAATTGAACGAGGCCTACGGCGTGCTGGGCGACGCCGAGAAGCGCGCCGCCTACGACGAGCTGGGACGCGGCCACCAGTACCGCGCCGGGCAGGAGTTCCGCCCGCCGCCGGACTGGGGCCGCGGCTTCGGCGCCGGCGCGCCGGGCGGCCGTCCGGGCCACGGCGGCCAGGCCGGCTTCGGCGGCGGCGCCGACCAGAGCGACTTCTTCGCCGACCTGTTCGCCAACCTGGGCGGCGGCGGACGCCGGCGGCAGGCGCCGCAGCGCGGCGAGGACAGCCACGCCAGCATTACGATCGACCTGGTCGACAGCTACACCGGCGCCACCCGCGCCATCAGCCTGATGGTGGCCGAGCGCGACGCCCAGGACCGCATCGTCACGCGCGAACGCAATCTCAGCGTCAACATCCCCAAGGGCGTGACGGCCGGCCAGCAACTGCGGCTGTCGGGCCAGGGGCAGCCGGGCGCGGCCGGGCCGGGCGATTTGTATCTGCAGATCGAATTCCGCGCCAACGCGCGCTACCGCATCGACGGCCGCGACGTCTACGAGACGGTGCCGGTGGCGCCGTGGGAACTGGCGCTGGGCGGCGACATCGAGGTGGCCACGCCGTCGGGCAAGGTCAACGTCACGGTGCCGGCCGGCTCGCAGACCGGGCGCAAGCTGCGGCTGCGCGGGCGCGGCATCCCCGGCAAGGAGGTCGGCGACTTGTACCTGCTGCTGGAGGTGGCGCTGCCGCCGGCCAACACCGACAAGGCGCGCGAACTGTATCAAACGATGGCGCGCGAGCTGGCGTTCAACCCGCGCGGGTGAGGATGAACGTGGAGGAACGAAGATGGGACAAGCGATCGTAACGGCGGTGCTGGTCGACGAGGCCGCGCTGACCCTGGAGGAATTGGCGCAAGCCTGCGCCGTCGAGCCGGACTGGGTGGTGCACCGGGTGCGCACCGGCATCCTGCTCGACAGCGCGCCGGACGACAGCGTCTACTGGCGCTTCACCAGCGCCGACCTGGTGCGGGCGCGCCGGCTGTGCCAGGTCGAGCGCGACTTCGAGGCCAACGACGACGTGGCCGCGCTGGTGGTGGACTTGTCGGAGGAAATCCGCCGCCTGCGCCTCAAGCTCAGCGCCGCCGGAGTGAAATAGGACCCGGATCGGTGACGCCGGGCGCTTGCATCGTCGTTGCCATCTGCGGCACCGGCATGCTCGCCTTGGTCGGGCGCGGCGCCGCTGCGTCGGCCGGATTGTGGCCGGGCTTTTGACCGGTCAGCTGCTCGATCAGCTCGCCGTAGCTGTGGCCCGCCGGCGAGCGCGCCGGGATGTCGTCCTCGGGCGGCCGCGTGGCCGGATCGGACAGCGCCAGGAATTGCCGCATCAGCCACTGCGCGGCCGGTCCCGGCTGTTCGTCGCCGCGGTGGATCACATAAATCGGGAAGCTGAACGAGCTGCCCTCGTTGATGTCGAGCTGCACCAGCCGGCCCGCCTCCAGATCCCAATGCACCATTTCCACCGGCATATTGCCCCAGCCGATGCCGCTGCGCAGCAGCGCGTGCTTGGAGCTCAGGTCGCCCAGGCGCCAATCGCGCAACGCCATCACGCCGAAATCCTGGCCGGCGGTCAGCGTGCTGCGGTCGGTCAGCACCAGCTGGGTGTGTTCGCGCAGCACCGCGCTGGGAATCTTGCCCTCGATCTGCGCCAGCGGATGGTTGGGCGACGCCACCGGCACCATGGTCACGAAGCCGCAGCTCTGGCGCTCGATGCTGTCGGGCGTGCCCGGCATCCAGCCGCTGATGCCGATGGTGCAGGTGCGCTCCATCACCAGTTGCGTCACCGCGCCCAGCGCCTCCATGCGCAGCCGCATCGCCACCGTCGGAAACTCCTTCTGGAAGGCGTGCAGCACGCGCACCAGCGTGCAGGTGGAAAACATCACGTCGACCACGATCGACACCTCGGCCTCCAGCCCGGTCGACAGCGCCTTGGCGCGGGCGCGCATGCCGTCCACCTTCAGCGAGACGGCGCGGGCGTCGGCCAGCAGCGCCTTGCCGGCCTCGGTCAGCGTCGGCTTGCGGGTGGCGCGGTCGAGCAACTCGACGTTCAGCTGCTCCTCCAGGTTGGCGATGGTGTAACTGATCACCGATTGGGTGCGGTGCAGCGCGCGCGCGGCGTGGGCGAAGCCGCCGTGGTCGATGACGGCGATGAACACGCGCAACTGGTCGAGGGAGGGAAGGCCGGGATCTCGCATAATGTTATCAAATCGATTTTATCGATAGGTATGATTTAAATTTAAGGTATTTCATCGATATTAAACCCGTTCTATGATGGATGCAATCCCTCACCCCTAAGGAAACAGCATCATGGCCAACATTCTTCACATCAACAGCAGCGTGCGCAGCACCGGTTCCCTGTCGCGTCAGCTGGGCGCCGAATTCGTCGCCAAGCTGCAAGCCGCCGACGCCTCGACCACCGTGGTCAGCCGCGACCTGGCCGCCACCCCGGTGCCGCACCTGAGCGAACTGGTGATGGGCGCCTACTTCACCCCGGCCGAGCAGCGCAACGCCGAGCAAGCGCACGCCATCAAGACCTCCGACACGCTGGTCGACGAGCTGCTGGCCGCCGACACCATCGTCATCGGCGCGCCGATGTACAACTTCTCGGTGACCTCCGGCCTGAAGGCCTGGATCGACGCCATCGCCCGCGCCGGCCGCACCTTCCAATACGGCGCCAACGGCCCTGAAGGCCTGGCCACCGGCAAGAAAGTCTACGTCTTCATCGCCTCCGGCGGCGTCTACAGCCAAGGCCCGGCGTCCGGCTACGACCACCTGACCACCTACCTGCGCTCGGTGCTGGGCTTCCTCGGCATGACCGACGTCACCTTCATCGTCGCCGAAGGCGTGGCGATGGGCGAAGAAGCGGTCACCGCCGCCGTCGCCAAGAGCCGCACCCAGATCGAAGCGATCGCCGCCTAAACGCAACGGCCGCGCGATAAAACCAAGCCCCGCTCGCGGGGCTTTTTGTCGTCTGCGGTATCATGCAAGGCATACAACGCCATGGAGCCTTACATGAAACGGAATCTGCACCTGCTGGTCATCGATCCGCAGAACGATTTTTGCGATCTGCCGGACGCCTACCGGCCGCTGGATCCGGTCGGCCGCCAGCCGCTGGCGCCGTCGCTGCCGGTGGCCGGCGCCCACCAGGACATGTTGCGCCTGGCCGGCCTGATCAATCGGGGCCGCGCCGGCCTGACGGCGATCAGCGTCACGCTCGATTCCCACCACCGTTTCGACATCGCCCACCCGACCTTCTGGATCGCCGCCGACGGCGCGCCGGTGCCGCCGTACACTGAAATCACCGCCGCCGACGTGCGCGCCGAGCGCTTCCGGCCGCGCCATCCCGGCGCCTTGCCGCTGGCGCTGAACTACCTCGACAGGCTGGAGGCCGCCGGCCGCTACACCTTGATGGTGTGGCCGGTGCACTGCGAGATCGGCAGCTGGGGCCACAACGTCCACGCCGACGTGCGCGCCGCCTACAACCACTGGGAGGAGGCGGCGCTGGGCATCGTCGCCAAGCTGGCCAAGGGCTCCAACCCGTGGACCGAGCACTACTCCGCCGTGATGGCCGAAGTGCCGGACGCCGACGACCCGGACACCCAGTTCAACACCAAGTTCGTCGACGGCCTGGCCGAGGCCGACCATATTTACGTGGCCGGCGAGGCCGGCAGTCACTGCGTCAAGGCCACCGTCGAGCACATCGCCGATTATTTCGCCGAGAAGCAGGGCGCCGCCTCGCTGGCCAAGCTGACGCTGATCGTCGATTGCATCAGCCCGGTGGCCGGCTTCGCGCCGCAATACCAAGCCTTCCTGGACGCGATGCGGGCGCGCGGCGTGCGCCTGATGCAGGCCGGCGACGTGTTGCCGGAACTGCTGGAGAACGCCGGCCGCCCGCTGGCCGCCGCGCTGGAGAGCGAATGAGCCAGCCCGTCGTCCGCAGCCTGCTGGAAACCGATTTATACAAATTCACCATGTGGCAGGCGCTGCTGCACGGCCACCCGAACTCGCACACCGAGTATGAATTCGTCTGCCGCAACACCCCGGCCCACCCGTTGGCCGAGTTGCTGGAGGACGTTGAACGCGAGCTCGACCATCTGTGCTCGATGGGCTTCGCCGAGGACGAGCTGAACTACCTGCGCTCGCTGCGCTACATGAAAAGCGACTTCGTCGACTTCCTCACCGTGTTCCGCTTCCAGCGCAAGTTCATCGACGTGCGCGCCGACGGCGACGCGCTGGTGATCCGCGCCCGCGGCCCGCAGGTGCACGTGATGGGCTTCGAGATTTATGTGCTGTACATCGTCAACGAGCTGTACTTCCGCCGCTTCGACCAGGCCGCCGCGCTGGCCGAGGGGCGGGCGCGGCTCAACGCCAAGCTGGCGCGGCTGCGCGCCTTCGGCGACGAGCCGGCGCGCCGCAACCCGTTCGAGTTTTCCGACTTCGGCACCCGCCGCCGCTTCTCCGGCGCCTGGCACGACGAGGTGGTGCAAAAGCTGGCGCGCGAGGTGCCGCAGTATTTCAAGGGCACCTCCAACGTCTACCAGGCGATGAAGTTCAACCTGGTGCCGATCGGCACCATGGCGCACGAATACATGCAATCGTTCCAGGCCTTCGGCGTGCGGCTGCGCGATTTCCAGAAGGCCTCGCTGGAGGCCTGGGTGCAGGAATACCGGGGCGACCTCGGCGTCGCGCTGACCGACGTGGTCGGCATGGACGCCTTCCTCGACGACTTCGACCTGTACTTCGCCAAGCTGTTCGACGGCCTGCGCCACGATTCCGGCGACCCGGTGGTCTGGGGCGAAAAGGCGCTGGCGCACTACGCCGCGCTGCGCATCGACGCCAAGACCAAGCGGCTGGTGTTCTCGGACGGCCTGAACCTGGAGAGCGCGTTCAGCCTGTACCACCACTTCGCCGACCGTATCATGACCGGCTTCGGCATCGGCACCCATCTGACCAACGATGTCGGCCTGACGCCGCTCAACATCGTCATGAAGTTGGTCTGCTGCAACGGCCAGTCGGTGGCCAAGCTGTCGGATTCGCCCGGCAAGACGGTGTGCAAGGACGAAACCTTCCTCGCCTATCTGCGCCAGGTGTTCCACCACCCGGCGGCTTGACGTGGTGTATCTGTACCTGGTCAACTTCGGCCTGTATCTGATCGTTGGACTGGGACTGTTGCGAATCTGGCGCCGCCACCCCGGCCAAGCCTTCGCCCGCGACCTCGGCTGGTCGACGCTGTGCGCCATGCTGTTGCCGATCGGCTACCTGCTGCACACCGAGGCGCCGGCCGCGCTCGCCCCGCTGGGCATGCCGCTGGCGACGGCGGGCGCCATCCCCAATTTGTTGCTGCTCGGTTCAGGCGTCGCGCGGCTTGCCGGCCGCCGCCTGTCGCGCCGGGTGGCGTTGGCGATCGCGCTGGGCGCGCTGCTGGCGATGGCGGCGTCGGCGGCCACCTCCTCGCTCGGCTACTGGTCGCTGTTCAATATGGCGATGCTGGCCGGCATCGGCCTGCTGGCGACGCGCTGGATGTGGCGGGTCGACGGGCTGCAGCGGCTGGTCGGCCCGTTGCTGATCCTGCTCGGGCTGAACCAGCTGCTGCTGGTGGTCTACGGCCCGCAGGGCATGGCCGCCGGCCTGGTCGGCGGCACGCTGCTGCGCGCGGCGATCGGCGCGGTGTTCGGGCTGTCGGCGCTGGACGGCGCCACGCGCGACGCGGTCAAGCTGGCGGCGCGCTTCCGGCTGCTGACCGAACACTCGGTGCAGGGCGTGGTGGTCACCGACGGCCGGCGCATCCTGTACGCCAACCCGGCGGTGCGGCAAATCTACGGCATGCCGCTGGGCCTGGACGGTTACGCCGCGTTCGCCGATTTGCCGCCGCAAAGTTTCAGCGACGAGATGCTGCAGCGGCATCACCACCAACTGCAAAGCGGCCAGGCCGACATCGCCAGCTGGGAAGGGCGGCGCGAGATGGCCGGCGGGCGCAAGCTGGAGCTGCGTTTCGAGGCCTGGCGCGTGGACTGGGACGGCGTGGCGGCGACGCAGGTGTTGATCACCGACGACACCGAGCGCAACGCCAGCGCGCGGGAACTGCTGCACCAGGCCACGCACGACAAGCTCACCGGGCTGCCCAACCGCACGGTGCTGATGCAGCGACTCAAGGAATATTGCCATCCGGCCGACGGCGCGCCGCATTGCACGCTGGTGGTGCTGAACATCGACCGCTTCAAGCTGTTCAACCAGAGCCAGGGCCATGTCGCCGGCGACCAGCTGCTGCAGGCGTTCGCGGCCAGGCTCAAGGAGGCGCTGGGCGCGCGCGCCGGGCTGATGCGGCTGGGCGGCGACGAGTTCGCCATCGTCGACCCTGACGCCGGCGACGCGCGCGACATCGCCGGCCGGCTGCAAAGCGCCTGCGCGCAAGCGTTCAAGATGCCGGGCGGCGACTATTTCATCGACGCCTCGATGGGCATGGCGCTGTTCCCGGAGCACGCCGGCGACGCCGAAGCGCTGCTGCGCGCCGCCAACGCCGCCATGTACCAGGCCAAGCGCACGCCGGGCACGGCGCTGGCGCTGGCCGAGCAGCGTTTCGAACTGATGTCGAGCCTGTCGCTGGACCACGAGCAGGCGCTGCGCAAGGGCATCAAGCAGCAGGAACTGTATCTCCACTACCAGCCGAAGATCGACGCCGTCAGCGGCGAGCTGCTGGGCTTTGAGGCGCTGGCGCGCTGGCGGCGCCCGGACATCGGCTTGGTCAGCCCGGTGGAATTCATCGCCATCGCCGAGCGCACCGGCTTGATCCACGAACTGGGCGCGCTGCTGCTGGGACGCGCCTGCCGTCAGATCGCCGCCTGGCGCGCCGAGCTGGGCGACTGCCTGCCGGTCGCGGTCAACGTCTCGCCGCTGCAGCTGCTCAACCGCGGCTTCCCGCAACTGGTCGAGCGCATGCTGGCCGACAACGGCGTGCCGGCGCGTTGCCTGACCCTGGAAATCACCGAAAGCGCGGCGGTCGACAACCTGGACGACACGCAAGTGCAGCTGCAACATCTGGGGGAACTGGGGATCGAGGTCGCGATGGACGATTTCGGCACCGGCTTCTCGTCGCTGGGCATGCTGCGCAAGCTGCCGCTGAGCACGCTGAAGATCGACCGCAGCCTGATCGACCCGCTGCCGGCGCCGGACGCGGTGGCGGTGGTGACGGCGATCTGCCAGCTGGCCTCGGCGCTGGAGTTGCGGGTGGTGGCGGAAGGCATCGAAACGCTGGAGCAATCGCTCGCCGCGCGCGACGCCGGCTGCCAGGAACTGCAAGGCTACTTCCACGCGCGGCCGCTGACGGTGGCCGACGCCGGCGACTGGATGCGGCGGCGGCTGGACGCCGCCGACCGCCGCGACGCCGAAGCGCCGGCGCGGCCGGTGGCGGCCGGGGCTTAAGCGCCGCGCTGGGTAGCCGGCTCGGCGGCTAGGCCGCGCTGGCGCCGAAGCCGCCCATGATGGACTCGGCCTTGTCCTGCTCCTCGTCGTCGTAGATGTCGACTGTCAGCATGGCGCCGCTGCGCTGGCGCGCCTGCGCGGCGGCGGCCGGACCGCCGGGCGTCAGCGCGTCGAGCAGGTTGCCGACGGTGCTGGTGGCGACGTTCGGCGGCAGCGTCGTGTGCTTGGTCAGCTTCACCGACGACGGTGGAAAACCGCTCGACAGCAGGGCGGTGCGGGCGCTCTCGGCGTCCGTCACCTGCGGGAAATTGCGATGGATGGTGCGGGTCATGAAAGCCTCCTGGTTAAAAGCCGGCCACCACGGTGTCGAAATGCTCGACCTTGGGCGGCTGCGCGAAATGGCCGCCGACCAGGCCGCGCCAGACCTGGAAATCCGGGCTGCCGCGAAAATCGACGGTATGGTTTTCCAGCGTCGCCCAGCCGATCACCAGATGGTAAGTGTCGGGCGTCTCGATATCACGGTCGAGCCGCATCGACAGGCAGCCCTTGGCGGCCTTGAACAGCGGAACGGCCTCGGCGACGCCGGCCTGGAAGGCGGCATGGGAATCCGGCTTGATATACAGCTCGGCGATTTCGTAAATCATGGACATCCTTGAAAGTGGCGGATGCCCTATTGTGCCTCAACCGCGGCCGGCGTGCGCAGGATGAAGCGCATCGCCTGGCGCGCCAGCTCCGGCACGTCGGCGCCGCTGCCCGGCTTGTACCACTGCACGGTCCAATTCAGCGCGCCGAAGATCAGCAGGCGGTCGAACTCCGACGGCATGCTCCAATCGCCCGAATGGTGCAGCGCGGCGATGGCGCGGTCCCACACCGCCTCGTAGCGGTCCTTCAGCGCCACCAGGCGGCGGCGCGACGGCTCGTCGAGCGAGCGCCACTCGTACAGCAGCACCGCGATGAAATGGTGGTCGGGCGCCAGCAGCGCATGCAGATGGGCCTCGACCAGGCGGTGCAGCATCGCGCTCGGCGGCAGCGGCTCGTCGGCGATGGCCTCGATCTGGGCCAGCGAGCGCAGCAGGCCCTGTTCCATGATCGCCTCGAGGATGTCCTGCTTGGTCTTGAAATGGTAGAACCAGCTGCCGGCCTGGATGCCGGCGGCGGCCGCGATATCGCGCACGGTGGTGCTCTCGTAGCCCTTGACGCGGAACAGCTGGGCCGACTTCTCGATCAATTCGGCGCGCAGGCCGCCGCCTTCCCCTTTGTGGGGCCGCCCGCGTTTCTTCGGGCTGGGGGCATCGATGACGGCGACATCGGGCATGAGGTTGGTCGGACGCTGGGATGATGTAACTGTCATTTTAATCCAGCGTTCGGCCGGCCGATCAGAATTCTCATACCGAGCCTCCCTTTTGGCATGGAAGTCGGGCGGTTTTGTGCTGCGATGCAACAGAACGTTGTCGATGCGCGCTTGAGCGGGATCAAACGAGTCGCTCGGGGCGGGCCTAGCATGGGGCGTGGACCGGGAGCTTGCGATGAACGATATGCCAATAGCCGCGCTTGACATCGGCAATCGTGCCGCCGAGGATAAGAATATGGACACCAGCATCGACACGTTAAGGCAGGACATGGGCCTCGGCTTCGCCGAGGTCAACGCGCGGCTGATCGAATTGCACCGGGAGGTTTCCGCGCGCATCGACGCGATGCGCAAGGAAGTCACCGAGCGGATAGACGATCATCGCAAGGAACACACGGCGCGGATGGATCTTCAGCACAAGGAATTCACGCAACGCATTGACGACCACCGCAAAGAAAGCGCGGAGCGCATTGACAGGCTGCGAGCGGAGCTTTCTCTACGATTCGATGGGCAAGACAAAGACCTCTCCACCAGAATCAATTCGCTACACAAAGAGATGGTCGGAAATTCCGCGCTGGTCGAGGTCAAGATTGAACAGGTGCGGCAGGAGATTCGTAATTCACACAGTGAGACAACGGCCCTGATCCAAAATATGCAGGCCGCAACGGAAAGCCGGCTCGACAAGACCGACCAAACGATGGCGGCGCGTTTCGACAAGACCGACCAAGCGGTCGCCGTGCGCTTCGACAAGAATGAAAAAGCGACGGAGGCCCGTTTCGACAAGACCGACCAAGCGGTCGCTGTGCGCTTCGACAAAAACGAAAAAGCGACGGAGGCTCGTTTCGACAAGACCGACCAAGCGGTCGCCGCCCGCTTCGACAAGAATGAAAAGGCGATGGATGCCCGTTTCGCTAAGGCCGACGAGGCGGTCGCCGCCCGCTTCGACAGAAATGAAAAGGCGATGGATGCCCGTTTCGACAAGACAGATCAGGCGGTGGCGGCGCGTTTCGACAAGAATGAAAAGGCTGTTGACGCCCGTTTCGACAAGAGCGATAAAGCGGCGGAAAATCGTTTCGAAAAAAGTGACATGCAGTTTCGTTGGCTGGTGGGGCTGTTGGTCGTCAGCTTGGTCGGCATGATGGGCTTGTTTGCCAAAGTCGCGCATCTTTACTGAAATAGGGGTGGTGCCGGTATATTTCCCGACCGCCGGCGCCGGTAGTAGCCGCCTGCGGGAGGCGCTAATGGTTGGTTCTATGTGAGAACTGAAGCCATCATAACGGTGAAATATGACGGGCGTTTGACGTGCGTTCCGGTAAAGCTGCGAAGCGTGGCAAAGTGCTGTAGAATGATAATTCTGTGGGGACGACCTGGTTTCGACGTGGGTTGCAAAGCAGAGCAGGGCATACCGAGGGCGGGCTACCTCGTAAATACAACCTGAAAAAACTTAACTGCAAACGATAACTCGTACGCACTGGCAGCTTAATTGCTGTTAGCTCCACAACACTTCGTCCCTGGGGTGCGCCGTCAAAAGCTGTGGAGTCATTTACAGGGACTCGCGCTGTGAGGGGTCACTTCAATCAGCGCTAAATCTAAGGTGAATCGCTAGTCCAAAACGTGCACGTCCGTGTTGTACTGGTTAAATTAAATGATAGTGCTAAGTATGTAGAACTGTCTGTGGAGTGCTTGCGGACGCGGGTTCGATTCCCGCCGTCTCCACCA
>Ga0247815_10002332_pt1 | contig 14035 bp, 25 predicted proteins | sample UWRJL194509B1_FD_181014 | JGI IMG/M metagenome (GOLD analysis project Ga0247815, IMG submission 181014) | Plant litter microbial communities from Arlington Agricultural Research Station in Wisconsin, United States - UWRJ-L194-509B-1 | ecosystem: Environmental > Terrestrial > Plant litter >... | reverse complement strand
ACAGAACAGTCTGAACCGCAGCTTTGCAAATAGGCCGAGAACCGCGAGTCGATGTCTTCTGATACACGCTGCATCAGAAGTACTTCTCGGCGGCGATTGTTGATGCTGTCTTGCGCACGGTCGAGGGCTTTGTGAATCCTTGTGAGAATATCACCCCCGAGCATGGATGGTTCGATGTGTCCCGACTTTACAGTTCGGGCCAAGCCAAGTCCAACCAGGACTTGTTCTTCAACAATCAACACGTAGTGCCTTTCGATAGAGGATGAGGGAACTCAGCATGAGCTGATGAGATATTATACCATTTTGTTTACAAATATTCAACGGTGGTCAGGGAAGATACTATCGATCACATCGTTAACATATACATTCTCATCAAACCTAATATCTCGCATGTAGCCTAATGTGTCATCGAGCATTGCCTGAAGTCGCGTCGTATCGTTAATTCCCACTAGAGACCCGTTAAGATACTTAGCAATTCCCTCTGCGGCTGGATGAAGTTCGGTGTGTTCCGTCCTTTCATAATGCATAGCTACTTCGGTTTTTGCCCGCTTCTTTCCCATAAAGCCAATTCCAATTTCATTGATATGGAGTGCGGTGAACGCAGTTGTCGCGAGTGGTCGTCTATACATAAACGCTTCAACATTGTCTCTCGTCACTTCCGTTGGAACGGTAAACGTCTCATATCGCACAAGCGTCTGCTCATTAAGCGACAGTACTGATCCTTTCAATAACTCCGTCGTCTTTACGTGTCGAAATCCGTCACTCGTAATGCCATCTCCGGCATCTTCACGGTGTCCCGTGCTTTCAATAGTGTCTTCATCGTTAATACGCCTCGCATATCTTCGATACTCTAATTCAGCAACATAAAGTCCCCTTGGTACGGGAGACAAAGCGAGTTCAACGTGTAACGGGTTAATTTCTGCGTGTGACATATTTCACATACAATACCATAAAAAAGAAGTCCCCGAAAGGACTCCTTTTTGTGAGCGTCTGTATATTAACGCTTTGAGAATTGTTCGCGCTTACGAGCAGAACGAAGACCGTACTTCTTACGTTCTTTCTCACGAGAGTCGCGCTTCAATAAGTCGGCTTTCTTGAGTGTTGAACGTAGGTCAGAGTGAGCGGTTGTGAGGGCTTTAGCGATTGCTAGTTTAATAGCGTCGACTTGTCCTGCAGTACCACCACCGGCGACACGAATCGTGACGTCGAAGTCTTTTTGCTTTCCTACGAGTGCAAGTGGGTCAGTAATTTCAGCAAGAAGTGTTTTGTTGTCTGAAAGGTATTCAGCAGCAGGCTTCTCGTTGATAGTAACAGTTCCCTTTCCTGCGTATAGACGTGCACGAGCAGTTGCGCTCTTGCGGCGTCCTAGACCGTAGAAATATTTTCCAGCTGGAAGTGTGATAGCCATATTACTTTAGCTCAACTTTCTTTGGAGTTTGTGCGGTGTGAGTGTGAACATCGCCACTAAACACACGAAGACGCGCCATACGATCAGCTGAAAGCTTGTTTTTAGGAATCATTCCCTTAACTGCTTCTTCGATGATACGTGCTGGGTTCTTTGAACGCACTTCTTTAAGTGTTGCTTCAGAGATTCCGCCAGGAAAACCACTGTGTCGGTAGTAAATTTTACCAGTTTCTTTGTCACCAGTTACGACAAGTGCTTCTGCGTTGATAACAACAACATAGTCACCGTTGTCGATGTGTGGTGTGTAAGTAACTTTTGATTTACCAATAAGGAGGTTTGCAATTTTAGTTGCAGCGCGTCCAAGTGGTGCTTCAGAGGCATCAATAAGGTACCACTGACGATCAATGTCAGCAGATTTTTGACTAAAAGTTTTAGCGTTTACCATTATTTTGTCTCCTTTGCGGCTGTTTTAACAGCTGCTGGTTTTTTCGCAGGAGCAGCGGCAACAGGTGCAGCAGCTACTGGAGTTTCTTTGATCTCGTCGACGAAAGCGATAGTTGCCATTTGGGCACCATCACCGACTCGTAGTCGAGTTCGCTCAACGCGTACGTGACCACTGGTTCGACCAGTAAGCTGTGGTGCAATCACGTCTACAAGACGGAAGGCGGCAGCTTGAGTCGAAAGACCAGCGATGACGCGACGGCGGTTTGCGAGGTCACCTTTTTTAGCTTTAGTGACAAGCTTTTCAATGTAGCGGACGAGCTCTTTAGCTTTTGGAAGAGTCGTCTCAATCTTGCCGTGCTCTACAAGACTTGTTGCAAGTCCCTTAAGTAGTGCGCGTCGTTGATCGCGTTCTCGTCCAAATTTACGTCCTTTATATCCGTGTCGGTGCATGTCTAGATTTCCAGTTCGGCCAATTTATCTTTAACTTCATCAAGTGCCTTGCTACCAAAGCCCTTCAACTCACGAAGATCTTGCTCTGAAAGCGTAACTAGGTCACGGACAGTGCGGATTTCGTTGTTGATAAGTGCGTTAGCAGTTCGGGCGCTGAGGTTCAACTCTTCAATCGGAGTGTTAAGCTCGTTTGATTCTTCTTCAGTGTCTTGACCAAGTGCAGGTGCAGCTTCAACAGTTGTTGAGCCTGCAAGTGCAGTGTATTGGTTAACAAGGATAGCTGAGGCTTCTTCAAATGCTTCACGAGGAGTGATGCTTCCATCAGTCTCTACGTTTAGCTGAAGCTTATCAAGGTTAGTTTCCTGACCAACACGAGTTGAGTCAACCTTGTAACGTACACGAAGTACTGGGCTGAAGATTGCATCGAGTGCAATCATGTCGCTGTGAAGGCGGTTAACGCTTGATTCTTCGATTGTTTCGTAGCCACGACCAGCTTCGATCACAAAGTTCATAACGATAGACTTTTTAGGGTCATCGATAGTCGCAATAATCTGGTCTTTGTTGATGATTTCAACGTCGGCAGTTGTTTTGATGTCACCGGCTGTAATAACGCCAGCGCCTTTTTTCTCAAGACGTAGTTCGACAGGTTCGTCGCTATCTACCTTGATCTTTACGTTCTTTAGGTTAAGCATGATATCAACGACATCTTCTTTAACACCTGGAACAGTTGTAAATTCGTGGCTTGTACCTTCAATACTGAAGGCAACGATAGCACCACCCTTGATGCTTGAAAGAAGCACGCGGCGAAGGCTATTACCAAGAGTATTACCGTATCCGGCTTGTAGAGGCTCAATAACGAACGATGCACTTGTAGAACTCTGTTCGTCTACGCTTGCAAGTGCTGGGTTGTGAATGACTTTTGACATAGTGGTAGGCTCCTTACCCTTAACGTGAGTAATACTCAACAATTAGTTGTTCGTTAATATCTGGCTCTGCTTCTGCACGTAGCGGAAGACCGGTTACAGTGATTGTCATCTTCTTTGGATCGCTCTTAACCCAGCTAAGTGGAACTTGGCTAGTGTTCTTTACGACGTCATCGAGTACTGAAAAGTATCCTGATTTAGTACTCTTAGGACGAACAACAATTTCGTCTCCGGCTTTAACACGGATTGATGGAATATCAACGCGGCGGCCGTTTAGGATAAAGTGTCCGTGTCCAACAAGTTGACGAGCTGCACGTCGGCTAGTCGCAAAACCAGCACGGTATACAACGTTATCAAGACGTTGTTCAAGAAGCTGAAGAAGGTTTTCACCCGCAAGACCATCACGACGAGTTGCCTCGTTCATAAGCTTTGCGAATTGCTTCTCAAGGAGTCCGTACAAACGACGAACTTTTTGCTTCTCACGAAGTTGTGTCAAGTAAAGACTAGGCTTACCTTGACGTCCATTGGCGTGTTGACCTGGAATTCCAGTCTTCTTTGCCATAACCTTGTGCGCTTTAGGATGCAGTGCATACCCTTCGCGACGAGATTGTTTAACAATAGGGGAAGTATCTCGTGCCATATGTTAGCCCCTTCGTGCCTTTCGAGGTCGAACTCCACCGTGTGGAACTCCTGTAACCTCTTTAATACTATCGATAGTAATGTCGAATGCACCAAGCGCACGGATTCCCGCGTCTCGGCCCATGCCTACACCCTTAACGAAAACATCAACAGAACTCATACCGTACTGAGATTTAGCAGTTTCAGCTGCTTTCTCGGCTGCAACTTGCGCTGCGTATGCGGTTCCCTTTTTGCTTCCACGGAATCCAGTAGCGCCAGCGCTACTTTGTGTAAGGACATTACCTTTTTTGTCAGTGAAGCTAATAATTGTATTATTAAACGTCGCTTGAATGTGCAACTGACCAGCCGGAACTGATCGCTTTTGCTTCTTCTTTGTTGTAGTAGAATCTGCCATCTTGTTCCTTTCCTAGGTCTTTGTTGCTGATTTAGGTTGCGCGCCACCAACGGCGATTGCGCGGCCTTTACGTGTTCGTGCATTAGTACGAGTACGTTGACCGTGAACCGGAAGACCAGCTTTGTGACGTAGGCCACGGTAGCTGTTAATGTCCTTCAGACGCTTAATATTATTTGTTACCAAGCGCTGTAGGTCGCCTTCTACGGTATAATCACGATCGATTAGATCACGTAGTCGTTGTTCTTCAGCCTCGGTGAGATCTTTCACCCGAGTGGTCGGCTCAACATTTGCCGCCGCAAGGATGGTCGATGCGAAGTGTGGACCGATGCCGTAGATATACGTCAATGCGATCTGCACTTGCTTTTCAGCTGGGATTACAATCCCTGCAATTCGAGCCATGCTTAACCCTGCCTTTGCTTATTTTTAGGTTTCTTCTTGTTGATGACCCTAAGAACGCCCTTACGACGAACGATTTGGTCACCCGGACTGATTTTCTTTACGCTCGCACGAACTTTCATGAACGATTAAAAACTCCAGTTATTACATTTGATCTGTTGCTTATTGCTAAGCGTCTTTGTGGCGGTACGTGATTCTTCCCTTTGTGAGGTCATAAGGGGTCATCTCGACGTCCACCTGATCACCAGGCACAAGACGGATATAGTTTTTACGCATTTTTCCGCTGATATGTGCAATGATGCTTAGGCCGTTCTCAAGTTCTATCTTAAATTGCGTATTAGGCAGTGCTTCCACCACCTTACCTCGCATTTTAATTACTTCTTTTTGAGCTACCATAAGTTACAGTAGTGAATTATACACTAGTTTACCTTTGAGGTAAAGCACTTCCAAGAAAATTACAGCGCGTTTTTGGCATGTAATCGTATTTATGTTTTTATTGTAGCAAAAAGAGATGTGTCGTCAATATGCATACGCTCGTTATTTTCCTATCCTTCAACCGTTAAAGATATATTTAACGGTTCGAGGATAGGGACAAAGGATGAACTCTGACCCCGACCCAGAAGACTACTCAAGAAGAGGATCCTCTTGCTTTGAGCTAGTCGACCTTCTTGATGCTCCAGTTAAACTGGAGAGTCACACGCGTAGTGCGCTTGTCGGTCTTCTTCTTGGGTGTGTAAGGAACCGGCTTCCATTCCGGCTTCCACTCACGGTTAAGGTGAGGAGGGATCGGAAAGTAGTAATCAAGCGAACGCTTGATCTCGACGAGAGCTGCCCTGCGGTTACCCTTGAAGAGCTCGATCAACGGCTCGAAGAAGACGCGAACCTTACGTTCTTTGTCCTCTCCTGTTGAGACATCATCGTACGTCTCTTCGTACAGCTTCTTGTGGAGAATCTCCGCAAGTTCTGTACTTTTGACTCCAGGAGCCTTAAGGCGTCGCGCTGTGTTGTAGATCAGGTCTTTGATGAAGTCCCTGTTGGTGATGAGCCAACGCTCGTCCGAGTCCTTGTTCTCCTGGGTGCGCTGCTTGGCAGCTGTGGTCATGTGCCTCACGAGTTGAGTAGCCATGTTCTGTCCTTTGTCCATGTACGTCGTTCACCCCGGCCGGGGAACGGCTTGAGTGAATGATGTGTGTATATTATAAAACTAATGAGTACATGAGTCAATATACGCCCTATCACCTCAAACCTAAGCATTCAATAAGTATTAAATAATTAGGGATGAGGGCAGAAGATTATTCTGGGCCCACACCGTTCCGCTGACGCCCCTTTAAGGCGAGGTTTTCGTTATGGTTTAAGCACGAGAATGATCACGTGCCGCCCTAGCTTGTCATATGTCAGTGCCGGAACAAGACGATTATCTTTGAGCTCTCCGAGAACATCGTTCACCGCATGAAGTACCAATGCAATGTCACCGTTGTTCTGCTCCAAACGTGAGGACTCTGTCTGTTTAGCGTTCAACAGCACTTTTCCTATAGCCCACTCGTAGAACACCGTCGAGCGCTTCTCGCCAGCACGCTCGACCGCTTGATCGAGCTGTCGCTGCAGGCGTTCGTAGTTAACACTGACCAACTGTGCAGTTGTCATGAGTATCCAATCTTCTGCCAGTCCACGTACTTCGTGGACTTATCAGTTATACCATTTTTAAGATGTGGAGTGAACCGTAGTTTGGTTACTATTTATAATCATACCTGGACAAGCCGCGCACGTATGATCACGCGTAGCTGAAGCTACTTGTAATCATCATATGTGACCATAAGGGCACGAGAGTTGATCTGTCGTAATGACTCTAGACCTACCGAGACCACGATGAGGAGCCCTGTACCACCGATTGAGAGGTTTGTGCCAGAAATACCAGCGATGTGATACAGAAGGTACTCAGCGATGAATGGTGTGACCGCAATGAAACCAAGAACAAGTGATCCGAAGAGGATGAGACGATTGACTGTCATTGTAAGGAATTTCTCCGTTGTCTTACCAGGACGTACGCCTTCGATGAATCCACCTTGCTTCTGGAGGTTCTCGGCGATTTCACTCGCGTTAAAGACAATGCCCGTATAGAAGTACGTAAAGAGGATCACGAGACCAAAGTATGCACCTGGGTAAATAAATGCTTGCAACGTTGAACCTGTAAAGTTACCCGGGTTAGGTGCTTGGAACCAAAGGATCAAATTATTAGCGAGATCGGCGTACGCTGGATCACCAGCTGCCTTTAAAATCTGACCAATAAACGCTGGGAGTGAAAGGAACGCAACTGCGAAGATCACCGGGATCACACCAGCAGCGATAAGCTTCACTGGAAGGATGCTTTTCACTCCACCGTAGTTACTATTACCCTGTACACGTTTTGCATAGTTAATCGTGATGATACGCTGCGCTTCGTTGATTTTGACCAACAGATACAGCAGTGCCAAGGAGGCAACAATAATTGCGATCGTCACAAAGAATACGGTTGGGTTAACCGGCAGAGTGAACCATCCGAAGACGCTCATTGATCCACCGTCAGTATTGAACAAACCAGATACGATCGTTGAAAGCATGGTTGGAAGCTGGCTAATAATACCTGCAAAGATGATAAGGCTAATACCGTTACCGACACCCTGTTCAGTAATAAGCTCACCAAGCCACATAAGTAGCACTGAACCGGCCGTCATCGCCGTAACAGCAACGATCCATTCAATAGGTGTTGCGGCGCTAAGCACCGTCGAGTTACCAGACAAGACTGTCTGACGAAGGATATAGATAAAGGCAATTGACTGTACGATCGCAAGTGGAATTGTTGCAACACGTGTCCATTGGTTAATCTTCTTTCGTCCTGATTCACCATCTTTGTGGAGTTCTTCAAGGCGTGGAATTGCCTTGGTAAGAAGTTGCGTAATAACAGAGGCCGTAATGAACGGTGTCATACCTACGAGTACTATGGAGAAGCTCGCTAAAGCTCCACCAGATAGAAGGTTTAAGAACCCACCAAAATCAGTACTACTGACGACACTATTAATAACTTCGCGTAGTTCAGTCGGTGCAGCGAGTGGCACAGGAATGTGCGATAAGAAACGGTACACGACAATAATCGCAAGAACGATTAATAGGCGTTTTTGCATATCGCGGTTTTTGAGTGATTTAAAAATCGTTTTCCAGTTCATTGTATGTCTTTCAGTCCCTTAAGTATATTCAGATCAATTAAGGCTATTATACTACATATCTGACCTCTAGATAAACAATATTGCATGATTATTACGTAAGATCAAAAAAACACGCCCCGAAAGGCGTGCTTCTCTATAAGATACTGGATTACTTAGCGTCAGCTGCTTCAGCTTCCTTCGTACTCTGACGAAGTGGAACTGGAGTCTTTACGTATGATCCACCAGCCTTCACAACTGCAGCTTCAGCAGTTTTGCTGATACCTGAAATGTGAAGTGTCACCTTCTCAGTGATTTCACCGCGAACAATAACTTTTACAAGGTGGAATGGATTCTCGATGTATCCTTCTTCGTAAAGTACGAAGTGATCAACTGTCTTACCCTTCAACGCGTTAAGCGTGTCTGTGTAGACAACTTGCGCTGGAGTACGAAGACTCTTGAATCCACGAGCTTTAGGCACGGCACGAACAAGTGTTCGTTGACCACCCTGGAAAGTAGCACCAAGCTTTTTACCAGTACGTGCGCCTTGACCTTTTGTACCACGACCAGCAGTTTTACCACCACCGGCAGAGATACCACGTCCAACACGCTTGCGATCTTTGTTTGCGCTAACTTGTAGTTCGTTGTATTTCATTATTTTGTCTCCTCAGCTTCTACTTCAGCAGCGACAGGAGCTTTCTTCTTAGAACCATTGTTCTTAGTAGTTGTCCATTCGTCTCGTGGAACAAGTGATCGAAGTGCTTCGATTGTCGCGTAAGCGATGTTTACCTTGTTTGTAGAGTTAAGTGACTTAGAAAGAAGGTTACGGATTCCTGTCATACCGATAATTGATCGGACAACACCACCGGCGATAATACCGGTACCAGGAGCTGCAGGCTTAAGAAGCACGCGAGCACCTGAGAACTTAACTTCAGTTTCGTGAGGAATTGTTTCATTAACCACAGGGATAATGATCAGGTTCTTCTTTGCAACGTCAGTTGCTTTCGCAATTGCAGCTTGCACGTCAGCACCCTTTGCAACACCAACACCGATCTTAGTTTTGTGGTCACCCACAACGACAAGTGCCTTGAATCGGAAACGTCGTCCACCCTTTACAACACGTGACACACGGTCAATGTTAATAACGAGTTCGTCGAATTGCTTTGGTTCAGCCGGAGCTTGGTCACGTCGTTGACGAGGACCGTTGTTTCGTCCACCACCTTGTCCGCCTTGTGGGCGAGCATTTTGGTTAACAGTAGGGTTTGTTGGTTGATCAGCCATATTAGAACTCCAATCCTTCTTTACGAGCAGCATCAGCTAGTGCAGCAAGACGCTGTGCATATTGACGGCCATTGCGGTCAAAAACGATTGCAGTGATCTTGCTCTTCTTTGCTTTTTTTGCAAGGTCAGCACCAACGAGTGCAGCTTGTTCAGTCATTGTGCCAGTTTGCTTTGCACCAACAGTAGTTGCAGATGCGATAGTTTTCTTGGCAACATCGTCGATAAGCTGTGCGCTGATGTGTTTGTTGCTAATAGTTACTGAAAGACGAGGTCGTTCAGCAGTTCCAGAGATCTTCGCGCGCACTCGGGCAGCACGGAGGTTTTTGTTGAGTAGCTTTTTAGCGAGCGTATTCATGATTATTTACCTGCCTTTCCGGCCTTGCGAAGGATAACTTCGTCAGCATACTTAATACCTTTACCCTTGTAAGGTTCAGGCTTTTTGAGGCTACGGATCTCAGCTGCAGTTTGACCAACAAGTTGCTTGTCGATACCTGATACAGTAATTTCCATCTTGTTCACTTCCAATGTAACACCGTCTTTAGCGACGTATTTTACTGGGTGTGAAAAACCAAGTGCCATGTTAATTTCTTTACCGCCGCCTTCGACGCGGTAACCAACACCGTTTACTTCAAGCTTCTTTTCAAAAGCTTTTGTCACACCTTCAACAGCATTGTTGAGGAGTGCTCGTTGTAGTCCGTGTTGTGCTTTCGCAATTCGTTGGTCATCCTTACGGGTGACAACAGCGAAACCGTCCTCGAGAGAAACAGTCACGTCAGACAGATGAGGTACTACGAGTTGACCCTTAGGGCCAACAACAGTAATAACATCAGTGTCGACCGTGATTGTCACGCCTGAGGGAATTTGAATTGGTAGTTTTCCGATTCGACTCATGATTTATTCCGTTCTTTATGCACGAGTGAAGAGTGTTTGTTTTTGTGCTTCGGTCACTCAGGTCTGAGGACGCTAGCGCAAAATCGCCCGGATTTCACTCGCAATTTATATCTAGACAATAGTACCACAACAGAGAGTAATAAGCAATATACAGAGCAATGAACATTGACTTATACTATACAAAGTGCTATAATATAAAACAGTATACAGTCGTATGCACAGAGAACTCGCAAGGAGTTGGTACCCATCAACACGCAACAACAGATTACCAGTGATGACGCTGCTCTTCGGAGCATGGCCAGAACTGAGAGAACCCTCGCATTAAACCGCGCACAAGCACTGGGAGCACTCGTCTTCGGATGCTTTGCATTCGTTGTTGTCATTCTCAGCGTCGTGCTGGGGCTGACCGGAGTCATGACGTTCATGAGCGCCGCAATTCTCGCCATCTTCGGTGGGATCTTCGGTGGATTATCTACCGGACTTCTCGTAGGCAGCATGTTCTTCGTCGTCAAGATGTGGACCAGTACCAGCTGGGGAATATCCCCGAAGCCATAGCGAAGATGCTCGGCTGTATCACATAACCCCGCTACCGCGCAACAGCTGAAAAGCTCCGCGGAAGCGGGGTTTTTCAATACCTTCAAAAAGCTGGAGGTTCCCCCCTATCGCTTCAGTAAAACAAAAACTCCCCAATTACGAGGAGTTTTTATCTCATTAGCAATAAATACTAATAAACTTTTAGGAGAAGTTCTCCACCAAGACGCTGCTTGTAGGCAGCAGTTCCAGTGAGGACACCCTTACTTGTACTGACTAGTACGATTCCACGGCCACTCTTAACCTTTGGAATATCGTTTGCGCCAACGTAGACACGGCGTCCAGGCTTTGACAAACGAGTAATCTCATTGATTGTAGAAGTTTCACCAGGATTGTTAATAGTAACAGTCAAGATGTCGCGAGGCTTTGCAGCTTCGACTTTTACGCCGACAATGTAGCCAGCTTTTTTGAGTTCTTTGGCTACAGTTACCTTCAATTTACTTGAAGGTACAGTGATTTCATTCTTGCCAACCATTACTGCATTACGAATGCGGGTAAGGAGGTCAGCGATTGGGTCTGTGCTTTGTAGTGACATAATCTATTTCCTTTCCTACCAGCTGCTCTTAGTAATACCAGGAATTTCTCCCTTTGATGCTTTTTCACGGAAGTTGATACGGCTAAGGCCGAATCGACGCATGTATCCGCGTGGTCGTCCATGAAGGGCGTCACGGTTCTTCCAACGGCTCGGTGAGCTGTTCTTTGGAAGTCGTTGTAGACCTTCGAGGTCACCCATTTCTTTGAGTTCGGCACGCTTAGCTGCGAACTTCAGGATCATTTTCTTTCGTTTCTCGTCGCGAGCGACTGCTGATGTTTTAGCCATTAGCGAATGCCTCCTTCCTTTTCAAATGGAACACCGAATTTCTCAAGTAGTGCACGGCTGTTCGCTGGGCTTCCACCTTTGAAAACAAAAGTGATTTGAAGTCCGTGAATGTGCTGTGTTTCTTCAAAAGATAGTTCGGCAAAGATTGATTGATCAGTCACACCAAGGTTGTAGTTTCCAGCCTTGTCGAAGCCTTTAGCTCCAACACCGTGGAAGTCACGAACACGTGGAAGTGATACGTTCACAAATCGATCGAGGAATTCGTACATACGAGCACCACGAAGTGTGACTGAAAGGCCAACACGGTTCATGCCTGCACGGATTTTGAATCCAGCGATTGATTTCTTAGCCATACGATCAACCGGCATTTGGCCAGTAATCTTGATAACTGTATTACGCACAACTTCGTAGTGGTGCTTGTCGTCTTTGTTCTTACCGATTCCGACGCTGACTACAATTTTCTCGAGTTTTGGCACTTCGTTAACATTCGAAAGACCGAGTTCGGCTTGTAGTTCCTTTGTGTACGTTGAAGTATACAAGGCTTTCAAGCGAGGAGTGGTTGTAATCGTCGTCTTGGCAGCTGTCTTAGTAGCCATTACTTGATCTCCTTACTGTTAGCTTGACGTGCAACACGTGAAGTAGTGCCGTCAACGCTCTTTACATATCCAACACGACTTGTCTTACCGCTTTTTTCATCGATAACAAGTGCAACCTTGTGAGCAGGCACAGCGACATGAATGTCTTTGTGTGAACCACGTGGGTTAAGTTGGTTTGGTTTAATGTGACGGTGTTTTTGGCCGATACCTTCAACGAGGATACCGTCTTTGTTTACACCGACAACTTTACCAGTTGTGCCCTTTTGAGCACCGCTGATGATTTTTACTGTGTCACCTTTAATGATACGTGCCATATTATAGGACCTCCGGTGCAAGGCTAATGATCTTTGCGTAACCCTGGTCACGAAGTTCACGAGGAACTGGACCAAAGACACGAGTACCCTTAGGAGTCTTGTCGTCGTTAATAATTACAGCTGCGTTGTCGTCGAAGACGATTGTGCTGCCGTCTTTGCGGCGGATTTGGTTACGAGTACGAACAACAACTGCCTTAACGACAGATTTCTTCTTTACTGTGCCAGTCGGGTTCGCTACCTTTACGCTGGCGACAATGATGTCTCCGACGTGCGCGTAACGACGACGAGTACCACCAAGAACACGGATACAAAGGATTTCCTTTGCGCCGCTGTTGTCAGCTACTTTAAGTCGAGTTTCTTGCTGAATCATATTATTTAGCCTCTACTTCCTCTTCCTTCAATTCGATAGAACCACGTGATTTCTCAACGATTGCTACGAGTGTGAAGAATTTGGTCTTAGAGATAGGACGAACTTCAGAGATGGTAACTTTGTCACCTTCGTTTGCTTCGTTCTTCTCGTCGTGAGCTGTGTACTTACGAGTCACAGAATACTGCTTTCCGTAAATAGGGTGAGTCTCACGGCTTGTAACCGTAATAGTGATTGTCTTGTCAGCCTTATTAGAGGTAACAATACCGGTAAGTGTCTTAGCCATCTTATTTCTCCTCCTTAAGGTTTGACTTTGATGCTGCAGTGATCGCGCCGTGCATACGAGCGATACCTTTACGTTGAACGGTTAATACGTGAGGGTTAACAAGTTCGCCTTGCTTGTGACTCTTGCGAGACTCAAGGTGCTCAAGCTGTAATTTCACGAGTTCTTCTTGAAGTTGGTCAACAGTTTTCACTTCGACAGCCTTCTTTGAAGTTGTAGTTTTTTTATCAGCCATTATCCTTGCTCCTTCATGATGAACTTGGTCTTAACAGGCAGTTTGTGACCTGCAAGGCGCATTGCCTCACGAGCAACTGATTCCTCAACACCCTTCATTTCGAACAAAACGGTACCAGATTTTACCTTGGCGACGTAGAATTCAGGATTTCCCTTACCGCTACCCATTTTGACGTCCTGTGGTTTACGAGTACGAGGTGTGTGAGGGAAGATTCGAATCCAAATCTTACCACCACGCTTGATGTGACGAGTCATCGCCTGACGAGAAGCCTCGATCTGACGTGATGTGATGTCGTTGTTGTCTTGTGATTGAAGACCGTAGTCACCAAAAGCAACGTAGTTACCGCGAGTCGCGTTACCTTCGTTTTTACCTTTTCGTACTTTTCGGTACTTCATTTTCTTTGGAAGTAACATTACGCGTTCCTTTCGCCCTTGTAGATCCAGACTTTAACTCCGATGATACCGGCAGGAGTTTTCGCTCGTGCAGTATGGAAGTCCACGTCAGCACGAAGTGTGTGAAGTGGCACTGAACCTTCAATAGTTTTTTCACGTCGAGCCATCTCAGCATTGTTAAGACGACCTGCAACTTGGATACGAATACCCTTTGCACCGGCGTTCATTGTGTTTTGTGCAGCCATTTTAGTTGCACGGCGGAAGTTAGCACGTCGCATAAGTTGGTGAGCGATATTCTCAGCAACAAGCTTCGCTGACATGTCAGGACGCTTTACTTCTTCGATGTTGATACGAACCGGAAGGCTCGCGATCTTTTCAAGTTCGTTCTTTAGCTCGGTAACGCCTGCACCACCACGACCGATCACAACACCAGCTTTT
>Ga0247815_10002329_pt1 | contig 14051 bp, 14 predicted proteins | sample UWRJL194509B1_FD_181014 | JGI IMG/M metagenome (GOLD analysis project Ga0247815, IMG submission 181014) | Plant litter microbial communities from Arlington Agricultural Research Station in Wisconsin, United States - UWRJ-L194-509B-1 | ecosystem: Environmental > Terrestrial > Plant litter >... | reverse complement strand
TAGGACGGCGCGGGTACTCACGAAGATTGGAAGGTTGTTTAGCGTCTTCTCAAGACGTCCGAATCGTTCGGTCGATTCCAACGTCCTTCGGTCTCAGTATAGCGACCAAACGCGAGCGTGCTCGTCGCCCTCATGACCGTATCTGAAATATATGTGTCATTGGTCGCTATTATACGCGATCCCAATCTGCACCTACCTATCCGGCGGATACTTGCGCTCAAACTCTGGTTCGTGGCCAGGCTTGTGAGGGTAACGTTCTGGAGATCGGACAAATGTAGATCAGTAACCAGCGGGATGTCTAGCATCGACCCGCGCAGATTGTTGGGCGAAAGCGCCTGGCGTGGGTCAAGCTCCAGAAGAATTGTGTTCGCAAACGGTGTGGAATGCGGGAGGCTACGCCATGGCTGGCTCAACCTTCGGCCCCACCGTCACGTCTTCCAGCATACAAGAAACCATGTACTCACCATTATAACTGCCCCTCCACGGGTTTTGCTTATCTTCACCTGGTGTCGTAAGGTCCTCCGTGCGCGAGCCCAATTGCTCTGTGCGGTCGATCTTTGACACCGGGCGACTCGTGCTCGTCCCCGTCGGCGTCGGACGCGAGCCTAGACTCGTAGTCATATCGTAGCAGCACGCAAGGGAATAGAAGGCAAAGCACTGGCGAACGTGCTGGAATCCGCGCCGTCAAATCAATGGTACGCCACGAGTTGGTCTGCAGGGTGCAAGGGCGACACCATGCAGCGTGGTATAATATACGGGTACAGAAAGCCCGAATAAACATAGCCTTATTAGTCGCGGGCCACGGGCCACAAGATGCGAGGTGCGGGGTGCGCATACGGCATGGTGAAGGGTACAGTCGGGCGCTGATTGCTGGGCAACAAGCAGCGACGGAGTTGGATCAAGCGCCGGCGAAGAAGTCGCAATTCCATCTCAGCCTTTATGAGAAGAATTCAGTTTGAGTACAGATTCCGTTGTAGACAACGTCCGCGGCTAAGGTTGCCGGGCTAGGTGCTGCTAAACGATACCATTACCAGAAAGTATTCTACAAAAGCCCGCCTGCGGTTGTGGAAGATAGGGGTGATGAGTCTGCGGGGCAGGGTCACTAAACGTGGTTTTTACTATGACACGCACTACCTGTCGAGAATGACGGGATTGTGCGAAGGACGATCGCAGTAGTCGCGCACAGTACATTCTCTAACGTCCATGCAAAGCTGCTCATCAGTTCCCGTAAGTGGCAGCCAGAGACTAACGAGTCTTTCTTATAGCGGAGAGGGTTTACCAATGAAAAAGATGTTGCCACCGAGGTCACCCTGCAGGGCCCGGGCCGTGGCCATTATCTCCTGTGTATCAATCTAGCGCGATTGCGTACAATGGCGACCTCAACACGGATGGCTAGCTCCCACGACTGACATCGAACCCGAAGACCTGAGGCGCCGCGTACAGGCAGCATGTTCGTACCAGCAAGCAAGCAGCTAGCCAAGCCCGTTCATCAGCAGTTATCTCTCATACCTGCGGCGCGTATGCTGAGGTCGTTCTGTTGGTGCAAGAGTGCGTCGTTCTCCTGGGCTGCTTCTCAAGGCTATCTAAGTCTACGCAGTGGGGTTGAAGCAGCGGTCGGTTTACCGATGCTCACGATCGGGGATGCCAGTTGACGAAGTATGCAGAGGAAGAGCAAGCAAAGTGAGGTCATGAGGTGAAAAAAACTGAAGTGATGTTGGCTGCCGCGGTTCCTCGTGTAACGCATCGTCGTGCTAGAACAAGGCAATGCCTGGCTTTGGTCGGTAGTGCAAGCGACGGACAACTCAAGACGGACCTGTGAGGCAATCTTAGCCCACGAAGCCACCAGGCCGAGGCATGCACGATTAAACCGAAAGCACAAATGCGCTGGTAGGTACTAACGCCTCGAAGAGGTTGTACGAGAGCAGAACAGCTGAGACAACGTTCCGAGCGAACGTATGTGATCCGGCAAGCACATCGTGAAGAATTACGCAGTCGCGAGTGCATTCGCAAAGGTACCTAACCGACAGTCCAAAGAGACAAGGTCCGCGTGTAGCGAGGGAGTTCGGGATCAAAGCGAGACGAAGTAGGCAATCAGGCTCGAAAGCAGTACGGTAGTATGGACTACGGCGCGGATTCCGACACCATCGCCTGGCGTTGTTGTTGTAGACTGCGGGCCGCCAGCCGTCGTCGAGCCAGAAGGCGTGCCGCCTGCTGTCCTGCATGGAAAGTAAGCATCGCATTATCGCGATGCAAAGACTAAGCTAACGTACGCATTTGGTGAAACATTGCTGTTGGCGATGGCCGCGAGGACCAGGTCCGTTGGCGTGTTGAAGAAGTCAACCAGGACAACACCGAGCCTGTCCCCGGAATGCTGCTGCAGATACTCCAGCAGCAACGCGTTGACGCCCTTAGTCGCGCTCTCCGCATTTGTCGATGTGCTACCCAGAGCAAGCACCCGTGGCGTCACATACTGCGATTCAATCTGCCCGCCACCGCTTGCGAAAGTAATGAAGAGCTGGCTGGAGTTAGCTCCGCTGGCACGCGCGCTGTCGATGTTTCCAATAACAGCCGCCATCTTCGTTTGAACAACAGTGTCTGCGGGCACGCCGCCGAGGTTGAGCAGGTAGTAATCCTCGATATATGCGGTGGCGCCGTCTGCGTATTCGGTGTTGAACGACGTATTGTCTTTCCAGTCGGTCATGTCAAGGCCAAAGGTTCCGCCACTGGTCCACGAAAAGCGGCGGAAGAGTACCAGCTTGCCACGGGCATCGCCAAGGGTGCCAAGAGTAGGATTGGTGATCCAGTAGTCGGACCCAGGCGAACTGGTGGTGTATCCTTGTACCTTCGACTGGACCTCCGCGGTCGTCTCTCCAGAGTCGACCTTGAGAGAAATGATCAGAGTCTCGGTGGGATGGTCATCCAGCCAGTGGTAGAAGCCCCAGAATACGTCCTCAAGTTGTGCGTTTGGATCAAGCAGTGCAGGACCTGTGACAAAGATAGTCAGCTGGTTGTCAGCGGGTAAAATACCTGAGCGGTGCCTCACCGTGGTACAGCCCAAGCGTGCCGTTTTGATTACCAAAGCGGATGTCGAAGAAACGCACACCCGCGTTGAGTTGGTCGAAGAGAGGTTGGTCCTGCAGTCGAGGTGAGTTGGTCAGACTTGGCGCAACGAGCGCGGGGCGAGACTGTTGTGCATACTTGGCATTGCAGAAGCCCTTTTGTAATACCAGGCGGGTTCCCTATACCAGCGGTCAGTAGCTATTCAAGAGTCACCAGAAGCAGAAGCAGAACGCACAGGCAGCAGAGTCATGAGTTCCAGGGAGGTTCAAGCTCTGGAGTGGCGCGGAGTCGTCGAGAGTGGACATCCAGTTAGTCAGTCGTCCAGTGGACGAGTACGTTCCTATTGAATAGCAACATGATTAGTAGTGCGTAATATCAGGAGTTTGATCATACCGAGAATCCCAGCGCCACGCGTCAAGTGGTCCTGAAGTTGTGTTGGGTCGACCGCACACAGCGCCAGGGGCAAGCTGCCCAGCAAGACAGCGACATGTGTCCAAGAAAACATTATGGAAAAGCGAGTGGTGGTTGGATACAAGAATGAGCGCGTAGGAGCAGTGATTTGGATAGCTGAGATGAGTACGGAGAAAGCGCACGAGCGCAAGGGACGCTGTGACGGACGCGGCCGGCGGGTGTTTGCGAAGCGCCGACGCTCACCTTGCCGCTGTCATCTCAGGAGTACACAACCCAGGGCCGTGTCGCAATTGTGCGCCCACGCAAATGAGCTTTGCGCACTGGTAGAGTCTGGCAAAGGGAGCTTGAACAGATTAGGGGCACATCAAGAACGCTAGGCCGGGCAGGTTCTTCACGGCAGTGGCGCTTAGACACCGTTTGAGTCTACCTGAGACCAACAGACTGTGCTCTTTGTTTTTCTTGCATTTCTGACAGCTGGCTATGGCTGCGCCACCCAGGATGCACCGTTATGCCGGCCTCGACCCGCCAAATTGCAGGGTGTGTGCCTGCCCAAACGTGCTTCGAGTCTGGCACCCGATCAAGCCACGACGTCTTTACGTTCCCCGTTGCACTACACCTTCTCCAAGATACAGAGATATTTCCCTGGCAGCCTTTTGCGCCTCGACGACCGTCGCTCTGTGCCAGCGTTGCTATCAGCAAAACCCCTCCGGACCTTGTCCTCCAGCTCCTGGTCTCCACCACCCCGGCATCCTGGATCGGAGATCAGGTGCTGACTTGCCTGCGGCTCTGTGTGGTAATTGCGCATCAGTTTCCGCGAGCGGGTGGGTTCTCACCTTCGTCGCAGCTCCGAAACCGATATGGTGTCAGCCGTCTGACGCTGACAAGAAAGCGTGGGTTTTCCTGACCTAACCTCAATCAACCTGTCCGCTGGCCTCCTTGATTTCTGCTGTCTTCACAGAAGGTTACAAGCTCACTACTTACATGGGATGTGATCATCCGAGGTCCGATGTTGTTGCAGTTGGACAAGCGCATCTACACCAGGCCGCCCGCTCCCACCTACTCACCAATGAGACTAGACATGTCGTTTTGATCCTACCGAACGCGGGTTTCGGGCACATCGGCTAGAGCGCATGGCGCGCTCGATTTCCTGCGTTCTACTGTGCCTCGACATGCACATGCCAGTCGGGACAGCGCCGCTGTGGGACGACTCCTCGACCTTCGTTGTGTCTCGGTCCGCGTACGCGTGCGTGTCCACGAACCGTGGAGAACCACAACGGAGTGGCGCCGCCGCTTCGCGGGCGGAAGCTCGCAAGACGCGGTGGCGCTGGTGATCGAGGCTAGCCGGATGTGTTCAGACAGCCTGCTTCGGACATGGAGCCTCGCTTGCGCGGGATCAAAATGCGCGTCCACGTCCGTCTAACCCTGAGTAAGGAGATTCAGATAATGTTTAGAAGCACCCAGTCTGCTTCTAGCCGTGCAAACTCGAATCCTGCTGCTGAATTGCTCACAAGAACCAAAACGGAGATGAACACGTTGCTGCTCTTGGGACTGTTCCCCCGTGCCCCACAACCCGTTTGTCTTGCTAAATAAGGTCTAATGAATCTTGCTTCTCCGTCTATCTTGACTTTGAAGGCGTGGAGCATTTGCCCAATTGATATGTTTGATGACCTTTCAAGACATCTTCTTGGTTTTTGCACGCTGTCCCGAAAAACAGATAGACATTGTAAATGCTTCATTGCGTACGGGTGACGTGTAACACGTTCTTTCATGACGCAGGAGGCCTGCAGACCCGGGGCGTCTCGGCCTCGAGGCGTCAGTTGGTCCTCGAGGGTCAACTGCCCGTTACCCTCGGTGCGCCGAACCTGTCTCGCCTGAAGAGGCTTCCGAGGTTTCTAGTAGAGCCCTTATACTCGGGGACGCATTTTCAGTCGGACCCCCGCATACTGCGAGCCTAAAATCGACAATGAGTGCTGTCCTGGACACGCGGACCGGAGCCTGCAACCACCCCGCAAATTTGCGCTCACCCTGCCTCGGATTTTCTGTCCGAGCCATCTATTAACAGAGGTAGTCACTGTCGCGGTCGTAGCTGTACTTCACCACGTGAAGGCGTTAACGAGGGTGAAGCAGAGCCTCGACGTGCCGAAAACTGGAAAGCTTGACGCTCATTGCCGTCACACGCACAGCTCAGCTACGAACACTTGCACAATCAATGTCGGACAATGTCCTGACTTGCGGGTTCACTAAACACCTAATTCCGACACTCTCAGACTCAACAGAACTATTCACTGACTCCACCTGTTCACCAGGTGCGACAGGAGCGTACTGTCCCACTGGAGGAAGCACAATGCGGCAACGCTCCGGTCCTGTCAGATTGGCGACGCGCCGCGCCCAGATGTAACACCGAATCACGACTGGACAGGTGGGGGCGGACGCTGTCCGCTGGAAATCCGCCGACAGCTCGCCTTGGTGGGAAGCTCCACCTGCCTCGGTCAGATCAGTTTTCGGTTCTCGATTTCCTTCCATCCACTGCTCAAATCCTGTTTATACCGAGTGCGCTCCGAGCCTGGTTGGGTCTGTGGTTGTGGTACGGCAGTGATGACTCAGGGTGCCGGAGACGCACGCTACCGGTCTCGCAGACAAGATAGCCGGTACACGGCTCACCACCTTCAGATGTCGGTGAGTCGGTGCGCGCTCAAATTTGCGATGATCAAGCACGAAATCCTGCGCGTGAGGTGTTCCGTTATTCGGCTCAGCCACAGCGTGCCGCGCCTCACCCACGGACTTAGCAATGGTGCATGCCGGCGAACCACTGTCGCCGGCAGCGGACGGCCACGAGCGTAACACGTGCGACTGGCCCTGCTCATCGCTCAGAGGGATCCTCAGAGGATTGGCAAAGCAGTGTATGTCAACGCCACTGTGGCTGCGCGCAAAGGGCGGGGTCGGCTAGTCGGTGGCTTTGCAGATCCCCGCCTTTGGTCCCTCATCGACGTCCGAGCACACTAGATCGCCACAAGTCGCCGACGACGCTTGTACGCCGACGGCCGGACATCAGGAAAGCTTCCCAGTCCTACACAACGCCAGTTTGGTCGGTGGCTGCTGGCGAGGGGCCGGTAGGCTTTGAGACCTCGCTTGAGAAACATGACACTGGTTCCGCTGGAGAGCAATCAGATTCTTCAAGACCTGGGCTGTTCGCAGACCACGCCTCGTTCCGTAATAGTGATCGCATGCTGACGTTGGTCCCATGGTTCTCCCAGGGTGTTGTATTCGAACAGAGATACGTCGGCTCAGTCAACAGCAACAACAACTATCCCACTATGGTGAGAAATTATAGCTGAGAATTATCTTGATTGCAGCTTGCAGTGAGGGTTGGCCGCTCATTCAATGTGAGCTTTGGTACCGGCGAGGCGCCGGATCGTGCCGGGAGCTTGCTGATCACAGATTGAATTTGTGAGATGGGACCTGACGCGGCGGGTCAACAAACAATCGCGGATCAACAGGAGCGCTTCATGCCTTTTGTTTGAACCGATGACAGGTTGACAGGTCCGGCCCGCAGGCGCACGGTCGCTTGCTCCGAGCACAAGAGGTCATCGTGCACGGACAGTCAGCGAGGGTGGCAATGAGCCCAGCCAGCGGGTTCATCTTCATCTTCCTCGATGATCGAAAGATCATATTCATACCACACGACTCATCCTCGGTCCGACGCACGTACATACACAGTGCTTGTGTAGTCCTAGCGTGCAGTGATGGACGGAGAAACCGACCTCGTGTACTTTTTACCACCGGTTTAGAAGCTCGCGGACATGCAATTGACCCGTGGCCCGTGGGTAGCATGCTTCCGTTCCAGCGAGCATCCCCTGTTTCGCGACAAGGATGCGAGGCAGAATGATCAGTTTCGCGGACACAGTAACAGTTCACCTTCGAAAGCACGCGCACCTCCTCGTGGGCGGTCAGAGCCCTTGGATCATGCCCAACGAGATAGCGCGGACGTGACTGTGAGGGTAGGAGTGTCAAGACTCGAGAGTCAGCCAGCACCTGGTGCTCTGTGCGTCTAGGGAGGGTTCGAAGGTGACAGTACTCGATCGCATCCCTTCACATCGGGCTCTTCTGAGTCTCATCTGAGATATTTTGCAACGTAACCTCCGTGCTGTACGGAGTTAGCAAATGGTCAGAATGGTCTATGTCTGTATGTGGGCATGCAGAGCGTGCCGCAGCACCTGTTGGTCGAGCGGGTGATCGTCACTTCGGACCCCGATACAGCGCTTCAGTCCAGCACCCGAAGCAGAAAGGGGGCGGCGCGATGCAGGCACATTGACGGGAGACGCGCTCAGGAGCACGATTGCCCGTTATGTGAACAGTACAGCATAATCACCACGGTTCAAGCCGGCGAGATCTCGCCGAGGACAGCTCACGAATTGGATGCAGCGTAGCGGAAAGACGAGGTTCTAACCAGACTTATTTGTGAGGTTCGATGGCACGCGTCTGCCAAGCTGAGACTGGCCTAATTGAATGTGTGTGAGAAGCGTTTTGCCGCGGCGAGTCGGGTGCTCAAGAAACAATGTCCCAAGCAAATTGCAGCTCGCGGGATCTGATCACTTGCCGCTGCTCACGCGAGAGTAGACGGGCACCCAAGGAGGTTTGGTACAGGGCGCGTGCGAGGAATAACCCGGCCGCCATCCCGCGAGACAGTCCAGCCCACCGATCGTCCGCGAGTTTGTCTCTGCCGGACCTACCCTATTGTCGGCTGACGGGCGTGCAGGGCACATTTCAGGGACTTTGAGGGACGGGTCGTGCTGTTGTACTTTCTACGACGTCGGTGTTCAACGGACGTTCGGTTCCGACCTTGTTTGGACATGGATAGCTCGTCGACCTGTCCTCTGGCGCGATCTGGGCCTGAGAAGCTGACGCCTGTCCGGGCCTGGTCACAATCCGGCGACGTCAGGGTGCTCTCAAGGCGAGCAGATCGCCAGAACAGCTCCCGCCTCACAGCCGAGCACTCCGTGGCTCGGTCGGTCACGGAACACTTGCGGGCGACCGAACCGTGTGGATAAGCGCGCCGCGGAAGTAAACTCCCCAACTGGGCCACAAATGCAACACCTGTGCTTTCTCTGATGTCTCCCGATACAACGGAAATCGTGTTGCATTTCAGCTCGAAGCGCGGATGGAGCGAGCGGGAGTCGCAGCTTCTCGGATGGCCAAGACGAGCCATCTGCAGCAACACATCAATCGTTACATACGGGTCAGTCCACTCGCAATCCAGAAGGCTCGCTTGAGGAGAGGGGCATCTGTTATGGAAAGCACTCGTCCTCCACCGGGCCAACCAACCAACGGCCCGCGGCCAGCAAAGCAGGCAGCCGTGCAGAGTCTGACAACCCTCGGTAGCAAACGAGGATCAAGGCACCCCGGGGTGCTGTCCGCGGAACGCTTGACAAGTCGACCCTGCCACGGGAGTAGCAGAGGGACGTGTCATGTGCCTGGAGAGTCCGCTGTCTGCCGTCCAGAGGGGACGAGTTTGGGTCAGCGCCAGCATCAGGCGTGTCATGAACGCGGGCAGTTTCATCTACGCTGGCACGGATATGGGGTTGATAAGAACAAGCGCAACACAAAGGTGTCCTAAAGCTGCCGTTTGACAATGTTGTCAACCACGACTGAGCGTTTGAAGGCCCTGAGCACGGACAAGAAGCCGAAACGCATAACGAGGTTCGAGCTACAAGGGCTCTCTCTGTGATGGATACGAACGGGACGGCGTGCCCATGAGCTTGATAACGTTGGTCTGCGTCGTGAAGACGGTCAACTGCAAAAGGTGAATTGGAAACAGCGCCGCAGATGTGGAAAGCCGACGTCGGCGACTGGCGAGCCGAGCGCTCGCTCTTCGGTTCCGGGTAGCACTGCATGCGCCTGTGCTTAGACAGCGGACAGCCCGTCAGCAAGACCCCATCCTCGCTTGCAACTGCAACGTGAGAGACAACAGACGGAGAGGTCTGTAGACGTCCTTGTGCCTTGCGCGTGCCGACTCGTAGTCCGAGGGAGGGGGTCCAGACCTCGCCTTGAGGCGAACAGACTTGCGCCCGGCACCGTGAGGTTTGTGTAAGTGAAAAACGTGTCGATCGAGATGATGCTTGCCGCAAGCATGTTCAGGGAACAAGTTAGACAACACGGATGACAACGAACAGACTCCGTCGTCGTCGCCGCAGAGCCAGCCATTCCCACTTCAGAGAATTGAATGGTCTTCTAGCCGGCCCACAGTGACGGTACAGTCCGGGCGTCTGCGGTGGGGTGCCAACGAGGTCACGGCGTTGTCGGAGGATCATTCAGGAGCAGCAAGATCGAGATAAATTGCCGCAGAGGTTAAATCATAGCCGCGGGATTATGAGATTTGGCGTTTCTGTCGTTGTTTGTGCGGTGTTATGAAACACGAAGAGAACATTGGGAAGTTTCGGAGGTGAGGCAGCTGGTGAATGGTGAAGGAGCCCCGAGGCGACCGAGCAATGGCAAGCCGAGCCTGCGCGCCTTTCACGGGACGACAAAGTGCACCTCAGTGCAGAGTTGCAGGTGTGGTCTGAGAGATTTTCACTCTGAATAATGTCCCAGACGACGAAGGAGTGACACCGAGCGCGAAGCGACCGCATGTAACACCTCACGTGGGGAATAAAATAATCATGATTGGAAATAGGTGCAATTGACTAGCTTATGTGGGTACAGAGGGAGCTAGTGAGGTACTGCGTGCCCGACGACACCCAGTGACGGAAGTGGCTGCGGCGATTGCCGGAAGTGGCGTCGTGATCTTTCTCTGAAAATCCTGCTCGTTGGCCGTGCGCACAGTGCAGTCGCTGCTCACCACCCAAGTACGCGTATCCAAGACTTGGGAATGATTCGTTAACCACGTGCGCTACAATAGGATTACCAGAAATACGAGTAAACGCTTCCATCTCACCAGCCACCCCTATCCGCTCCCCCACATCCCTCCACATGTCCGCAACCGCCAAACCCGTAATTGGAGTTGTTGGTGCGCCCGCCTTTCTGGCGAGCCCTGTCCAACTCAACCTGACGCATGGCGCACTTGGCGTGTCGATTAGGCGGCGGCCAGCTCGGCCGGATGCTTGCGCTCGCCGCACACCGGCTCGCTATCCCCACGCTCATTCTGGATCCTCATCCTGATGCGCCGGCCAAACAGGTGTCCTCGGTGTCGTCGCTTCCTGCGGGTCTGACGCATGTCCATGCGGCGTATAGTCCTTCGTCCGATGAATCCGGCTCAGAGGCCAACTATGAGGCGCTAAAGAGGCTGGCCGCACAGTCGACGGTGACAACGATTGAGATCGAGCATGTCGATGCACAGGGGCTGGCTAGGCTCGAGAAAGACGGCTATGTGGTCCAGCCGTCTGCAAAGACGATTGCATTGGTGCAGGACAAGTTTGCGCAGAAGCAGCACCTGCAGGCTGCTGGCGTACCGGTGTGCGATGCAGTCCAGGCCGACTCGGCGACCGATCTGCTCAAGGCAATTGATACGCTGGGCTTGCCGCTTATGCTCAAGCGTCGTACCGGCGCGTACGATGGGCGTGGCAATGCGGTAGTTCGTTCGCGAGATGAGGCGGAAGCTGCTATGAAGTCGCTCGGTGGTTCCGGCTGCTATGCGGAGCGCTGGGCAAAATTTAAGATGGAGGTTGCGGTCATCGCGGTCCGTGACGTCCACGGGAACGTCCAGAGCTACGACCCTGCGCAGACGATTCAGCGGGAGAGCATTTGCCGCGTTGTGCTGGCCCCAATCCAGGCGAAAGCTGCGACTATTGTCCGTGCCCGCGAGGTTGCAGAGCTTGCCATCCGCTCATTGGACGGGGCGGGCGTGTTTGGAGTCGAGCTTTTTGTGCTGGACAATGAGCAGGAGACGGTCGTACTCAATGAGCTGGCACCCCGGGTGCACAACGGCGGACACTGGACGACTGCGGGCTGCGCCACCAGCCAGTTTGAGAACCACGTTCGTGCAGTAGCCGGTCTACCGCTGGGAAGCACGAGAATGGTTGTCCCGCGCGCGGCAATGGTCAACATCATCGGTTCGGCAGCGGGACCGGAGGCAGTCGATCTGGTGGTGCGGGCGGCACAGGAGACGCCAGGCGCCAGCGTTGAACTCTATGGCAAGGGCTGGCGCGCTGGGCGGAAGCTCGGCCACATTAACATCGTCGGAAACAACGATGCCCAGCTGCGGGCGCGGTTGCGTCCGATCCTGCAGGCGACAAACGACCCAGAGGTTAACTCACTAGCGCCAGCGACGCCGCCTAAAGGCGTGAACCATCCTTTCCCGCTCGTCAGCATTGTGATGGGCAGCACGACAGACTTGCCGGTGATGCAGAAGGCGGCCGATGTTTTGGACGACTTTGGGATACCGTACGAGATGCTGGTCGTGTCGGCGCACCGGACGCCAGACAGGCTGTATGCGTTCTCGCGGGCAGCCGAGAGCCGCGGAGTCAAGGTTATCATTGCAGGCGCGGGCGGAGCGGCGCATCTGCCTGGCATGGTTGCGGCGATGACTCCCTTGCCAGTGATTGGTGTACCGGTCAAGACGACGGCGCTCAGCGGGGTAGACTCGCTGTACAGCATTGTACAGATGCCTGTGCGTATTGTTGTCCTTCTCAGGTCAAGCGGGTGCGGTGCAGGACTGACAACATGGGGTTCTGATGTTCTAGCGTGGGATACCGGTGGCGACGGTGGCCATTGATAATGGAATGAACGGAGGGCTACTGGCTGCGCGCATGGTGGGGAGCGCTGCTGCGATGAGTGCGTGGATGGGCCGTCAGGCAGATTCGGTAGTGGTTGATCCCCGAGCATCCGGGTGACGGGCTCGGTCGGGGTCGGTCGAAGACTCGACCGAGGGCAATCCGCTTCGCACAAGCATGAAAATCATTCCAAAAAAAAAAATTCATTCCGCTCCCGCGGTCCCGAGGGAATTGAGCTGATCCCCCTTGGTTGTTTGTCATTTCTTGCAAAACGAAACACACCATGCCGTTCTCGGGCGTTGGTCTTCCGCTCGCGTATTTAGGCCGTTGCTCTGGGAGTTGCAAGTCGATCCGTGTCCGACTTGCCTCTCCAACCGCACGCCTCATCCCGTTCACCCCTCCCCCGTTCGCCACCACGTATCCTTCAGTCATGAGCTTTGACGGGCCGGCGACTCCGTCCATCGGTGGTGCAGACATTGACCACCGCAAGAAGCGTCGCAATCGGACGACGCACTCTTGCATCAACTGCCACACCACCAAGCGCAAATGCGATCGTAAGCGGCCCTGTGGACGCTGCACGCAACTCGGTTTGGTGAGTGGCACTCGAATCTCACAGCTGGCGGTATCGGCCACCCCCGCTGCTGCCTGGTGCTAACAATTCTTACTTATTCAGACTGGCCTGTGTGTTTACGAGGTCGCAGACCCGAATGCAGACGACCCAAATCTCGACGAGACGAGCAAGCTCCGCAACAGGGTAGCTGAGCTGGAGGGTGTTATTCGCGAGCTCAAGAACAAGCCCCACCCCAAATGGGCATCCCAGCCCTCTGGTGGCGACCTCTCGTTCCACACCCGCTCTCAGCTCGCCAAGAAGCGTCGTCTCAGTGACGATGATGATGATGACGAGTTTGGCTACGATACGGCGGGACCGAGCAACTCGCTCGTCAAGATGGAGCCGCACGGGTCTGGTTTTGGTACCACAGCGTACACATTGCCAGACTCCTTCCGCCTCCCGTCCGAGTCTAGCTACGACTCGCCTCGCCCAGTTCCATGCGAGTGTCTCACCAGCTCTGCAACAATCCAGAGCCTCACCGATCTCGAGGGTTACATGCGGTCGACTGTTGGGTTGCTCAGCTCCCTTCGCCACGCCCCACTCACGGACGGCGGTCCCACTTCTCCGACGAGCCCGCACGAGCGCTGTTCACTCCTCTCGGAGCTCACTCGGTTGCAGCATCTGATTGCGTAGGTGACCGCCTCTCGGTCGTCAGCAGCCAACACTGACACACACTTCTCATAGTCAATCGACAAGAACGATGCCCGGTCTGCCTGGTCTTCCCACCATCCGCCAGCCCAGCCCCCCGCTTTCTCATGGTCACGGCCACGGTCATGGTCGTGGCTCGCTGAGCGTGCAGGTTCCCCTCAGCTTTCCGGACAGCATCCCGCACGGGGTCTCGCCGAGCTTCAGCTTGCGCCCACCTCCATCATCTGCGTCTACGCCTGGTGGAGCGTATCATAATCACCACCACGGCGCGTTCTCGTCCGCTTGCTGCGACAGCGGCCCTCTCATGTCGCCACCGCTCAGCACGGCTGGTCCTAGCGGAAGCGGAGCCAACCCGTGGGACAGTATGCCCCAGTCGGCCACCACCAGCTCGTCGAGCCCTCTGCTGCAGTCGATGCATGCGCCGAGGCAAACCGTCTCCAGCCCGGCACTCAGCCACGCAAGCAGCCGGTCGAATGGGTCGTACTCGCACGGTAGCCAGAGCTCGAGCGGCGGCCCGCTCCCCAGTCTCTCGATCCCAGTGCCGGAGTGCCTTGAACGCGACGCTGTCACCTCGCTGGTCGGGATGTACAACAACCAGCACACCTCGCAGCCCGCGC
>Ga0247815_10002328_pt1 | contig 14053 bp, 11 predicted proteins | sample UWRJL194509B1_FD_181014 | JGI IMG/M metagenome (GOLD analysis project Ga0247815, IMG submission 181014) | Plant litter microbial communities from Arlington Agricultural Research Station in Wisconsin, United States - UWRJ-L194-509B-1 | ecosystem: Environmental > Terrestrial > Plant litter >... | reverse complement strand
CCGGTGCGGTGCCTGCACGCCCGCACCGGACCCACCGGGCGATCGGTGCAAATGGCGTCGTGAGCGGCATTTGCGCTCGACGTCATCCTGTTCCCAGGCGGCGCTCGGCTCCTCCGCGCGTTCATGTCTCCAAGGCGGGATCCACTGGCGAACAGACGTCAACGCGTTAACCTTGGCGGGGATGAGCGTGGGTGGCATGCGTGCGTCATGCACACCTGAACGCCAGCAGCTCCGCCCACGCACCTTGGTTTCGTTCACAACCTGCACGACCTTGCACGACCTCTTTCACGCTCCAACAGGAAACTTAAGCGATGAGGATATCCGCTTTCAGACATTTGTTGGCCACCCTTTCTCTCTGCGCGTCAGTTACCGAAGCTGTTCTGCCTGCGCAACCTACCACTACGGTAGATGCATCCAAGTTGATAGACACCAGCTCCACGCTCCGGTTAACATGGTATCCATTCGGGACGTTCGATACATCCGGGTTGGCATATCGACATCGCGCGAGCTTGGCCTCCGATGGGCGAAGTGAGGTTCGTGGACATTTACAGGTCTTCAACATATAGCTTTCACTGACGACTTCCTGTTTGTTATTTAATACAGGGGGCTTTCGCGCGATTTGCTGAGGCGAATGCCAGTACTGAAGGGAGTGACTACAGTTAGTCAAACTAAGGTTTCGCAAGGGAGCGTTTGCTCAACAGCTTTCGCAGCGACGACTCCATGGATCGCATTCATCACGTGCGACTACGATCCTAATTTCCCAAGCAACACGACAGACGATACATTTACCCTGGCGAAGAACAGGGGTGCAGTGGCAATTGTGAGTCCCCTTGTTGTGTGGTGATCATCGAGGTTACGCATTCTAACCCTTCCTAGCTCCTGTATTCGATGATGGCGCCAACGTGTGAAATCAGCGCAGAATTTGAATCATCTTTGGAGAAACTCCAGCTCGATATCTTCACAACTACCTCACAGCAGACAGCCTGGTAAGCTGGTCACAACCAATTTTTGTGGCAAACATCTGAGATATCACAAACAGGGCGATCGACGGTGCTTTCGTCAACACTAACGCCTCATTTCAGGCGTACAATGGTGCCCAGTTAAATGATTCTGCTGCAGCCGTCGTCCAAAGTCTCACGAGCCACAATGCAAGAGAGGTCAGCTTCCTCATCGCCACGCTCGAAGCTGGAAACGCCAGCGCAGTTCCACCCGTACAACAAGGAGCAGCCGATCTCGCAGCGCGGCTAAGTCTACGTGCGGGATTGGGTCTATCGTTCCTGTAAGTTGCCTCGATATAGCCGTCGTCGAGTTGAACCGACACCCCCGCCTTAGCCTCAGTATTTCTGCCTTCAGTCTCTTCTGAACACGACATCCGGCCACGAGTATATCACTTTCATGTACAATATCAGGAGCAGCAATTCTTCTCTTCGATGGAATAATAAGCAGACAGACAGACACTTTGGAAACAGACGTTAACGTGAAGAGAGTTCGTAGGTAGCAGTTCTACAGTCGCAGGACAAGTTGCTTCAAGCCTGACATCCACAGCCCGATATCCTCGGATGCCGACGCGCGAGTAAGCAGCTCTACATGAATCGCAGTCGCTGCTGGCAGATCACGCGCTTGAATGGCTGCATACGAATGAGCAAAAGTCAGCCAATGAGCGCAAACTCTCAACGAGTGTCACGGCTACGAACCATTACTCAATGCGCCGAGCCCCTCGAGCACCGCTGGCGAAACCGTATCACAGTTGAGCGCGTCGAACAATGTGTTGACGCGCCGCTCGACGTCGTCGGCGATGCGCTTCTGCTGTGCCTGCATCAAAGGTCAGCAATGTATCTGGCGTGTCAGCAGGTGCCGACGAACAGCAGAAACACCCCGCACCGGCATGCTAGCCTTAAACCGGTTGAGCTCTTCGAACAGAATGTTGTATACCGGCTTGACGGCGTCCGGGATGTGCGAGCGATCACCGGCGGCTGGCAATGCTCGTTAGCCGGGGTACGAAATAGAAGCTATGTAGAGGCCACTCACGGTATTTTGGTGCGACAGGAGCCTTCGGCGGCGCAGCAGCGCGCGGTGGTGGCGGAGCGCCACCTGCAGGGCCGGCAGGAGGAGGTGCCCCTGGTCCTCCACGAGGCGGGCCGGAAGGTGGTGGGCCAGGTGCGACACCAGGACCGGGCGGTGGTTGCTGGAAGTTCGGATGGGCACCAGGTGGTGGGCCATATCCTGTCGGCGCTGGCGCGCCTCCCTGTGCGCCGTATCCGGCCTGTGGTGGCGGAGGAGCGTACTGTGCAGACGGAGGGCGAGGCGGCGCACCATACGCTTGGGCTTGACCTGGAGGCGGCGGCGGCGGCGCGGGCTGCCCAGGTGCATTGCGCAAAACAGGCGCCGATCCGCGCGGTGGAGGACGCTGACCAGAACTCAGAGGAGAAAGTGCGCGAGTTGGCGGCGCTGTGACGGCTGGCGGGAGCGGTACACGTGGCGGTCCCGCAGACGGTGGGCGCGGTGGTCCGGGTGGGCCTGGCGGACCTGGTTGGCCGGGCGGCGGCGGCGGTGGCGTTTGACGCACCGACGGGCCAGGCGGGGGACCAGGACGCTGCAGTGCGCCCGGAGTGTTCCCACGCGGTGGAGGCGGGAACGAGCCGTTAGGGCCAACCGTTGGGGACGCTGGTGTCGACATGTTGGCGAAAGGTGCGGTGATAGGCGCAGGCGTCGACTTGCCACTGCTCGACTGGCCAGGCCCCTTCTTATCAATGATCGTCGCCGGTAGGTCGTTCCAACCCTTGTCATCGCGCTTTGGAGGCGGTGGCAATGCTGCTGGAAGCGTCCGGCCAGGCGGAGGCGGAAGAGGAGCGGGAACCTGGCCACCTTGGGGATACACAGCACGGGCCTGACCAGGACCAGGTGGATAGTTCGGATTGGCTGGCTGGTAAGATGTTGAGCCTCCAGGAGGTGCATAGGCCGAGCTCCCACCGGTGGGCTGGTAGGCGCCTGCGGGTGCGATGTACGTAGATGGTTGCTGGTTGTACGAGTTGAGTGGTGGTGCTGGCACGGCAGCCGGTGCGGCAGGGGGACGATTAAATGACGATGGCGGCGCAGGCTGGAATCCAGTGGCAGCACCGCTGGGACCATATCCGGGGTACTGCTGTGCAGGCTGCTGAGAATATGCGTCTTGCGCCGGAGGATAGCGGGGTGCTGTTGTTGTTGTACCAAACGACGGGTATTTTTGACCGCCAGGCCTGGCCGCGCCTGTTGCATACGTTGACGCGGCAGGCGGCTGGTTCTGGCTCTGAGCCGGGGCGATTTTGCCCTTGCCAGCGGCGGCCAGCAGACGATCACGCGCACCCGAAAACGACTCTTCCGTACCACTCGAGCTGGTATAGTCCGCAGGTGTCAAATCGAGATACTTGACCGCCTCCTGGACGAGTCCCTGGCCCACGAGCAGATCCGCATACTCGAAGTACCGATCATAGAGCGAACCAAGCTTGTACGTCTTGGCTTGGGCAACCGCCTCGGGCGCTGGAGTCTGTGTCAAGTCGTCGTCCGTGTAGCTCGTCGCATGGCGGAACACCGTGACCTTCTCGATGAAGCCCTGCAACGCCAAAGCGTGCGTCGCGTACCGCGAATCGCCCGATTCGGCGTCGCCACCACGCGCCTCCTCCTCGCGCATCTCCGCTATCCAGATGTTGATGACCTTCTCGAGTTTGCGCGCGGCGAGGTACGCGAGTGTCGCGTGCTTGCGGTATTCGTGGGCTATGGCGACATCGTCCGGGTCCGCAGCAAGCACCACGCTGCTCTGGAACTCGAGTCGCTGGCCGAGCTGCTCTGCAAGACTGGGGAATTGGTCCGGCTTCGCGAAGGTGCAAACCACAACGAAGATCTCCTGCCATTCGCGCAGGTCAGCGTTCTGCACAATGTCTTCAAGGTCGTCCGTCACGATCGACTGGAACAGGCGCAAGTATGGCAACGCAGAGGTACGGCGCTCGAAGTACGCCTTTTGCGTACGCTGCAGCAGGTCTGGGCCACCCTTGGATGCGAGCAAAATTGCGTCAGCATAGCGGTCGACCGCCAGACAGAGCGAGACCGCGGATTCGAAATCGCCGAGAACGAGCGCCTTCGTGAGCAACCGGTCGGTCTCGGATTCGTCGCTCGGATAGATCTTGAACGTGTTTTGCCTGACTGCCTCAGATACGACGGATGGTGGGCCAGAACCGATGGTCGCGGCGGCTGACGAGTCACCTCTCAAAGAGTAGTGCGGGACACGGACGTGGTCAGGGATGGCACTACGGAGCGAGCCCATCGAGCTGAAGAAGTCGGCGTTCGCGTCCTGCTCGTTGGCAACCTCATCGCCGAACAGGCTGAGCTCAGTCGTGGATGACTCGGCCGTCGGCTTGGTGGCATCTGATACCTCAGAAGGCTCCGTGGATGTGGCCTCGGCCTCAGGAACTTCCGGCTCTGGTGTCGAATCGGCGTCGATCTCTGGTTCAACAAAAGACACTCGACTTGCGCCAGCTTCCGTCGCTGTAGACTCGGCCTCAGCTTCAGCCTCAGCTGCAGTCGCCTGCGCTTCTTGCAGTTTCTTGACCGCAGCGGCAACACGGATGACGATGTCGTCCTTAGAGAAGCCGAGCAGTGTGATGAGCTCCTCGCGCGAGTTGGTGCGGAAGAGACTGAGCAATGCGCGCCAGCTCTCGACGTCGGCCGCGCCATCGGCTGCTTTCTTCTCCGCGAGCTCAATGAAGCCCTCATTCGTCGTTGCCGCAAGCAGCGCCTGCGCACGTTCAACGATCGTTGGCTCAGTCACGACCTGTGTGATGTGCACAACCGAGCTCTGGTTTTTGCCCGATGGGCCAGGCAGGTTGCTGACGCTAACGAGCTTGCCGCCATAGCCGAACGAGACGGAGGCCGCGCGACGGATCCACTTGGGTGGCTGCTTGAGCGAGAGCTTGGACTGTGCCTTCTGCGAGTATCCGGGAACGTCGAAGACGTCAGAGCCGTCAACCTTGGGCGCGGCCGCAGCGCGATGGTCCTGATGGTCTTCGTTGGTCGATTGAAGGGAATGCACTCCAATCGTGCCGTCGAAATAGGCCGTGGCGAGAAGGTCTGGGTTCTTCGGGCACCACTCGACCTGGAAGGCCCAGTTGTTTGCAGCGGGAAGCTCGCCAATAATCTCGCTCGTGTTAGGGTTCCAGCAAAGGGCGCGGTTGTCCTTGCCACAAGAAAGCAGCAAGTCGGAGTCCTGCTTGCACCACGAGAGCGAGAGAACGCCTTTGTCGTGGCCCTCGAGAAGCTGCAACCAATTCAGCGCGGAATAATTGCTGATACTAACGTGACAGTACCTTCTCCGGAGCACGGGCATTGCGAAGATCCCAGACCATGATGACGGGAGAAGTGTCGTCCTCGGACGCAGTTACAAGACGAGTGGCATTGTCTGGATGCCAGCAGACGTCGCTCATGCCGCGTTTCGCACCAAGAGCACCGCCAACAGCCGAAACCTGACCAACAGTACCCGCGCCGCCAGAATACATGAGGGCTACGACTTCGCGCTTGCCGCGCAGATCCCAGACGACGGTGTAGCCAGAACTGCTGGAGATTGCGAGGATGTGAGCCACCTGGGCATTCCAGGAAATGGAAGTGATCTCGTCGAGCTTGGGCGAGCGAGTTCCCGGCGAGTATGGCTTGCTCGGGTCCTTGAGATCCCAGATGTAAACTTCGCCGTTCACAGCGCCAGTCGCAAGTAGATTGCTCTGCAGGCTATTAAAGTCGAGGCCACGAACAGGGCCTGTGTGTGTGTTGTTACGATAGATGAGTGCCTCGGAAGGTCTGAACAGGTCGCGTCGCGGCGCGTCAGCGGGTCAATCAATAATCGTGAGGAAGTACATACTCGGCGCTGGCGACGATCTTCTCTGGGTCCCAAATCGTAAGCTCGCCGTTTTCGAGTCCGGCTGCAATAACACCTTGCGGTCTGTCTGCGTGCACGTAGCCCCACGCAAGCCGGTTGAATCTGCGCAGCCATGCTGTCGTCAGTGACACGCACGCAACGTAGTGTAGGATTCTAACTCACCGCGCATCGGTCGTTACAGATCCCTTGGGACCAAGCTGGCCATCGCGGCCGAGATCGAACTCGTTCTCTTCGGCAAAATTCGGTGCCCAAATTTCCAGCTGCGAGTCGTTCGAGAACGATTCATCGAGCGCGCCAGCAACACCGCCAGTCGCAAGCAGCGGCACTGTTTGGGTGGGAGACCACGCAAACGTTGCGGTCCGATGGATTTCCTTGAGCTTCATGGAATAAGAAGAGGTCTAAGGAAAGGAGGATGGTAACGTGTCAATCCACACTCCGCTCGCTCAGCCTCCCCTAAACTCTTGAACTTTTATGTTATTCGGGCTATACTGCTGCGCAATGACTCTACGCGACACGTCACACTTGGCTTCGTCCTATATTCATCAGCTGTGACCTGTCAAATCAGCACGAACGTGTTCCAGTCGCCGTAGCTGTTACGAACACGTTCAATCTGTATACAGCGCATTGATCGCAAGGTTACGACATCATCCTGAAGCGTATAACTGCAAGCGAGTTCCACTATGCTCCTCGCCGCATGTCACACCACAGCCTGACCATGTCTCGACACCAATCGCTCAGAGCCGCCTCGCGCACATCTTGATGGTTCGCGATGGTCACAAAGCCACAATTCAGCAGCCGAGCCAGCTTTTTGGCATAAGTTACTCGAAGCTGACCAACTTGCTGGTGCCTGAACCATCAGTGGTCTGAAGTGTGGTTGTTGCTTCAGTCGCGCTTTCAAGCAACCTTTGTCCTTGTGGTTGATGCGCTCCCTTATACCTTGGCGCGTGACTACATAAAGCGAAAGCTTTCCATTGCTTTGCCAGCACCTTCAGCCAGCGACCATTTCTGCCAGAACTTCTACTTCCAACCAGATGCTTCGCTCGGTGTCACTTACACCTGACTTGGCTCCAATCACAGTTTCAGCAACCGTATCACCAGCACTGCGGCCACGAAAAGATTCTCTCGACTCAACCCATACTTTGGTCGACCGGATTGTGCTCTCACCCGAGGAGCAGGAGGCGTTCCTGAACCCCAAACGGCTCGCCCACCATGAATCGCTTTTTCACTATGGCGCAATATTGGAGGTGCAAGAGCATCTTGAAGTCTTATCCGAACTAGGCATTCTGGCGCCCGAAAGTAACATCGGGTCATTCAGTGCCGCGACTCGGTCGTCCTGTGGTTTGCCTGTCGGATTCGATCCAAGGGCTTCTACCTGCGGTCTGATTACCTCTGCGAAGACAAATGCGAGGAATTGCGTTATAATGCCTCAAACTAGCGAGCGTGACCATACTTCGAAAACTTGCCTCTACGAAGATCCGCTTGACCCATCAATTCCGACCGTGCGCCTCGTCACTCCAGCCTTACCGGCCGCTTGCAGCCTCCCTCTGCAATCAGACGATTCTGGGGGTGGTTGCTCGACATATACCGTTAGTCTGATCAGCTCGGCCCTTCCGTCGTTCTGGCTTGACCGGTCAGAGCTCTCCACGAGCCAGCACATCTCGCGAGGACCCTCAGTCTCGACCACGAAGGATCAAGATCGGCCTTCTCCTTCGCCGCCGCCGCTCCCGCCAAAGGATTGGCCTTCGAAGCGAGCAACCGCTTCAGCTCCCTCGGCCGTACTGCGAGCGCAGCATTTGTCGAATCAGGCCGCCTTTACCTCGGGCATCCCGGGGAGGCCGACGCTATCCCCAACCAGCACTATCACCGCCTCGCTTTCTCTGGATGATGGCATAATTACCAGCTATACTGAGCCAAACTCCAATGATGACGATCCTGCCAACTCGATCAGGGCCATACCAACCACGACCACAGCACCAACCTCAACTGTGACGACTGCGCCAACCTCGCACGTCACCGACCCCACCTCTCTCCGCTCCACCGATCTGTCGGACACGCAGGGTGGTGTTTGGCTATTTGTGCCGACGAAGAGCTGTGCTCGACCGCATGCGTTTTTTTTCAAGGACGATGGCGAGGGCCAGGGCGAGCTGGCATACAATGAAGCAGTAGCGGACTATGCGATCAATCCGTGGCACCTTCGAGACGGCCGAAGCCACATGATTAAGATCTGTTATGAGATACTAGCGGAGACGCGCGAGCCAGGAGAAGGCGGATATGACGGGGAAGACTCGTTCAAGTTCACCTGGGTAAACCGCCGCGTTAAGATCAAGACTCAGCGAAAACCACTAGTAGCACTGCTTCTAAAGAAAGTGAAGCAGCTATGCGAGGGAGGGACGGAGAGGAAGGCAGGTTGAATATTGCAGCGGAAGTCTCGGCGAATCCGCTTCCATGGCATTCTCCGGGTTCTTCTCTTCCCGTCTAGTGTTGCCTGCCCCTTGACCGACTATACCAGAACATGCCATATACATTTCCAAGTGCAGCGACACGGCCCGGGCGCTCAATCGCTCCCGGAGATCGCATCTGATTGCCGAGGCTTGATTACTATAAAGCGTGGAATCAGAGGTGCCGCGATCATTGCAGCCGCCCTCGGCCCCGCCCTGCACACTCCACAGCGCAATTTCCTCTTCAAGACGAAGGAAAAGCTGTTCCGGTTTACGGGCGTTCAAGTGACGTCGTGGCCCGCGTACGCACGCATGACGTCTTTGCTGTTCGCTTATTCGACGATCACATTGTGGCCTATAATACAGACACAAGTCGCACGCCTGGGCAGTGCAGTTCTAGGTCTCGGTTTAATTCGCGACTGAGAGGTTCGGTGCGCAAAGCGGGTGTATGACCTTTGTGCAATGGACTGTGAGAGGCGAGCAGTTCGAGGTGCGACCTCGTCGCAATTTCCCGTCAACAAAAGTTGCTGATACCGACCTGTGGCTAGGTTCTAGATAGATACACGGATCTCCTCGCTGTAGGAGCTGGTGAGCACCTTCGCAGTCCGTAAACGTACCCTCGCTTAGCCTTTTACGTTCTCAGGAGCCTTCGGACATGTTTGGTGTGTCTGTCTTCCTGGAGCATCACTGCCATTCGTTCCTGACCCTGCCTCGTGTAGCTCAGCCTTAGACCGCCAGACCAACACCCCGGTTGCAATCAAACGAGTCACTGATGTGTTTCGCTCACAAAATGCTGCGAAACGCGTCTACCGGGAGTTGGTCCTGCTTGGTCAACTCTCCCATGCCAATGTTCGTGTCGCCAAGGTTTCCGCTCTCATGAACTCATAAGATGTCCAGACTATCGATCTTTATAATGTCTTCGTCTCGCCCACTGCGGACCATGTGTGAGTCGTGGATGTATACCTGCGAATGCGAAGAGTTGAACTGTGTTGTAGCTACATGTAAGTTATTGATCAGTGAGAAGGCTCCGCAATTCCTCTGACCACCTCACACAGTGTGACGGAACTAATGGGAACGGACCTCAATCGGCTCCTGGCCTCGCGCCGCCTCGACCGTCCTTACGTCCAGTACTTTACTTATCAAATCCTGGTAAACGAGGCCCTCCTGTAGTTTGCTGCTACTAATAGTGCTGCTCACAGCGGGCTCTCAAGTACATTCATTCCGCTGGCGTCGTCCATCGCGACCTCAAGCCCAGCAACATCCTCGTCAATCAGAACGGTGTTCTAAAGGTACGTTTGTCGCACACTCCAATCATGCCCTACCTCTCATCAAAACATGTCATCAACGACAGCTGGGAGACTTTGGCCTCGCGCGAACGCAAGGACGACACATGAGCGGCGCAATTTCGACCCCATATTACCGCGCTCCGGAGATCATGCTCTCGGTCCCTCTATACGGGAGTACAGGTGCGATTCAGCCGCCATGGTCACGTACAAGCTGATCGCTGACATTCCCTTTCCCACACAGTTGACATATGGAGTGCCGGTTGTGTCTTGGCCGAGATGATCGAGGGCCGGCCTCTGTTCCCTGTTCACAGTAGTTAGTCAACTGCTGAGAGCGCTTGCTAGAGGTTAACCCCACGTACAGGTTTCCAGCAGCTCGAAGCTATCATCAACCTCCTGGCCTGCAGTCCAGAGGTACGCAAGGTTTCAAAGCTCGTCGGCTTTGTCTGACTCTCCTCAGGACATCATCAGCATGAATTGCAGTAAGTTAGCCGCCACCAACAGCCCGGGATCTGCACTCACTGCCCACAGCTCAGGACGTGAGTACGCCATGGCTATCGTATACTACCATCATAACACTTTACCCTAGGTCCTATCGTTTGTCCGTAGCCTTCCGGAACGCAATGGCACGGCGTTCGAACAGGCCTTCAACAGTCAGGATATCGAAGGTCTGTCCTTCGTAACATTGGATATATAAACAGAGCTGATGTCCTGCTCAGCCATTGGGCTTCTCAAACTCATGATTGTCTTCAAGCCGGCCGAAAGGATCACCGCCAATGCCGCCCTCCAGACCGCATTCGTTGAGCCTTATCACGACCACAACGACGAACCCGAGGCAAGCCAGCTCATCGAATTGGCCTACGACGACCGTACGAAGTTCCAGCCCCAGGAGTGGAAACAAATTATTCTCAGCGCTATCACGAGTTCGTGGTGTCAGAACATGCTGAGATCCTGTTTAACGTGCTTGCAGGCTTCTTGGAGCACCGCATTCGCCAGGGTTAGGTTTGTCTGCAGTCGATGGCCCAGCAGTGGGACACGGCTGCAGCGTGTTTTTGGGCAACAGGCGTCTCTCACAACCGAACTCGGACATCTATGTATTTGAATTTGTGGACGGTCAGTCGAGTCACCGACTACCACGTTAGGCATCTCTGCCGTCCAACGACCTTCCAGGTAGGTGGTTGCCCCTGTTATCCCGTACGATATTGTCCTAATGCCTCGCCAGGAACTCTTCAGGCACTGAAGTATCTCGAGGGAGCTCATTGATCTGGTCTTCACACACACGATTGATGCCATCATTGCGCACCTCGAACACCTCAGGGTACCAACCCACTCGCCATTCCTTGCTTTCGTGCTTTCGTGCTGCCATCTTCAGCCAGACAACATACACGCTCGTTCTGTTTGGAAATCTACCCACGCCTGGTCAACCACGCATCCACCCATTTCACAACACATCATAGCATTATCATGATCATCATCACAGCACACACGAACTGTATCCATACCCGTCGAGTGAACATGCACTCTGTTGACCTGCATTAACGCCATGCAACTGATCTGATCTTCCCCTTTGAACCCAAAAGGGCCTCATACATCATAACAGCAGCGATGGCGCTGCACCATCGTTCTCGAGCAACTGAACCATAGTAGTGACCAGCGGCTTATCGGCAAAATTGGCAAGTTGTGTTGGGTCATCTATCGCTGCGGCGAGGTCCGCGTCGAGGAGCCGTCTGCAGATTGATATCAGCACTGTGTGCTCTACCATGCGGTGTGCAACCTACCTAAGGAAGTTGACGAGAATGCCGATGCGCGGCCAAGCCTTCAATTTGACATCCTTTGGCGCGCCGTCTGACTCATCACCGGACACACGAGTCTGAATGGTCAAACCGCCACCAAGGTGGTTGACCGTGATGGGGCCACCAAACAGTAAGATACTGTACAACGGCACCTCGCTCACATCGCGGATGAAGAGCTTAGACGTTTGCGTCTTGTTGAAGTATGCAACAAACCGACTCTTGAACGCGCTAACGCTCCATAACGCTGATCCTGGGTGGATGAATACACGCTCGTCCTTGCGAACGTCGAAGTACCGCAGCTCGTGTGCCTCGTTCTCCTTCTCGACCGTTCCACCCTGCGTCTGTTGAAATTGCGTTTTGGGTGGCACGACTTTGGCCACGCGCGGCCAGAGCCCAGCAGCAACGATCGACTTGACAACATTCTCGTTCTCGCTATTGATGTTATAGGCAGGGTCGATGGGAGAGGCTCTGCGAGGTGCAAATCCGATATCAACTAGACATTGCCAGAAGTCCTCTCGCAGTGAGGCGACCTCGCGGTAGGCCGTGTGCGAGATAAAACTGTCTTCGAAGAAGTCGCGCGCCAGTCGCATTCCGCCAGTCTTGACTTCCGAGTCGGCTGCCTCAAAGGCGGTCACGTACGTGAGAAGGTCGCTGTTCGCGGTCAAAAATTTGTCACGCGCGCTGGATTTGCATTTTAGTCTGACCGTTTCGCCATGATGAACAGCACTCACGCTCCGGCCTCTTTGCGCTTCTCCAATGGATTCAAGAAGAGCGGTTTACTAGACAGACACGCCGCAATGGTGAGGACTGGTTGAACGCATGAAAAGATAGCACCAAGGATAAGGATTTTGGCCAGCTGCAGGTCGAGAGGCATCGTTGCCTTCCTAGCGTCAGCCCATAATTTGATCCAGCGCATCGTAGGTAACGGCCTACCATATGCTTTCCCAATGCTGTCAGTTGATCGTCTTCACTGATGGCACCCAGGCTTTTTAGATTAAGCCAAGCACGGTCCATGGCCAGTGTCGAGGGCGGGTCAATCGCGCGGCCAAGGAAATCCTTGAGTGAGCTCGTGTGAGATTGATCAAGCCACCCAGTACAACTCCCTACGCACCTTGACTTCTTCGTCCTCTCGCGTTGCCTTCACGCTAAGACAAAGCGACTCCAGCGGGACACGGAGAATTTCCGGCTGCACGAATTCGCGCATATTCCGTTCCATGCGCCGCGTGTAGAGTTTGTAACAGTTGCCTGGCTTGGTGCGACCTGCACGACCGCGCCGCTGTGAGCCACTACTCTGGCTTATGCGTGTCTCGACGAGCCGTGACAGTTGTGCTTCTGCGTCGTAACGCATCTCTTTCGCGATACCACTGTCAATGACACAAACAACGTCGTCAATGGTGATAGAGGTCTGAACGGCGTGACGAGATCAGTAGCAGTTGTTTGATTTATCTTGACATAGCGCACCTCTGCGACATTGGTAGCCACAACAATCTTCTGTTTGACAGTGTGACTGAAGCATAGTCGTTGTTCTTCTGGGGTGAGGTTGGCGTGAAGCGGCAGAACCTCAATTGAACCAGAGTACGGCGACTGTCGGATCGCATCTATGGTTTGCCGGATCTCTTGAACACCCGACATGAAGATGAGGACTGCACCAGTTGGAGTCTGTCTAAGGACATAACTCAGAACGGCGGCCACAAGCTATAGAATGCAGATTACGCGTCAAAAGATGCCGTCAGGTTCAGATAACTCGGTGCTTACTAGCGGATCGGCGGATGTCTGAGCTGACACCGCGGCCAACGTCTTCACATTCTCCTCGCCCATATCGACGTTGTCACGCTGGATGGCATCGCGGAGTTCATCCATCTGACGAGTCCCGCGGACATTCGTAGGGCGGTACGCGATATGCTGAATGATGTCCTCGAGATAGCTGAGATGCAAGTCAATCGTGCAGTCACGTATGCAAACATAATCAAAACGCACATATCTGTTACAGGGAAGGTTCTTCCGGGAATTTCGATGACTGGTGCTCCAGAGAAGTAATTGGCAAAAGTCTCCTGATTGATGGTGGCGGACATGAGCACGATCTTGATTGCAGGGTTGAATTCGAGTAGGTCTTTCAGCTCCAGCAGGAGAAAGTCGACATCGACAGAGCGCTCGTGCACCTGGAAGAGGTTCAAAAGGTTTGAATGACAACGAACCGCGGCACATAGACAAGGAACAGACCTCGTCGACAATGATGTGCGTCACACCTTCGAGACCATCGCCACCTGGTCCAAGACGCCGAAGAGCAACACCTGTGGTACAGAACAGGAGCTTCGTCCGCTTGTTCACCTTACTTTCACCGCGAACGGCATAACCGACGCTGCCATCGTCGGCACGCTCGACCGAAACACGCGAAGCCACCGCCATTGCTGCCACCCGACGAGGTTGGGTAATGAGGATATTGGCTGCGGCGCCATCGCCGGAGGCGATCATGTCGTCCAAGATGTACTGTGGTACTGCCGAGAAGCGTCAGCCAAGCCGTGTGTAGTGTTTATGAGGCTGCACTAACGCTGTGTTGTTTTGCCACAACCTGCCGATACTGGTCAGCAAGTTCACCACAGCCATCACAGGTATAACTCGTACCCGTATTTCCGACAATGA
>Ga0247815_10002326_pt1 | contig 14072 bp, 17 predicted proteins | sample UWRJL194509B1_FD_181014 | JGI IMG/M metagenome (GOLD analysis project Ga0247815, IMG submission 181014) | Plant litter microbial communities from Arlington Agricultural Research Station in Wisconsin, United States - UWRJ-L194-509B-1 | ecosystem: Environmental > Terrestrial > Plant litter >... | reverse complement strand
TCCTTTTCATATTTGCAGATTTCGGAATAACCACAACTTCTTTTTGGATTAACCATCGTAGAACCACCTGGGCGATACTCTTTTTATATTTGCTAGAGAGCGCTGCTAAAAGTTGTTGATTAAAAAGATCATTTCTACCTTGGGCAAAGGGTGCCCAGGATTCAAGCTGGATACCTTGAGATTTTAAAGCATTCTGCATTTCTGTTTTTTGGGAAAATGGATGGGTTTCCAGTTGATTGATTGCAGGTACCACAGGATGCCGCTTAAGTAAATCATGGATCTGATCCATGTTGAAATTACTGACACCGATAGCCCTCACCTTACCCTCTTTGTATAATTCTTCCATAGCCGTCCAAGAAGAATTTATATCTCCCTGCGGAAGATGAATTAGGTATAGATCAATATAGTTAAGACCTAATTTTTTTAGCGATGCCTCACAAGAACGCTTTGTTTTTTCATAGCCTACATCCGCAGGCAAAAACTTGGTAGTTACAAAGATCTCTTCTCTTTTGATATTACTTTTTTTAATCGCTCTGCCCACCGAATCTTCATTGTTGTATACCGCAGCAGTGTCTATAAGCCTGTAACCGATATTTAAAGCATTTAACACAGACTGTTCACACTCAAAACCATCTCTTAGCAAGTAAGTTCCAAAACCAAGCAGCGGCATCTTTACTCCATTGTTTAATATTATGTTTTCCATTTTTGTACTGACCTGAATGTCAAGTTCAAAATTGTGATTATCCCTTGCCTAAAATGTATCTGAATTGGTATTTGTTGTAGTCACATAGTATATGTGGTGGATACCGGGGCCAATATGCAATGCTGCTACTGCTATTAAGGCGAGCCAATTACCATTCCTTACATCAATGTAGTACTTATCATGTTTCGTGAAACTAATTAAAATACTTAATTTAGAACATGCCCAATAACTCCTTGATTTACAAATCACTTTCAGTAATATTGCTTATGGCTCATTCAACAGGCTGTGTCACCAGGACCGAATATGGGCGAAGGCGTCTAATGCATATCGGCGGTCATCAAAATATTGTAAGCCCCGAGGCTTATGGCATCATTGATACGGCAAAACTTTATCAAATAGCATCGGCAGTCGCCATCTTTGATGGCAAGCCATTGAACAGCGTAAATCAAGTTTACCTTAAGTTCTATTCGAATGGCAGGGTCGGCACGTTTTATTCCTACTCCCCCGGGGACGTCAGTACCTTAAATCCCAAAAGGGCAGATGTGGGTTATTACCAATACAAGGAGAAGCATATTGAAATCAAATCCTTTTTCGAGCACCCACAGGGAGGTGGATGGGTGAAGGAACAAATTGTAAAATTGCACGCCGACACCATTCAGTCTAGCAAGGACCAGATCCTGACAAAATACAAAGTGCTACCCCTTTCTCCCACGTTTTTGGTCTATAAACCGGATTGGTGATTTCTTTTCGTAAATAGAACTGTAGATGCCCTGTGATGGACTTTATTGATTTATATATATTTTCACTTAATTTTATTATCAAACTCACTATCGCTAAATAGAAAACATTTGATTGGTGAAAGGAGTTTCTCATGGGTAATTTAATGCGACCTTTTGTGTAATGGTAGTATTCAAAAACTAAACTGATTTATGGAATTTTTGATTGAAAGTATAAGGCAGATTATCAGCGTTTCCGAAGACGAAGCGCTATTGCTCAAACAGCTATTTACTGAAAAGCATATCAAAAAGGGTGAACATTTTTTGAGCGAAGGACAGGTATGCCGTTCGGTTGCAATAATAGGTTCAGGATTGGTGCGGTACTATATAAACGATGATGGTAATGAGGGCACTTACTATTTCGGCAGCGAGGGCGACTTTGTATGCGATTATGAAAGTTTCCTTCCACAAGTGCCATCCAATAAAAACATACAGGCGTTGGAAGACTCTTCAATTTATATGATAAGCTATGACAGCTTGCAAAAATTGTATAAAGAATTGAAAGAAGGCGAACGATTGGGTAGACTGGGTATAGAGCAGGTTTTTGTAACCGTTCTGCAGCAATTAGCATCATTTTATAAAGATTCGCCGGAACTGCGCTATCAACGCTTCGTGAGTACCTACTCAGATATAAGTCAACGTGTGCCGCAATACTACATCGCCTCTTATATAGGTATTAAACCGCAATCTTTATCCCGTATCAGGAAAAGAGCTGCACACCAGCATTAATTAACCTGGGTGCATGAACACCAGATTTTGCTGGGTGATATTTGCTTAACTAAAAAGTTAAAGCATATGAAAACTCAGCAAATTAACACCTGGGGGCCAAATTCAGCCTCTTACTGGCTTACCGCTATGGCAGCAATAGCTATTATTTTTCTTGGTATACGTTTCATGTTGGCACCTAATGTTGGCGCGGAAGGATTCGGAATTCCGCTGGCACAAAACAAAGAAGCTATCGCTTACGGCTGGATCAAAGGCATCAGGGATATTTTTTCAGGGATCGTGGTACTTACATTCCTTATCCTTCGTCAGTGCCGTGCAACCGCTTTAGCGTTTGGGGCAGCGATCATCATCCCTGTATCCGATTGCCTTACAGTGCTAGCAGTCAACGGTGCTCAGGATGTGACGCATTTACTCATCCACGGCCTTACCTCCGTTTATATGATAGTTACAACCATCTTATTATTCAAATCAAAATCCAAAAACTAGAACATGAGTACCATCTTAATACATACATTAAACGGCATAGCGATAGTCGCCACCGCTGTTTTATTCGGCACCGATGTATTTTTTGCCCTTGTTGGGAAAAAAGCCGCTGCAAAAAGTAAGGATTCATCTGTGGCTGATATAATAGGCCATTTTCACGAAATAGCTGATGCAAGGATGCCTGTTATAGGCATTACAGCCATAATAACAACTCTGCTTCAAATAGTTTTATACGGCGCGACGAGCTATGGGGGAGAATTGGCCATTATAGCATTAACGGTACTGCTTATCCATCTAGCTATATATTTCAGGATCTCTAAACCGGTTAATAACATCATGGTTGAAGGTATAAAATTTGGCAGAATAGTTGGCAATATCAGGCAATTGCAGCAACGATGGGATAAGGTGATCGAGCTACGGGCGGTTCTTCTTCTGGTGGCAATAACCTGTCTGGTAATTATTAATTATTGATAGAAATGCATCCGCCGGAGATTGGCGGATGCACATTGCATTTTCTTTTTTTATTTGACGGTTGTTTCTATGGTGCCTAAAAAACTGATAGACGTTTCTATAAGATCCCCGGGCTTAAGATAGCGCGGATTGGTCGTTTCTTTTTTTAAATATTGCTGCAAGATGTAAGGATGCATTTTTTCGCTAAAAAAAGCTCCTGTAAACATGTATTTTGTGACTGTCCCAAATATAAAACCTTTTGTTGGGGCATTAAATACCACTCCTGAAGGGGTTCCTGTAATAATGATGCTGTTAGCTGGAATGCAATTGCCGTTGAATAAACCTACCATCTTACCCTGCGAAAAGCTTTTCCGCTGGCCCCGCACAGACAATGAACGTTCAATAATCTTGTCTATATTCCAAACCATATCTTTGGCACTTCCCTGCTGCCGTACCTTGCCATTTACTGACAGCTTTAATTGTAATTGTTTGACAAATGCCCGCCAATCTTTAGGGATTACTATGTAAGGCCCGGTTGGCAGAAAGCCTTGTTTACTTTTTGCGTCAGGAAATCCCTTGCCACCTGTTACATTCTGACTATCCATTTCACGCATAAGTGCAGCCCGATCGGTAAAGTCGTTGACGACTAAAAATCCAATCATCATATGGTTAAGATCTGCGGGTGAGCAGACTGATGTAGGGAAAACGACCCCAAGTTCCACCTCATGATCTAAAAGCCAGCCCTTGGTATAATTCAAAGTATGAATAAATGGATCTGTTTTTACCAATTTTGGGAACATAAACGGCTTCACCTGCCCCGTTTCTTTTCCGTGCTCTGCGTAGTTGATGCCAATTGCTATATGCTCATGCCCTTCAACACTAGGTAATAGGTCGGCATATTTAACTGCCGTTATTTTTGAACTTTTGTTGATTATTTTCACGGCTTGATCAAATGTTAAATTCTTGAGGACATCAAATGAGTTCCGCTCATATTTATTGAGTTCGGCACTTAGATCAACCCCCGTTACCATCTGACCATTATCGTGTAGTACGGCGAGTGTATGGACTTGCCCGTTTTTAATGAACCTGCTTAAAGTGAGCGCTTCTTCTGGTTTTTTAATTGCCTGTGCAGGGTTTGTATTGTTATTGTTCCCCGAAATGGAACTGGCTGTAATCTGTGTAGGTTGAAAGTGATTTTTGAATATATCAAAAGGACGCAAAAAACGTGAATAGACTGGATAAGTGTTTAAGAGTGTTAGCAAGCCGCCAACTAATAAACCGATTAATATTCTGTACATAATGAGGGTGTTATTATGGATTATTTTTTACCTGGTATAATTCTGTAGCTCATTTTTTACCTGGTACAATTCTGTAGCTTAAACCAATCTTGAAAGACATACCTTTTGACACTTCGGGGTTTATTGGATCTTTACGATCGCCAAGTTCATAGAAGTCGACAAAGCCGTCTGCTTTATCTGTTTTGTTATAAATTTCCATATTCCTGATCAGGGTATAAGCAGCAGTTGCCCTTACCGCCCATTTAGAGGAGATGTAACGTTCTGCAAACAGGCCAGGATTAACTGTATTGTACTCAAAGTAACGATCCTGATTGTCAAGACGGTAAGTAGAATTCTGAACAAAGAGATTGAAACCAGTATTAACTTTTGAATTTACAGCATAACTGGCGGTAAGGTTATGAGGAACGTCGCCATACAGCTGCCATTTATCACTGACCTTCCAGTCCATACCAACCAACGCCACATATTGCGGACCATAAAATTGTCTTCTGTATCCCAGGGTTGCTTTCCAGGTCATGGTTTCGCTAACCTTCCAGCTTCCGCGGACAATAGCGGAAAACTTAATGTCGGACCCTTTTACATTCTTATAATCGCTATTAATTGTAGGCATGAGCAAGGCCGTTAGGTTGAAACTTTTGCTGACCATAGTACTGTAGCCCAAGGTTGGCGAAATACTGTACACGCGTTTCACCTCAAAATCTGGATGTGTGCCAGAGAAGTTGAATGCCTCGAGATTACCACCCACAATTAAGTACTTTGATTTGCTAGGGTTAAGAAAAAGCGGTATGGTAGTCCCGATTTTTAGATTGTTACCCGTAAATTTCTGTTCCCCCGACGGTGTTTTAATCTTCATAGGCATATGCTCATAACTAATGTTTGCCCCTTCTATATACCCTTGCCCAAAGCTAAAACCCGGCAAAAGAATAAAGATCATTAATGCAAGGAGTACTAGATAGAAATGTTGATAGGTAAAGGCCTGGTGAGCATGGCGTGGGGTTGTTTGCTGATTGTTAATTCTCATGTCTGATTAATTTAATAATGTTATTGTTTCTAAAGAATGAGACAAAACTATAGACATGAACCACGGAACTCATTGATGTTTATCAATATCGAAATGAGGGAATTGGTAGTATTTGGCTATATCACTACCCCTACCACGCTTCTGTGGAATAAATATCGAAATGAGCAAGAACAGTTTTATAGTGTATGCCATTGCATTCGCTCGGTGAGAGAGGGTCATTAGATCCGGCTAAGGTTTACAAAACAGTATAATCCGCTTTATAATATTCTTGGCATTGTGACGTATATTAGAAGTGGATTTAAAACACCTCAGCTCTACCGAATTCTTTATCCGTAACTCATAACTTGGATCACCATGGCCGACACTAGATCACTTGTAAAGATAGAAGCCTTTGTAAGGCAATTCATTCAGCCTAATGAAGAAGAGTGGAAAGCTTTTGCGGACATCCTAAAGCAAAAAACTCTCAGAAAGAAGGATATGCTGCTGGAGAGTGGACAGATTTGTAATTTTATCGGATTCATCAACTCTGGTGTAATCCGTGAATATGCCTTTCAAAATGGAAAAGAATCGACAGTTGATTTTGTGACAGACAATCAATTCATTGTTGACTTTCCAAGCTTTATAAGGGGTACACCATCCAGGCAGTACCTGGAAGCGTTAACAGACACGGAGCTCCTGATTTTTAAGAAAGATGCACTAAACGCGATTTTCGACAAATATAAAATCTGGGAGCGGTTTGGCAGACTAATAGTGGAGCAGGTGTTTTGCACTATGGAGGAGAAGCGAAAAAATATTATTTCAACTACACACGAAGAACAGTATCGTAATTTTGCGTCGGTTTATCCGAAGGTGGTACAGCAGGTACCGCAATACTATATTGCTTCATACCTGGGCTTAACGCCAGAACATCTTAGCAGGATTAGGAAGAAGGCTTAACTTTGGATTGCTGATATATTTATAACATCAGGTTTGTGTGAAAAAGCTGAAACTTACGCCAACCGTTGCATCATTTCCGATAGGGAAATAACTGTAGTATTGTTATTTACTGGGTAAGTTGATGTTCAGAGGGTATTATCCAATAATTGCCTTATATTTCCTTTTACATTTCTTGGAATCATCTTGCAAAAGGAATATTAAATGTTAGAATTGCAAGGATGCATTCCAAGCAATTCTGCTTTCAAAGATGAGGGATTTATGATTTCAATTCACAAGGGCATCGTTTTATTGATCACGCCAAGTGACACAACTCCAGCCATTAGGGTTATTCCATACAAAGTTTGTTCTGCTAAACATTTCGATCAGCAGTAAAGACAGTCGCTCTCATAGCTTCTGAGGTCTGTACCGGAACGAAGATTTGCACGTCAATTAAAGGACTGTCTAAATTCTGAGGGCGAAACATTCGTTTTTGCCTTAAATAATTTACTGAAGGACTGAGGATGTTCAAAACCCAACAGGTATGCAATTTCACTAATGGAATTTTCTGTCGCAGACAGTTTTTCTTTAGCTTTGTCAATCAACTTGTTATGGATATGCTGTTGTGTATTTTGCCCGGTTAATGAGCGAAGCATATCGCTTAGATAACCTGGGGATGTATTTAATTGTTCAGCAAGATCCTGCACTGTTGGAAGTGCCTTCCCTAAATGTTCGGCAGCGTTGAAATGATCATCCAGGATTTCCTCCATTTTTGCTAACAAATCATTATTGATTGCTTTCCTAGTGATAAACTGCCTTTTATAGAACCTATTGCAGTAATTAAGCAACAATTCAAGTTGCGAAATAATCACTTCATGACTGAAATCATCTATCCTGTTTTTTAGTTCGTCGTCAATTATTTTGAAAACTGACATGATAGTTTCCTTCTCAAGATCTGATAAGTGCAGCGCTTCGTTGGCAGCATAAGAAAAGAAGGCACATTGTTTTATCTTTTTTGCTAACGGGTATGATAATAAAAAATCAGGGTGTATAGATAATACATAACCTGATTTTTTACTCCTGGGTGGCGCCTCGAATACTTGATTAGGTGCCGAAAATATCAAACCGCCTTCTGCAAAATCATAATGACTTTGCCCGTACTTAGCCATACCATGGATATTCGGCTTATATACGATTTGATAAAATGCAGTAGCAAAAGATTTAAATGTCTGGTCAGGCAGCATTTGTCCAACACTTAAATCTATCAAACTTATCATCGGATGTAAGGGTTTTGGTTGCCCAAGAACCCGATGAAGTTCTGATAAAGTATTAAATTTCCGAAGTGAACGAAGGCCCTTTTCCATCTTGTAAATTTACAATTAAATCTTTTCAACTACTACCATCCAATTTCACCAGTCGCCGGGTTAATTTCCTCTGAAATGAATTTTCCCGTTGGACCTTCATCGCCGATCATGGCATATTTTGAAACGCGTTTTCCGGCTGCTTCAACGCTTCCTGTACCACGGTGGTTATTGAAATCTGTAGCAGTGAATCCTGGATCAACAGCGTTGACTTTAAATTTGGTATCGCGTAGCTCAAGGGCAAGGGCAATGGTGTACATATTAAGTGCCGATTTTGATGGGCTATAGATGCCGCCTACATAATCACGGTATGGAAATTCCGGGTCGCTACACATGGTCATAGATCCCATTCCAGAGGTGACATTAACGATACGTGGTTGCGAGGATTTTCTCAACAGATCAATAAATGCTTGAACAGTTCTAACAGCTCCATAAAGATTGACATTGAAAACGTGGTGCATCACATCAATATTTGCCGTTGTGGGTGCCTGAGGCATTCCGCCACTCATACCCGCATTATTGATGAGAACGTCTAATACATCTGTTTCTGCGCCAATTTCCTTTCTTGCTGCATTTACAGATTCCTGATTGGTAATGTCAATTTGTATCGCCTCAACGTGATTCAAACCCTCTGCCTTCAATTTTTCAACAGCTTTTTCGCCATTTTCCAAATTACGGGTACCCAGATAAACATAATACCCGTTTTGAATTAACTGTCGTGCCGTTTCGTAGCCAATACTTTTATTTGCTCCTGTTATGAATACTTTTTTCATTTCTCTGATTTTTGATGATACAAATTTCAGAAGAACTATAGCGTTGCACGTAGCCTAATTGAGAAATTGCTAAGTCAAAACAATCTCGGATAAGTCCTGCCAAGGGATTCTATCAATTTGTGAAATAAATGGGTCATTAATTAAGGATTATTTCCGTTTCTTAATCTTAAGATTTTTCCATTCCCCGCCAGAACCGTTCCCGACCCAATATCCGATCATTTCGCCCTCCGTTTGACTTAAAAGTTCTGTCTGAAGGACCGGAACTTTACTCCTATTAATGTAAATACTGAGTGATTCCGCAATTATTACAAGCTTAACGTGAAACCATCCGTTTGGGTCGATACCTGATGCCATCGCTTTTTCATACTTACCTGGAAAGCGATCGCGTAAGACCGGCCAGTCAAATTTTGGAATGGACATATATTGAATAGCATGCAATTTTCTTAACGTATCAGTTGCCTTAAAATTAAAAGGCCTGAAATAAACCGCCTCATACGTCCTATCGTCAGCACCATGAAACGCGATTCCCACAAAACTGCCTTGGTACTTATCAATCCCTTTTACATCAAACTCAATATCCCCCTCTGTAAAATGCTCACCTACGATCCAGGCAATGCCAACACTATCAACTTCGTTTAGACGGACAACTTTTGAGCTTTTGTCCAGACTGACTACCCTGTTGACCACCCTTAAATTTGCATTTGATATTTGCGCTTGCACATATCTCGGCATTGCTAAAAGAAAGCAGATTGAAAAGGCACGTGCGATTCTAAGAATTTGTGTTCTCATCAAAATTTATTTGTTTATTAACGGTTATCAAGCTATCATAAACATATTCAATATTTTTTGTAAACGGTATGCCTCTGATGTTTTCATTTTTCAAGATATTTTAAATTGGAATAAATGAGATTATGAAGGCAGCCACCAAAAGATTTGTCTCAAAAGCAAAGCTAATGCAAAAATTTTGCTAGTAATAATTTGCGTTACTACTTTAGGTATACGATGGGAAATATTTTGGCTAATCATAAAAACGGCCAGAGATTTTGTCCCCGGCCTGAATCTCGCTACTTGCCTTAAGTTTAATTACAAAGGTTAAGGTTGTGGCATTACTCCTAACTGCTGTAGTAAGCTAACTGTATCCATTATTATTTGTTATTTATCACTTCTTCAATAAAGTAATTCATAAACTTTTTATTTTCTTCTAATTGCATAAGTGATAAGTTTGGATATCAAATATAATATTTAAACACGATGATAACTGATTTGTTAAATTTACAGTCATAGACGGACAAAGCTTATAGCCCAGATGTTATCAGTGGTAGTTTAACATAGGGAATATTTCATTATCAATGCCTGAATCTTCCGGGATTCTTCAAAAATTTTACTGATTTTGCAATATATAAATCTTCTTATTTTCGTAATCCCATACCGTTTTGAATTGGCTTAGAAAACGATAGCCTAACGTTAGTATATTTTCTTCGGTAATTAACAATGACTTTTTAAAGGGCAACGGCTGGCTATGAGGATAATAATTAAGTGCAGGCAAATCGAATTTAAAATGCTCTGCTGTACTAACATTACGAAGTGTAGATATGGTGTCGCCGCTGCCATCTATACCGGCAGAACTAAATAATTTGCTGTTTAGCAACGTCTTCTCAGCTTCAGGATTTAATTGAATCCCGCCATATTGTCCGGTATCAAATATCCCAATTATATCGACATCTCCTGCCCGTAACTTAACGATGGGGTCGTTCGGCGCACGACGGATTTCAAATGGTAATACTGCGAGGATTTTTTCTCCTTTCAAAAAATCTCGACTGGCTTGACGTTCGGCTGTGTTTTTATAAAAAGTTATTTGGTTGCGCAGGTAATCAAGTTTAAACAAATATCCTTTAAAAAATGCATATCCCATGTAGCCGGCACAATCGGGAGTGATATGATCTTGCAGGAAGTTAAGGTTCTCGCTTTTAATCTGGAGAAGGTTGTGATAAACTAATCCATTGTCAAATTTGACTTCCGATACGGTGTCTTGCACTGATATCTCAAATTTTTGTCCGCTGGCCACATTTCCATTGCCGAGCGGTTTACCTGCCTTAAGTTTGATAAAATTACTATTCAATTCAATATCACCGCCGTTTCCGGTATCGAACATAAATTTTCCCTTTGTACCATTAACTGTTACTGGAATAAATGGAAAGGCATTCACCATATATATGCGGAAAGTTTGCTTATCACCTTGTAAAACAGCATTATGCTCGTAAACGACTGGAGGTGATTGGCTATTAACATAATTAGTGTAAAACAGACCCACAATAAGGCAAAGGATAAATGGTTTTAAATTAACGGTTTTAAGTATTCTTTGATAAGGCATATCTTCAATATTGTATATAATTTCTTTGAACGGATAAATATAAAAGTAATCATTACGAGTGATATTAGGTATTGATGTAACTTTCGGCCTATATGATATGACTGCATACTTGCATGCCTGTTGGAATAAGATCATTGATTATGGTGATCAGCATCACTATTACAATGACCACTTAAAGGTAGCTTCGTTTACCAAAACCAACAAATCATGTCACAAACATTAAAAATAAACGGCACTACCGATTCAAATTTCAGAACTGAACATGATACTATGGGTGATGTACAGGTGCCCTCCAATAGATATTGGGGACCGCAGACTGAACGTTCACGCAACAACTTCGAAATTGGGCCTAAGGCATCAATGCCGCATGAAATCATTATCGCATTTGCTTACCTTAAAAAGGCAGCAGCTTATGCAAATACTGATCTGAAGGTGTTGTCTGAGGAGAAGCGCGACCTGATAGCTGAAGTTTGTGACGAGATTTTGGATGGTGAGCTGGCAGATGAGTTTCCGCTGGTGATTTGGCAGACTGGCTCTGGCACACAATCCAACATGAACCTAAATGAAGTGATCTCAAACAGAATCCATGTTATGCAAGGACATACAATGGGAGAAGGAAAGGTTTTTGTCCATCCTAATGATGATGTAAACAAATCACAATCTTCTAACGATACGTTCCCAACAGCAATGCATATTGCAGCATATAAAATGCTTATTGATGTAACTATACCTGGTATAGAAGGATTACGGGATACACTAAAGAAAAAGTCAGACGACTTTAAATCTGTTGTAAAAATTGGTCGTACACATTTAATGGATGCTACTCCGCTTACGCTTGGACAGGAACTGTCTGCTTATGTATCACAGCTGGATCACGGTTTAAAGGCTTTGAGAAATACGCTGGATCATCTTGCTGAACTGGCCCTTGGGGGCACTGCTGTAGGAACAGGAATGAACGCACCAAAAGGATATGACATAGCAGTAGCTGCGTACATTGCTAAATTTACCATGCTGCCTTTCCGTACTGCGGAGAATAAATTTGAAGCGTTATCTGCACATGATGCCTTTGTTGAAAGCCATGGTGCGCTTAAACAGATTGCCGTATCATTGATGAAAATAGCTAACGATATACGTATGCTTGCTTCGGGGCCACGCTGTGGTATTGGAGAACTTCATCTGCCAGAGAATGAACCAGGATCGTCTATTATGCCGGGTAAAGTAAACCCAACACAAAATGAAGCTGTCACAATGATTGCAGCACAGGTGATGGGAAATGACGTAGCGATTAGTATTGGAGGTGCAAATGGTCAGTACCAACTAAATGTTTACAAACCTGTAATGGCATCCAATTTTTTACAATCAGCGCGTTTGATAGGCGATGCATGTACATCATTTAACAAACATTGTGCAGCAGGAATTGAACCCAATTATGAAGGTATTAAGAAACATCTGGAAGAATCGTTAATGTTGGTTACAGCACTCAATCCACATATTGGATATGAAAATTCAGCTAAAATAGCCAAGAAAGCATTAAAAGAACATCTAACTTTGCGTGAAGCAGCTATAGCTCTTGAGCTGGTGACGGATAAGGAATTTGATTTATGGGTGAAACCCGAAGATATGGTTTAAACCTATTTAATTTTGTTCTTATTGCGAAGATAGACTTTATACAATGTCCCGTTATATGTGAAGGCCAGGGTATCCTTATCTGATTTAGGTCTATTTAATTGCTGGAAAGATGTTGCTTCAGCGTCTACATATAAGATATGTACATCATCGTAGATTTTAAAATGGAAAGTGCTATCCTTGATATTGACTGAATAGTAATACAGGTAATCTTGATCAAAATACATGCTCGTTGGATGAGAACCTCCCCCGGTAGGGGTGCCAAGGTCTATTCCTGAACTAAACTGAAAAGTATTCCCGGCTATTGAGGGCTTGTCTGCAATATGAAAATTTGGGCTGTGCCTTTGGTCCAGTTCTATTTCGGCAGCTATGGACAAAGCGGGACATAGAATTTGCATACTTTCTTTGAGTTCAGAACGACCAAGCGTAGGCTTCAAACCTGCGCAATACAGTACCATTAATGTCTATTAGTACCATTTTTTTTAGGTTAGTTAGCACTATTAGATTGGATGTGCCTAATTTGACTGCTGTAGCTTGAGCCACGGCAATTTAACACATGAAGATACAACTCAAAGGGGTAAGATTTACACATCTACATGTGAAATATATTTCATAAAAATCACATATTTAGTAGTATAAAACAAATATTGCTTTGATTTGGTAAATTATAGAAAAGCACAGGCGTTTATTATCTAGGATTGAAACGGTATCATTTCATGGCATCATATTATATAACCACATCTTACGCTATCAACCATGAAAACGGATTTTGAAATTGCGCTTCGAAACTTCGACAGCACCTTAAAAAAGATCGATGTAATTTTAGAGCGAATGCTTCGCATTGCCGAAAGAAACGAAGATTACGAACTTTGTGAGAAAATCCATCAGTATCAAAATATGGTGATACCCCATCATTTAAATGATGAAAAATCCGAGAAAGATATAAATTAGGCATAATTAATGATTCCTCAATTTTTTGAGGTTGTGTACATTAGCTATAATACAATAACAAGTGATACTGTTTATACCAGTTGAATTGTGCCAGCATTCTGGTTGAAAAGTGTACCATTTAGAGAGGCTCAATCAATCGATGTATAACATCTGTTAAAACGCCATTATTTATAGCGTTCCAACAGACCGTTAATTGCTTCGTTTTCTTTTTGCAAATGTTCGATAATGACGATACTATCTGGGTTGTACAATTTAGCACCTGAAGATTGCTGCAGAACTTTTGCAGTGTTCCTTGTTCTTTTTGAGGTTACTATATTAGGAACACAAATATTGCCCTGTAATAGTCTAAATGAAGTCTTTTGTATATTTTGTCCACTCATATCAATTATTTTTTTGTTAATCTAAGTTAGTAACATAACCAAGAAATGTATGGGACAAATGTCCCATATTGTATCAAAAGACACTCGGGCATTACCTGAAATAAATTGTGAATAAACATAAAGCCGCCCCGATGATATCATGAGACGGCCTGCTTACTGGTGTGTGTATTGTTTTAGTTTATTTTGACATTCACCAATCAGTTAGGATTGGCCTAAGGGTACAATTATCGTTAAAACTTTA
>Ga0247815_10002325_pt1 | contig 14079 bp, 10 predicted proteins | sample UWRJL194509B1_FD_181014 | JGI IMG/M metagenome (GOLD analysis project Ga0247815, IMG submission 181014) | Plant litter microbial communities from Arlington Agricultural Research Station in Wisconsin, United States - UWRJ-L194-509B-1 | ecosystem: Environmental > Terrestrial > Plant litter >... | reverse complement strand
GTGTCAATGGTGTTCGGAATTCGTGAGAAATATTGGTAAAAAAACCCGAACGCAGCCTGTCGAGCTCGCGTGCTTTTTCCGTCTCTATGTGCTCGATCCGCAGTTCTGTTTTGTAACCTTCCCGGACCTGGATCATCCAGCGGGTAAGCAGCAATAATCCCGCTACGATGGCCGCGTACATCGAATACGCCCAATAGGTGCGATACCATGGAGGAAGCACAACAATTTGAAGTTTCGTTTCCGAAGCATTTTCGAAATTATCTACGGTGGAGGCTTTTACCAACAGTTCGTAGGTGGCCGGATCAAGGTTGGTGTAGGTGGCCGTATTTTTTGTTCCTACGTAATTCCAGGATTCTTCAAAACCATCCAGTTTGTACGCATAGTACACATTCCGGTGCATCTGAAACAACACCGCGGCAAAATCAAATGTCACAACTGACTGATCATGTCGGATTGTAACAGACTTTGTCTCGGGAAGATCCCGCAGCAACGGAGAACCCACAGCACCTGGCACCACAGCCCGATTGAAGAGTTTCATGCCTGTCAGATAAACCGGAAATGAACCGCTAACCGCATTGCTGCGACCCGGATTGAAAACAGTAAGCCCATGCTTTCCACCCCAGAACAAGGTCCCGTCTGGACTCTTGCTCACAGCCTCCTCAGTAAAATCGTTACCCGACAAACCATCTTCTTTCCGATAGCTGCGAATGGTTTTGCCCATTTCCGACATCTGGCAAAGGCCATTGTTGGTCGCGATCCAGAGCATGCCATTTTTATCCTGCTGAATGCTCATGATCGCGTCGTTGGGCAGGCCATTGTCGATTGTGATAATGTCAAATTGTTTGCTCGAATGGTTGTACCTGTGCAAGCCTCCCAGCGTACCAATCCACAATACCCCTTTTCGATCTTTCAGCAGACAAGTGATGTGGCCGTCGTACAAGCCGCCGCGCCGCGAGGTGGTTTTATGAAACCTGGCTTCCCCAGTCCGCAAGCTCCATTCCAGCAGTCCCTCATCATAGGTGCCAAACCAGATCGTACTGTCCGGTCCGGCGGTCATGGACGTAAAAGATAATTTCGTTTTCGGGAACGTATCCACCAGCCGCGTTTCCCAAGTATGCAAGTCCATTTCCCAAACCGTACTTTTGTTGGTTGCAATGTAGATCCGGTTGCCGTCGAGCGGTATGTTGGCCATCAGCCGATCCGTTTTGAATTGGGCCAGGTGCTTGATTACCTTCCCGGTTTCGGTATTGATGATGTCTGTACCTTCGTTCCAGATGCTCACCATCAGGTACTTGGCTGTAATTTGACTGAGGCCGGTAATATCATTTCCCGCGAGCGAGCCTGCATCGCCCTGATGGTGGACAAAATGGGAGAAGGTATTGGTTTTTCTATTCAGATAAGTCAGTCCGCGCCGGCTTCCGATCCATACATTGCCGTTTTGATCACCGGAAACATCTGAAACGTGCGGTGCGAGCAAACCATTGCGCTGGCCCGGCTGGTGGTGGTAACGATCAAAGAGACCCGGTCTGGAAAACAATATATTCAACCCTCCGTCCCACATCCCTATCCAGATATTCCCCTGGTGATCGCCTTTTATGCAATTGACAGCATGCGTGCTCAAACTGTTACGCGCCGACACGTCCGCCCGGTAATGGCTGATGTTGTGAAAATCAATATCTCCGGAAACCACAACTCCATCATCGGTACCAAGCCAGTAAGCGCCGGATTTGTCCTCATAGACACTCCTGACGATATTTACACCGTCTAAAACACCCGATTTGTAAAAAACGGAATAGAAGCTATCTTTTTTTTCGTCATACAAAAACAGCCCTGAGCCTTCGGTTCCCACCCAAACATTTCCACGGGAATCACAAAAAATGCTGGAAAAATTTGTTTTTGAAGGATGCTTATCCCTGGGCATCTCATATTGCTGCATGCGGTAATTATCCAGGTTCATTTTCACCATCTTTCCATTGGTGAATCCGATCCAAAGATTTCCTCTCTTATCGGGACTTACACGCAAGATGTGATCCCCCGGAAGAGCATTATTTTTAATGGTAAACTGGGTCGCATTCTTAGTATTGGGATCAATCAACAGTAAGCCCGACCCATGCGTCCCTGCCCAGAGTTTCCCTTTTTGATCTTCTGTGACAGAGGTAATGACAGCGGTGGAAATGTCCACACCCCCCATGGTCTTTTTGAGATGGTTGAAATGCGTGCCCGAACTGTCAAACTGAGAAATGCCACCCGAGCGGGTACCCAGCCAGATCCTGCCCTTTTTATCTTCCAATAAACAGGTAACTTCATTACTGCTCAAACTGCGTTTGTCACTTAATGATCGTCTGTAAATCTGAAAGTTAATCCCGTCGAAACGATTTAGTCCGTCTGTCGTAGCAAACCAGAGAAACCCTTTTCTGTCTTGTAAAAGGTCCTGGACAGTATTATGCGAAAGTCCGTCACTGGTTGACAGTTGCTGAAAAATTGCTTGCGCCTTGCATGTCGATATGTGACCGGTAAATACAAAAACCGACAATAACAACCAGCATACGTAACGCATAAATTTTTCACTGATAAATCTAAAATACAAATTTATAAAGATTTATTTCTAAAAGAAAAATTTATAAATAGATGTCCCCAGGCAATGAAATTTCATTGCCTGAACCTGGCTTAACACGGTATTTTCTTACGCGCTAATTTTTCATCTACTCTTATTAAGCTCAGTGATTCAATTGATTTCCGGCATTAAATATTATCTATATGATCAAAACGCATCGACCAGAACGATGTCACTTCCTTAACCCAGGACAGAACCAAGGAACTTAGAGGAGTCGAATTCTAACTGACGGCCATCCCGGTGGTCGGCCTAAACATTATTGCGGGCTATTCATTCAACTAAGGCAAGTTTACTAGATTAATGAAGCCTTGACCAACCGGGACTTAGAATATCAGGTGAGGCCTGATTAAAAGATAAACTTTGAACTGATAAATGTCAAAATGTACGTCGTCAATGTCAACAAAAATCAACAAGTAGTGCTTAGTCGCATTTATGTTTGTTCACATGCATACGACTGTTTGTACGTGTATTTAGTCGTTGGACGTTTAATTTAAGGTGCCGCATTCAGAGTAAATAAAGCATCAAAGGGCACTTATCAGTGGAAAATTCGGATAGCAAGATCACCCGATTCCGTCGCACATTGATTCGTCATCACTTTTGATGGTATTCGTTAAAGGCCTTTATTATTTCGTGAAACCTTTGATGACTATCTAACGCTTGTTCTTTTCCACCTCTGAAAAATTTGAAATTGTCTCAATCGATAAAAGAGATTCCATACTTAGCATTAAAAATACAGAGCATTCTGCCAACAAGTTGTTGCCTTAATTGCCATGTACCGACCACGAACGTACAGAGTTCCTACATTCATTCTTAATTTTATTCACGATGAAAAAATAGATTTAGTAGTCATGGGAACGCACGGCTGCTGAGGATGGAGTTAGTTTTTCATGGGTTCCAATATCGAAAAGGTTTAAGAATCTGCCCTGTCACGGTCTCTGAAGTCAGAGGTTACATTAACTTACTGTCAATTAATGATATCGTATTTCCCTGCAATCTGAAACTTAACCAGTCTGATGTTATATCAAAAGTGAAAGAGCTCCAAAGGCCGTTTCATTCACGACTTCATTTAACTACATCTCAACACTGAAAAACCACTGAATGACATTAAAATAACCGGTAAACTTGAAGAATATGCCAGCCATTATCAGCTTCCTAACTTAACAGTCACGATTTTTAACGAGGCTATAATCAAAGTTGGAATTATTCGCTGTCCCCTGCGGGATAATGCAGATATGATCGCCATGGTAAGAGATGGAAGGCGTGATTTACGTCATTTGTTCACGGAATGCGTCACCACAGCTATCGTAAATCATGCCAAAATTATGGTGTGGGCTTCTTTGAGTTTAATTTCTGCTATTCTCAGACTACTGTATTATTAAACAACATGACTGAATCCGATTTAATCACTCAATTATCGCTAATTCAATGAACCAAACTCACTGGCATAAATCCGGGCTAACAATAGAAAATAACTGATCATGAGCGGACCAAAAATAAAACCCCAAAAACCAAACAGTTTGAGTCCGACAATTAATCCAAGTACTGCAATGACCGGATGCACGTTGCCAATTTTCTGCAGCAAAGTTACCCGTGCCAGATAATCAACATTACCCGTGACAACGATACTGTAAATCGCCAGTCCGATCGCTCGTCCGCTTTCACCCGATGCATATAGATAAATGATTAACGGTATCCAGATAAATGCAGTACCAACAACGGGGAAAAATGCGAAAATAGCTGTAATAAAACCCCATAAAACAAAGTCCTGTACCCCAAAAATCCAGTAACCGAATATTGCAAAAAGCCCTTGAATAATAGAAATTAATGGAATACCCAAGGCATTGGCCCGGATCATGCATTTGGTTTCGATGGCAAGTACCTCGACATTTTCCTCTTTTAAAGGTATGATTGCAGAAATCTTACGCTCCATTTCAGTACCGTTGGTAAGCATAAAAAAGAACAGAAAAAGAATCATGAGCAGATTGCCGGCCACAGATGCTGAACTGTTAAGAAAAGAAGGAATAAAATTCGTGATCAGCTTTTGAATTTCGCCCAGGCTCTGGTCTGTCAGAATGTCAAAGCCCGTCCACTGCTTGATTTGAGCGGAAGCAGATTTAAAAACGACAATGACCTGTTCTGAATTGTTAAACAGGACGCTGATCTTGGACGAAATCAGATGAATAGCAAAAGAGGCCGGTAAGCCAATACCGACCAGAAATACGAGCATAAACAGCAGCGCGGTTCCGGTTTTGTTCCAGTGTTTCCGAACGGTTAATGAAAAGTACCACGCCCTGCTGAGTATATATAGAGTAAGTGCGCCCAGAAATCCGGGTAGGAAGCCATACAATTCAAACAGAAGCAGTAACGCCAAAGTTGTAAGGATGACCAGTAACCCAATTTGTCTGATCTGGTTATTAAAAGTTGGCATCGAATATTGTAAAGTGCTGCGAGGAATTATTGCCTTTCGCCCAAAGAACGACACTTTACACCATATATCAATTTAAAATATTGAAATACAATTATTTACTAATCCGATTACACATTAATACGATTATAAAAAGCCAAGAGCAGCTGAGCTTGTTAACTGACTTAGTTTTTCTAACTTGAGAAAAGATGTCTTCCATTTAAAATATCAGCATGTCAGAAATACAAAGCCAAAATATTTCCAAGGAAACGGGCAAACCTGAGATTACCGATTTAAAAACCGGATTATCAAGTCAGGAAGCTGCCTTGCGCCTAAAGCAATTTGGCCTCAATGAGTTAGATCAGTTAAAGCCGGAAAGCATCTGGTCCATTCTTTTACGGCAAGTAAACAGTATCATCGTTTGGATCCTGGCGGCAGCGGCAATCGTTTCCTTTTTTCTCGGCGACAACCTTGAAGGCTTTGCAGTAATTGCTGTCATTTTGATTAATGCAATTACTGGTTTTGTTCTCGAATACAATGCCCGGCAATCCATGGAAGCTTTGCGCAAACTGGACACTACGCCAGCAAGAGTAATGCGAGATGGAAAAATAAAAGAGATTGCTTCCGATCAGTTGACGATGGGCGATATCCTGATTTTGGAAGCCGGTGATCTGATACCGGCAGATGCGCTGATTTTGGAAGTCAATCAGTTGACTGTCGACGAATCTGCATTAACGGGTGAATCCGTTCCAACTCAGAAAACCACTGACCAATCTTCGGAGGATTCTCCACTTGGCGACCGGCACGACTGTCTTTTTAAGGGAACTGCCATTACAAACGGAAATGCAAAAGCGGTAGTAACCGGTATCGGTCAGGAGACTGAGCTTGGCAAGATCGCAACGATGGTCAGCGAGGCTAAGCGTACGGCAACTCCACTGGAAGCAAAACTGGATACATTGGGAAAAGTGCTGATCTGGGTCACGCTTGGAATGGCGACATTATTTTTAATTGTCGGCTTTTTAAGAGGACAAGAAGTCAAACAGTTGATAGAAACAGCCGTTGCGTTGGCTATTGCAGCGATCCCAGAGGGTATGTCCGTTGTTGCCACCGTTGCACTTGCCTACGGAATGCTTCGTCTGGCTGAACGGAAAGTGATCGTAAAACGGCTCTCTGCCGTAGAAACACTCGGAGGGACCAATGTTATCTTTACAGATAAAACGGGGACACTTACACAGAATAAAATTGAAGTTCATGCGCTCCGGGTGTCTGATAACGATTTTACAGTACGACTTAAATCAAATAATGGAGACACGCAAACACTTGAGGTTATAACAGGAGATCAGGATCTGATCCATTCACCCGAACTTGAAATGCTTGCCCGAATCGGCGCTTTGGTGAACAATGCACAATTAGACTCAAAGAAATCAGACCGTAAGGAACTGGGCGATCCCGTCGAAGTCGCCTTGCTTTCATATGCACGCGCAGCCGGCGTTGATTTGCACAACTTACATAGGGATTACAAGCGGCAATCCGAACAAGCGTTCAGTTCCGACACAAGGATGATGGCCACCCTGGATCAGGTGGGGACAGAATATTTTATTGGTGTAAAAGGTGCAGTGGAAGAAGTGTCTGCACTATGCAATTGGAACAATCAGCAGGACAAAGACAAGGTACTTGAAGTGTCAGAGCTCATGGCTGCAGACGGGCTTCGAACCCTTGCTTTTGCCTACCGGCAGACCAGTCAAAAACCCGGAGAAAGTTTTATACAAGATGAAAAAATGACTTATGCGGGACTAATCGGTTTTCTGGACCCGCCACGTAAAGAAGTGATCAAATCATTAAATGCGTGTCATGATGCAGGAATCAAGGTCATTATGGTTACCGGAGACCATCCTGCCACTTCGCTAAAAATTGCCAAACAGGTCAATCTGGTTGGGCCAGAAGAGCGTCTGGTGCTCACCGGGAAAGATCTTGAATCATTCGATTTCAGTTCTGCTATTGATCAAAAAAAGATGATGAAATGCCGCGTTTTCGCCCGCGTCAATCCTGCCCAAAAACTAAATATGATCGATTTTTATCAAAAACAGGGAGACATTGTGGGCATGACCGGTGATGGAGTAAATGATGCACCCGCCTTAAAAAAATCGGATATCGGCATTGCTATGGGACTTCGCGGAACGGCTGTCGCCGCCGAAGCTGCCGACATGGTCCTGAAAGATGACTCGTTCGCATCGATTGTCCACGCGATTGAGCAGGGAAGGGTGATTTTTGAAAATATCAGAAAATTCATCGTCTTTCTGCTGTCCTGTAATATGAGTGAAATTTTCGTAGTCACTTTTGCCGGCTTTCTTAATGTGGGGAGCCCACTTCTGCCGCTGCAAATTCTCTTCATCAACATCATTACGGACGTCTTTCCGGCACTTGCATTGGGCGTTGGAAAAGACAACGAAAAACTAATGAAGTCCCCTCCCAGAGACCCCAAAAAGCCGATTTTACAGATAGCAGATTGGAAAAGAATTGTATTTTATGCCCTGGTCATGACGGCATCAGTGCTTGGAGTTTACTGGTATGCGATCTACAAGCTAGGATTAAGTCCTCGGGAAGGAAATACGATAACATTTTACGCACTTTCGCTTGCACAGCTGCTTCATGTACTAAATATGTATTCAGGCAAGCTGCGTTTTTTTAACAATGAAATCACAAGGAACAAATTCATCTGGATGGCGCTCGTTTTGTGCATAGCAATTATGTTTGCCACTTATTACATCCCTTTCCTTCGACAAATATTATCCCTTCAGATACTTGATATCGAAGCGCTGGAATTAATTCTGGCAGCTGGTATTCTTCCTGTTTTGGTAATACAAACAACACGTTTATTTTTTCCAATTAAATAGTCAAGGTGTTTTCAAACCTGTGATTGATGCAACTTTTAACAAAGCATTTGTAAAAGATTCAGGTTTATTAGGTCCACCTTTTATCCTGTAAAATACCCAAACCTTTCAGATGATCGGTCGCGAACCAAAATTCGGTACACTGGATGATCGCGTCAAAGGATTCACGACTTTCATCGGGCCACAAAATCCCATTTCCATAAATTTTCCTGAACATTACCCTGGTTTTGAGCACAACCCGTGAGCGGGCCTCTTTCACAGTAGGTACCATAATCACGTTGCCGATATTGTATTGAGACGGGACAAACTCCCTGCCTTCATTCATCCCGTGGTATTTGGCGGAAGCTACATCAAAAAGCACGCGGCCGTCCACGTCATCCGGCAAATATTCCGGTTCATTTTGTGCGACCCAGACTGTTTTAGGGAACTGTGGAAACCTCTGCCAGGATCTGCGCGCCGGAGTCTGCTGCAGCCACAATGAGTACATTTTTATCTTTAAAAGGCTCCGAGTTTTTATACTACTCGGAGTGCAGTTGCTGTCATTTGAAAAGATTCATTCCAGGCACCTCAGGTATAAACGCATTCTGAAAAGTACAGGTCGCCGAAATAACCGCCCGGCTCTGCTATTCGCCCTGATCAAAAATCACCGTAAAAACAGCTCCATTTTTTTGAACGTTAGTCACTTTTACACCATGTTGTATCTGGATGTGTTATCGTTCCTGATAGGCATCTAAATAATCCAATACCTGCTGTTTTGAAGGGAATCCGTTTGCAGATTTCGGCATCATCCAGCCCGGCAGCAAGCTGTGTTCAGCCTGAGAAAACAAGGTCAGCGGATCCTAAGTATATTGCCAGGCTCCCCCGCCCTTTTGTTGGTCGTCAATGATCCTATATTTGAAACCGGCACGGCGTAGGAAGTATGCGCAGGCCAAAGCACTCTGGCCACCACCAATCACAATAAGATCATACATTTCCATGTTACGCAGGAACAGTGTCAGTTTTATAGTATTTATCTCGCAGCCAGAAAGCTACGTTAACGAGTGCAATCAAAGCAGGGACCTCTACCAGCGGTCCGATCACGCCTACAAAAGCCTGCCCAGAATTGATCCCAAACACACCAATAGCAACCGCAATCGCCAGCTCAAAATTGTTACCCGAAGCGGTAAAGGCAATGGATGCGTTTTGGGAATAATCAGCTCCCTGTGCTTTGGCTACAAAAAAGCTGACCAAAAACATGATGACAAAGTAAATAACCAGCGGAATAGCAATAAGTAGCACAGCTTCTGGTAGCTGCAGTATCAGCTCGCCCTTCAGCGAAAACATCAAAATAATCGTGGATAACAATGCCACCAACGTAATAGGTGAGATGGAAGGGATAAATTTTTGTTCATACCACTGCACGCCTTTCAATGCAGTAAGGCTAACGCGGCTCAACAAGCCGGCGGCGAACGGAATACCCAGATAAATTCCAACGCTCACTGCAATTTCAGCGATGGTTATATCAATCTCAGGACCTTTTAAACCAACCAATGGAGGCAGAACGGTTATGAAAAAATAGGCATAAAAACTGTAAAGCATTACCTGAAAAACACTGTTTAATGCCACCAGCCCGGCTGCATACTCACGGCTTCCTTCCGCAAGCTCATTCCAGACCAGAACCATGGCAATACAGCGTGCGAGTCCGATCAGGATCAAGCCGATCATGTACTCTGGATGGTTTGGAAGAAAAATAATGGCAAGAAGAAACATCAGTACAGGCCCGATGATCCAGTTCAAAATCAACGAAACGGTCATGACTCTGGTGTTTCTGAACACCTCCCTCATTTTGTTGTATTTCACTTTGGCAAGTGGTGGATACATCATCAGGATCAATCCAATAGCAAGTGGAATGTTGGTTGTACCGCTGGAAAAGGTATTGATGTAAGCTGGAATCGATGGCAAAAAATTGCCAAGGCCTACACCAAAAGCCATGGCGATGAAAATCCAGAAAGTTAAATAGCGGTCCAGAAAGCTGAGTTTCTTTCGGTTAGCGGCAGGGGTGCATTGTGACGCAGACATAAGTTTGGCTGTTGGCGAATAGTGATTAGCCCGATGGCTGTTCAATCTCCGTAGTTTTGTATTAAATCGGTTTTGACTAAACAAGCTGACCGGAAACTGATTTATCAAAGATTTTTCTTCACAAAATCTTCACAGAAATCTCGGATCATTTCCCTGACAGCCCGAAATTCTTGCTTCACTTCATCGTCACTACCGCTGGCTTTGGCTGGATCCGGGAAATTGTGATGGAATTTCTTTGCTTCGGTAGGTAAATATGGACAACGCTCTTTGGCATTGTCACAGACGGTGATCACGAAATCGAAGTCGATGTCAATGTATTCTTCAATGTTATTAGAGGTATGTCCGGAAATATCAATCCCATCTTCGGCCATGATCGTTATGGCTTTCGGATTGACACCATGAGTTTCCACCCCGGCACTGTAAACGAGAGCTTTTTCACCGGAAGATTTTCTGAGATATCCTTCTGCTATCTGGCTGCGGCAGCTATTGCCCGTGCAGAGCACTAATATTTTTTTCATGGGGGTTGCTTTCGGCCGCCAGCTATCAGCAGCCGGCAGCATTTTTAAAATTGATTTACATTGTAAGAGGGAAGAAAGCGCACTGTAAGCAAAGTGTTCGGAAAGCCGATAACAGCTAATCAATTCCTGATACCTTACTTCTTCTTTCCAGAAAATTAACACTTCGCCAGACTCCGTTCATTTTTCCAATGTTTTCCCGAAATCCAATGAGCCTAAAACCGTTACTGGCATGAAGATTCATACTCGCCAGATTTTCCGGGAATATTCCGGCCTGTAAGGTCCAGTAACCCCTCATTTCGCTTTGCGTGATTAAGTGTTTCAAAAGCATATCGCCAATCTTTTGTCCTCGGAATCTGCTTCCTACATACACGCTTACTTCTGCTACGCCCGCATAAACACATCTGCCGGACACAGGGGTAAGAGCGGTCCATCCAGCTATTTCGCCTTCATCAGATACAGCGACAAACCGCAGGTCTGTTGTATGAGACCTATCCCAAACCTCCCATTCCGGCGAACTACTTTCCAGTGTGGCCTGTCCGGTTGCGATACCTTCAGCATAAATCTCACGGACAGCCGTCCAGTCAGTTGCCTCAAGAGTGCGAATCAATATCATATGAAATAAACGTTAGGATTTTCTTTTTTTACGAATCGGCGAAAAGATGATAGGCAAAGGATATGGCTATCAGGTCTTTAACAACTTCCACAACCAGGTGTGCAGCTTTGGTTTTTAGCCCCGATTGTCTCTAATACCAGTGCTTGTTTTACTGATGTGACCGTATTGGCAGCAGGCGTGCAACATTCTTCGCCCGATGGCGTCGTTCCACAGCTCCCTCCTCTTGTGATGGCTTTGCATTGTGTATAGTCCGCTGCCAGCTTCACAGTGAAGCAATCTCCTTGTGAAACAAATTCTGACGGGTACATCTGGCGCGTATCAAACTTTGAATTACCAAATTCGATTTTAACTGTTCCAAGAGGATTGAGTGGAAGCGATTTTTCAACCAGATTTATGATGGATAATGCCTTGCTGACCTTCATCGCATGGTCTGTTTCTGCTACCGATGGCTCCCAAAGCTGGACGATAACTTCCGTCCAGCTATTGATCACCCCTCCGCAATCCACCGAAACAATCGGAGCTTGTTTGATCTCGGTAATGTGATAAGACGCGTCGACATATAGATTTTCAGCATACTGAAATTGAAGTACCATATCAGGATTTTCAATAAGCCTATTTTTAAACGCCTGCCAGCTGATTGGAATTATATTATTCATTGCTATGTTACGATAATTGGAAATGAAAAATGTTTCACCTAAAATTAGTTGCAGCAGGTTACTGCAACTTCCGATTCGAAAATTTCTCCGAATATAGCCTTAGCTTCCCGCCAAACCGTTTCATTGATACAATAACAGACCCTGGGCGGGTTAATCTCACCATGAAGAATACCGATATTTTTCAGTTCCTTTAAATGCTGTGATACGGTTGCCTGCGCAAGCGGCAATACTTCAACCAGATCACCGCACACGCATGATTTTTCTTTCAATAGATGTTGGATAATTGCAATACGCGCCGGATGAGCAAGCGCCTTAGCCAAATCGGCTATACGGTTTTGCTTATCGGTAAAAACCTGTGTCTTTGTAACTCCCATAACCCAAAGGTAAGAAGTATTTTTATTATCGCAATAATACGATTAACAATAAAATAAAAACTTTTATTTTACCTGATCTGAAAAGTACTGAAAAACTCAGGTGTATGGGTAAGGCGTTCGGTTTTTAAATTTAATATTAAAGAACGTAACTAAAACTCTTTATCACCAAACTCTCTTGCCACAAGTCGGAATTTGCTCGAAATCTGGTTAAGATTAGAACTAAAGTTGATAGGAAACACATGGTCTGATGGATATACTTCGTGGTAGAAGTAAACCCTTTCTCAACAGTGGTGATCTTGCGTTAGTTAAATCCAAGGAAGCTTTAAATCCATATTCTCCAAGACAAAGCCGCAGCAAATTTTCCCTTCATGGATGTTTTTTTGATAGAAGCGCCCGGATTAATAAATCGGTAGCCTTCGCATTATATAGAGACGTTTTTTGAAAGGTAATGCAATGTAGCTGGAGTTGCATGGGTTAGGGAAACCGGCAGGTCGTATTGGTATTGATCGAATAATCAGACGGGAAGTATTCGTCCGGCGTGCCTGGGATAATCAAATATCGCATTAAAAAAAAACGGCACAATTTTTTATCTAATCCATCAATCTTATCTACCCTTTTAATGCAAGAATTTTACAACCACAAGTTTCAATTTAATGAATCTGTATACTCTGCTCCGGAAAAGGTACTGGATTGGGTGACAAGAAATTGGGATGTTAAAAACGATAACTTGTGGTGGGGACAGGGCTGGCAACAGATTCTGTGGTATGCACCCCAAAGCATTCATTCCATCAGTTCATGGCGCAGTAACATACAACCAACGGACTTGGAACATGTATCAAAAACTGTGGATCAAGCGTTTTCAGCTCAGATTAGAGAATGTGTAAGTACTTACAGATTTAAAAAATCTAATGGAAGCTACGTCAATGTAGAAGATACGATTTTAATTGCGTATACTGGCATTGAACCAGTTTACCTGACGGGCATTATGCAAATTGCGTCGTCGGTAGAAACAAAATTTTCCGCGGAGAAAAACTCATTCATTTCGCTTACCCTGGAAGCCTCAGGTTCGGGTCATTCACACTCGGACTTGACACGGATGAGCTTATATACTCTCCGAACTTTTCCAAAATTCTTACCGGCAAATCGGACTATCTCGCCAGCCGGCAGATCTTTATTGAACACATACATCCCGATGATCTGACGGTACGCAAAAAAGCATATAAAATCGCTGAAGAGTCTGTTGTACTAAGCTACGAAGCAAGGTTCATCTGAAAAAACCGCTCTGTGCACTGGATCAAGATTGTCGCCAAATATGTCTATGATCACCTTGGAAAGCCCGTTTCTATTACCGGCATTGCCATGGATATCTCAGAAAAGGTAGAGACGAACCATGCATTAAACGGGCTGAACGTGCGGCTGAGGAAACGATTCGGGAAAGTGAGGAGTTGTTTCGTAATATAACCGATGCACCCACAGCTGCTTTGTGGATTTCAGACCGACAAGGTGAAATTACCTATGTGAACAATGCATGGATCGAGTGGACCGAGGCGCCTCTGAAAATGAATCTGGGCAATGGCTGGCTGAATTTTCGTCGCGTTACAGGATGTAGATGAAGTCAAAGATACATTCCGGCAGAATTTAGACAACCGCGTTTACCATCAGAAACAGTTTTGCATTGTTCACCTTGACTCCACCTTCAGGTGAGTAGTTTGCAGAGGTAAACTTCAATACAACAGCAATCATGAGTTTACCGGATACATCGGTGCGGTGGTGGATGTGACAGACCTGGTTGATGCACAAAAAGAACTAAATGCGAATGAAGTGCTTTTACATTCGATGATCAGCCAGTCACCAGTAGCGATTGGCCTTTTTGAAACTGAGGCACTGGTCATAGAAAAAGCGAACCCGGCCTTGCTGACACTTTTTTTCAAAGATGAATCCGTTATTGGGC
>Ga0247815_10002324_pt1 | contig 14079 bp, 10 predicted proteins | sample UWRJL194509B1_FD_181014 | JGI IMG/M metagenome (GOLD analysis project Ga0247815, IMG submission 181014) | Plant litter microbial communities from Arlington Agricultural Research Station in Wisconsin, United States - UWRJ-L194-509B-1 | ecosystem: Environmental > Terrestrial > Plant litter >... | reverse complement strand
GCTTGGTAGTGCCCACCGACTATACCAAGGGCGTCGTGACTTTGCGCGCGTGTATGGCCGTCATATGTAGGCGGTTGGCCGTCCGTTGCGCGCCGCTGGTGTCCTGGTCCTCCGCTAGATACGCTTCCACTCGCGCTTCGCCCACTCCCGTTCCCACTCCCTCCAACAGCAACAACCTCGCTCTCCGCACTGTCACTTCTCATCCTCATCCCACTTGGCGGTACCACCAACCCATCATGTCCCGGCGGGCTGCCACTAAGCGTCAAGTTCGCTCTCAACGCCGGGCTGCCCAGACCCTTTGGACGCATACTTGGCGAGGGCGGAAGCGCGCGGCTGCGTATTCCCGGCGATGTGTTGCTCGGGAGCGCACGGCTGCGAACGCCTGGTGACGTGTTGAGCGCGGCGCCGCGGAGATGCGGTGAAGGCGCCCTGCCGCTACGGAAGGGGCTAGGGGAGCGCAGTCCGAGGCGAACAGGGCTTGGACTACGCATGGGACCAGGTCGGCCAGGAGAATGACCGGTACTGACGAGAGGCGGCGAGCCGCTGAAGACGGAGGGCATACTGCTGGACTCTGTGCGACTCTCCGCAGTGCTTGGTCGACCACCACGCCGGCGGGACACGGGAATCGGAGCAGTGGTGGCGGCAGTTGGAGGAGGCAGAGCTCCTCGATCGGTAGGCGGATGCTGCTGCTGCTGTTGCTGGAAGCCTGCTAGTTCGTCAGAATACATCTCATCACGACTGCATGTATACGCACCAGCACTCATGGGCTCCGGCGAGGCGACCTCCTCCTCTGCTTGCTCTTCCATCGCATGAGGGCTCGCACCTACGCTCGAGTTGCTCCTCGAATCGAACTGGAGGAAGCTGCTTCCCGCACTCAGTTCCGCCCTACCCAGCGGTGGCCGCAACATCTTGTTGTCGACCATCGCTGCCCGCAACCCATCATCAACCGCGCGCAGTCCCTGCTCGCCATCCGACACATCTTCGTTGTCGTCGGCGTCGATGCTTGTCTGCCTGCTGAGCTCGGCATGTCTCCACTCCGTCGCAAGCGGACTGTGCGCAAGAACTTCGCTACCTTTGCGACCTCGGTTATTCGGAGGTATTGGCCGTGCAGTACTGGCGGTCCCAGGTGTACCTGTAACCGAGCGCGAAGGCGTGGTGCTGGACGCGCTCGTCGCAGTAGTCGAGCGTGATGGCGTAGTTGCAGACGTCAACGTTGTCGAGCGCGAGGGCGTAGTCGAAATGGTACTGGTCGTAGCAGCCCGCGAAGGCGTCACAAGGGCTGCCATCGGAGGCCGTGGGGCGGACATGCCCGTCAGCTGGAGATCACTCGAGACGCTGCGCGGGCGTGGACGAGGGCCTGGTACGGTCGCCGCCTGGTACGGGTGTGTGCTTGCGAGAATCATATCAGACTCGCTCGCCTCACGTGGGAGTGTGCTCTGGACAGGTGACCCGTTCGAGCTCGTATCTGGTTGCGAGCCTAAATCAGCGCGTCAGCCCTCCCGCCTTCTCGAGAACCAGATTCCCCAAGAACGTACCATTTGTGCTCGAGCTGGCAAACGTCGTCTGCCACGCGCTGGGCGTGTTCGCAGTGCTTGGTCCCAGCGAGCTCAAGCCCTCGCTGTCAACATCTCCAGCATCACCCTCGGCGTCGTCCAGTTCACTATCGGAAGAGTCGGGTGCTTGACGAGCTGCAAAGACGCGATCAGTTCCCTTCGTCCTCCACCTCCCACCCAACGCACCTTTCCCCGCGGCGTTCCCTGCAGCACTCGCACCCATCCCGCTGTTCGCGAGCGCCATCAAGTCGCCACTCGGTTTCCTAAACAAGCTGAGGAGCCCGCCCTTGCTACCAAGCTTGCGAAGACCGCGACCGACGCGAACATATCCATCCGGCGCAGCTTGAACTGCCGCTATGAAATCAAAGCCAGTCAGCCTCTATCGGCACCCCGCCAGACCTTGTCACACACGTACCTGCCATGGAAGCAAAGCCGCCAGAGCCACCATCCGAGTCTTCGCCCGCGCTTCTCGGTCTCCTACTTCCACGCAACAGTGCAGGCGGGACGTTAGCCGGGTTCGAAATGTCAGGCAACGACGGCCGTCGCTCGCTCGCCGCGGGCAACGGGAGGAGCGGGTCGGAAGGCTGCAGATACACAAAGTCAGTGCCAGCCAAATACTCTAAGCTAGGAAGAGGTACGAACCGAGTAGTTGGGATTCGCCGGTCCGTGCGGGTTATGTCTTGACCGATGCGGGCTGGGCGGGAGGAACCCCGTACTCGTCGTCCCCGTCGAATGGTCAGACTCCTTCGACCCAGTCGTTCCACGCGAAGGGATACGCCTCAACACGTCCGCCGTGCCGAGCGGTCGAGCTGCGAGGAAGACATACCATCAGCACCCGAGGCAAGCCAAAGATATAAGAGAAGCAAATGACACACCTCCCAACGTCAGACTCCCACCGGCGCTAGCTGTCCTCCGTAGACTTCCTTCTCGCGGTGCGCTGCTCGCAAAGCCCGGCCCCATGCTTCCGAATTCGTCGTATATTCCCGTGGTGCCGTTGCCTGTGCCTGAGGTGCTCCCGAACGAGCCATTTGAGCGCGAAGCATGTGAGTGCACGCCGAACCGTGACGACACGACTTCGCCGCTGCCAAACGTAAGCGTCAGCCGCGCTCTTTATGAGGCGCCATCCACAGTGACAAGACGTACCGTAGGTCGGCCGGCGTGGCCGCGTCGAGTTGCGCCTGCACCTGCTGCCGAACGAGCGCCGGACTGGCCTGATTTGACCCGCTCGGGTGTATTGCTATCCACGCCTCGAGTGTCGAGACGATCTAGGTTTCTTATAAGCAACGTCACGAGAAACGAAATGGAAAGACGTACATCGTCGTGCCCTCCTTCCGCCGCCAACTCAACAGGCGTCACACCATGCTTGTCGATCGCCTCGGCCTTCGCACCCCAGCTCAGCAGCAAGCCAACGATATGCGTGTGTCCGTTCGCGGCGGCGAAATGTAGTGGCGTCGCCCCTGAGCGTCCACTGGTATGATGGGTCGGATCTGCGCTGGACGAGCTGGACGAGGTCATGTCAACATAGCGCAACGAAACAGGTAATCATACCAAGACGTACCCGCTCGCACTCGTCCCCGCCATTGCCAAAGAACTCCCCTTCAAACTCGTCGGACTCGCCAACTTGTCCAATTTATGTCGATGTGGTTTTTTACGCGGTAATCTAAACCGCACGTCAGCTCCAGCAAAGGTACCCGTGCCCAAGCCGCCGCACCTTACAGCATTGACATCTGCGCCGTTGCTCAGCAATAACCGGACGACAGCGTCGCTTCCACCCGCGCAGGCCGCGTGGATGGGCAAGACGCCATCGAGGACCGAGTTGACGGGCTGGCCTGCGGAGAGGGCGTACTTTGCAAGGCCTATGAGAATGAGCGCATAGTCAGCGTTGTCGCTCTGATGAGTCGCGAGGGAAGTGTGCGTGGAACAGCGACGAGCGAAGGCGGGAACGATCAGAGCAAGAGCAACAACGGTGCCTAGATCAAGATGGTCATGCACGACAGGGATGAGCATCACAGGTACAGCCACGACCCGGGATCACAGACCAAGAACACTCTTGACGTGATGAATACACACACATCAGGGCGACCAAGCACGACGCGATGAATTGCGAGATTATCAAACAACCGCCGACCGCGGTGGTCCTCAATCGCGGGATATCGGGACTGCAAGAAGTCCGGCATCCGTGCAAGAATGCGAACAAGCATAGGGAACGGCGGAACGGCGGAACGGCGGAACGAACAGCGTCGGCGGACAAGCGACGATGACGAGACGCGAATAAAACAGACACAACACAACAGCGAAGGAGGGCAGCGGGGACAAGATCGGGTTAGACGAGGTGCGAGAAGACGATTGACATCCGAACGGAGGGAACGCATCGGCGGTGTTGGGCGACAAGCAACACGAGAGTGAGAGCGCGAGGTACAGTGACGAGTGACGACGCCACTGACGCCAAGAAATGCCTAGACCAGCGCCACCCGCGGAGATGCGATGTACGTGCAGTTCAAGGCCAGGGTCGGGAGCACGGACAGGGTTATCAGATCGACGCGGCGGTACCGCGCGCATGAACACGCCGCGGGAAATCAGGGCGCGCGTCAGAGACAAACACATAGACGTGAAGGTAGAGGACAGGCAACACCTACGAACCACACCAAGACGCAGCAAGCTCGCAAGCGATGAGGAAAGAGCACACGCAAGGGTCTCACGCGCCACTTTTGCGAATCTGGACCATACGCAGCAAGAAGCGGTCCCGCGCGCCGAACACTTCCGACGACAGCGTAGATCAGATCAGGGGGCGGGGATATCGGATTCGTGGGAGAGCGCCGGACGCGGGTGGGTAATGGTCCGTGGAAGAGGGGTGTCGGGAAGGAAGAAGAGGGGGACACGTGACCGAGCAGACGAGGAGAGGGTGGGGCGGGCAGGGACACTCTCAGAAGAATGCAAGACAGGACGAGGGTGGCGGGCATCGTGGCAGCCGGACCAATCCATGCCCACCAGAATCAAGATATAGCAAGATACTTACCGACATTGCCAGATGCGCAGGCATCATGTAGGCCGTGGTAGGCGTCTGTTGAATATAAAGTGGTTTGTAGGTGGATATGCGGGGTAGCGCAAGTGCCGAGGGCAAGGGGTGCCCATGTGAGGAGACGAGTATCGCCGAGGTGCCGCGCAGCACAAGCGCGTGCCAGCAGCACACAACGCAGGTCCATTAGATGTCCAGTTGAATTCAAAGATAAGGAGTGGGTTGAGTGGGCATGGTTGAGCGCATCATCGGCCCAGCGCAACGACCGAGAACAATATTGAAGGTCCGCGTCGATAAGGGTCGCCAGGGACATACATGCGTGCGCCATGTAGACCATAATATGACGCAAGTGATAAGCCGAGTTGGACGAAGCACAGCGCGCGAGGAGAGTCAAGCCAGGCGCAACCGATGACCGCATCATCATCCAACATTCAAGACAAAGCAATAACAAAGCCAAGACATCATCAGCATAGCATCCCAACGCAGCTCTAATGAAACACTCACACTCGGTAGCGACGTTGGGGTACTTTGACCCGCCACGCGACGAGCCAGCCATCCCACTCTCACCGTCAGCCCCAGCCGCACTACCACTCCCACTAGGTCGTGTTTGTCCACGCGGCGCCGTCTTGCGGGATATTCAAGCAAGTGGCGGTAGTAGTATAGGTTCGCGCGCGCTGTTTATGTGCGCGCGATCGCTGGACCAGGCACAGGTACGCGAGATCCGTAGATATGTGCGCGCAACAGTCTACGCGCACAGTACGAGCGCGATGTAATAGACCTAAGAAGAAGAACGCGTGCGCTGGTGAAGCAGCTGCGCGATGCCGGCCCCGTTCGCGGGTTCGCGGGAAGAGGCAAAGAAGGTCTCCGCTCCTGCACCCGGCCCCGCGCCGGCTCTCTCCAATCCCAGCTCAACCAACCTCAGGCTGCTTACCACCCGTCACTCACAACTACCCCGTACACAATGGACCCTGAAATCCGCAGAGTGTGATCTGACATAACTTGTGCGTAGGTAATTCGAGCCCTCGAGGAACCTTGCCTTGTTGTGTCGCTGACACAAGGGCGGCCGATCGCCTGACGCGCGATGCTCTCTCGACACCCGGCCCGGGGGGTCAGCCGGCCGCCCACTCGCACCGCACCGCGCAGACATGTTGTAGAGGTTCGGCGATGGAGGTGTGAGGGTCTATGCTTTCGCATCCCGGCGTTCATGTGGAATTCTGCAGGAGGTGGTGCTTAACGTCATCAGAATGAAGGAGCCAGCCGCAGGCAGGAGGCTGGTCGGAGTTTTATTTATACACAACGTTCAGGACGTACCTCGCCGTTGGTCTTTCCAGATCAGCATATCATACAATGAGACTGCGTAACAAATCTTGAGCGACTTATATTGTCAAAAAACGCGTAATGTGTCCCTCATTCCTCACGTCACAGATCATTGCCTGTTCCACATCTGTCGCACCCACTGATCACTGGGTGTACCACACATCGAATCCAGCAAAGTACAATTAGACATCGATCTATCAATATAGCTTGTTACAGTCAACGGTGCTAAACAGTGAAGCAGAGAGTCGTATACAACGCAAGGGCATGTATGAGTCAAACATGGGATAGGTGTACATGCAGAAGAAATGTTCAATCTAACAATAGCAGGATTGTTACCGCAAGTGCATACAGGACATCTGAAAGTCACATTCGGGTGCCACCGAAACCAGTGCCTACGACCGATCACCAAGCCAGCATTTCGTCCAATTCTCCCCACGATGCCACTTCCCCTCCGTCTTGACTTCGACTCGGTGGGTAGCAATCAGAATTCTGCAGCTCGGCAGCTTGAGGAAGGATCGGTACTCTTTTGGCACCCACAGAAGCAGCTCCCCCGCTTCACCCAGCAGCCATCCATTCCACAACCCTCTGCATTCCACCGCTCCTGAGATATCCATGTCATCATCCAGTGACTGTGCCTGCGCTGCTTCGATATCCCAGACGCGGATTGTCGAGTCCTGAGAGCCTGAGACGAGAGACTTCCTGTCTGGCATAAACACTATCGAATAAACCTCAGATTCATGCCCGTGTAGCACGGCAAGTCTCGTTCCCGCCTGCGCATCCCAGATCCTTACAGTGCGGTCCATTGAGCAGGTAGCGATAGCAAGGCCGTCGCTAGAGTAGGCAACAGAAGTGATTTCACTAGTGTGTCCTTCTAGAGTCATATCCTGCTGCCTCGTAGCAATGTCCCAGACGCGAGTGATCCCATCGTGGCCGCCGCCGCTCAGTAAGTGCGTACCGATGGGTGAAAAGGCAATCGGATGGTTCCAGCTCAAACTTTCGCTCCTGCAGAGAGGCGCGCACGTTTGCTGACCGGTATATGTGTTCCAAAGATGAATTCGTCCATGCAGATTGCCAGCGGCAAGTAATCTACCGTCAGGAGAAAATGCGACCGAACGTGTGTATCTGCTGCACTGCAACGGTCCAATTGCCGATTCCTGGTGGCTTTCTACGTCCCAGATGCGCACAGTTTCGTCTTCAGATGCGGAGGCGAGCCATAGAGAGTCAAATGAGAAGGTCACTACGATGACGTCTGCCGAGTGACCCCGAAGCGGCTCGCCAATCGCTTCTCCCGTAGGTACATCCCAAAGATGTACAGTACTGTCCCGAGATGCTGAAGCAACGACACGGAGATCTGATGAGATCCCCACGCAGGTGACATGTCGATCGTGTCCTACGAGAGCTGGGAGCTTTGGCTCGCCGTTACAAGCATCCCAAATACGAACCGAGCCATCAGCCGAATCAGACACAATGAAGGCACCATTATCGGACACAGCAACTGATCTAACGCCGCTGGTATGTGCTTGAAATGATTGAGCTGCCTTCTGGCCGACGCCGACGCCGGCGTTCCAGATCTGAATAGTATCATTGCTTGAAGGCAAGGCAATATACAAGCCGTCAGGTGATAGCGCAGGGGACCCATATTCCAGTTTGCCGTGAAACACCACTGGATCACGGTCACCAACATCAGGATGCAGATTCCAGAAATGAATGATTCTGTCTGTTGACATAGACACAAGTGATCTGTCATCCGGCGAGAATTGGACCCATTTAACACTCGCTGAGTGACCACGAAAAGTCGAAATCACTATTCTGGTCGTCATGTCCCAGAGCTCGATGGTTGAATCATGGAGACCCGCGGCAAAAGTCATGCTGTCTGTGGAGAAGCATATACTCAATACGCCTACTTCGTGGCTGAGAACATCCACAGCCACTGGATTGCCTGTTCCGACGTCCCACATCTGTGTTTTTTTGCCAGAACATGATGCCATGGTTGTACCGTCTGGCGAGAATGCGACTGTGTGAGAGCCACTTGTTTCGCACGTCACCGAAACAGGCTGACCTGTCTCGGCCCTCCAAAGGCGCAAGCCGTCGTACGCCACAGATGCAATGAGACTATCGTCAGGAGAGAATGCAACTGAATTCACCCGGTTTTGGTGTCCCAAAAGTCGCCGTGGTGGGTCCCGATGAGCTTCAAGGTTCCATATGCACACAACGCCAGCAATAGTTCCCAAGGCGAGGCTCTTTCCTGACGCAGCAAAGGCCACAGACAACACTATGCCATCCTTGCTGACAAAGGGCAGCATTGACTCGTAACCGGTCCGCGTGTCCCAGATGCGCACAGTCGTATCAGCTGAACTTGAGGCGAGACGTCCATCAGGGAGGTACGCCATCGATATGATAGAGCCTGTATGTCCCGCGAGCGACATGACCACTTGTCCACCATGACTGTCAATGCCGAATGTCTCAACGAAGACCAGCCCAGTGCACTGCGCTAAAAACGACGCGCTGATCCGCGAGCTACGTGCTGCAAACGGCAGCGCCGACAGGTAGATATGCGGCGCGCTTTCCTCAATCGCCTCCTGTGACGATACCACGAAGCTATTGGCATCGCGCATGAATCGTGAAATATCAGTTGACCGCACCTATATGGCGGGTAAGAGACGGGACTGAGTATCAGGTTACGTGGTAACGCACCAGTGTACCTGCAAGGTTCAACATTGCACCAGCCCGCTGTACCTGGCCTAGAACGCTCATCACCTCCAACCAAAATAATAGTTGTGAGCGAAATATGTCGTCGATGTCACGTTCCATTTCCCACGGTTGTGAAAGATCGGTGAGGTGGTAGACCCATTGCAAGCACGCGTACTCGAGAGAGTATGTCAAACTGTCGGGCTTCGTCAGCGAGTTGGGCTCAAATGATGAGCGACTCTGGGAGATATTGAAGTGAAGGCGTTTCCCCATGATTATGAGACATCCTCTTGCCAGAGCCTCGTCGCCGAGCGCTGGAATGATACGAAGCTCTGTAGCTGCACGCTCGAACAGGTAGTCTCCGAAAGAAGCGTGAACTGTGCGTAGTCCGGGTTGTTCAGTCTCCTCTGGCACGTGCACCACCGAACGGAGACGCCGCAGAGTGTCTCGCAGATCGTCAGGAACCCATCCCAGAATTTCCGCCAGGGCATTGATCGATAATGGCATCTTGGCCCTCAGAATACATGCAAGTACCAGCTGAGTAGCCGCGAGTTCCTCTGCCTCGACCTTGGCAATGTTTGACGCTCGTGTGATGACAAACTCGTATACAGCGTCAAGCGGGCCGGTCGCCACCTGGCTGTCCTTCATTGCGTGTATGGCTGTTCGGAGGCGAGTCACTCTGCTTTTCACAGACTCGGTGTCGAGAACATATGTGACGACTGTAGAGGCGAAAATGAACAAACCATCTGCACGAGCGGCCAACGAGTCTACATCGGACTCGGAGTACCACTCGCCGTCAAGTGGATCCTTGGAGAAGGCGTCGTTGATGTACAGGTGGATGTCCTCGGTGACCTGCGCTTTGTCGATGGTGTGCAGTCGCAGAATACTGTTGTGATTTGCACTCGAAATCGGACTGGTATTGATGTGCGTCTCCGGTCGCGACGTGACGATGAACTTGAACTTGACCTTGCACGTGAGGGTCGAAATAGCCTGAAGCAGCGCTTTGACCTCGGTTTCATCGCTGCACTCGTCGAGGGCATCGATGACAAATACAACAGGGAGTGCAGAAGATTCCATTGCGGCCAATGGTCGCTGCAGCAGCGGGCCGATTTGAGTTGAGATGGGATTGAGAGCGGCGCTTGTGTCCGCATTGAGCTCAGCGGCCAATGCTGTCGCAAAGGCTGGCGAGATAGCTGCGAGTGTTGCCGCAAGCGTTGGTAAAATACAACGCGCGTCCATGAGCTTATTCACGTTGGCCGTGCGAGAGCAGAAGAAAGAACCACCAAATATCACATCGGGATTGTCTCCGAGCATGCGGCACAGCGTTACGGCGATCGATGTCTTACCTGTTCCGGCCAGACCGGCAAGCCAGAAGATACGCATCGGATCGCTGTTTGCCCACTCCACGAACATTGAAAGTAGGCGGATCCGGGTGCCGGGCAAGCAGCCAGCGTCCTCGGGCTGCGTCTTGTGCGACGCGGCGGCAACGAATCGTTGGCCCAGTTCTGAGTGGTTTGAGCTTCATTCCAGACCAATTATGACCACGCATACCAGTTTTGATCGTCTTCATGACATTCTCCTGTCATACAGCTTATGAGCACACACTTTGGTTGAGCTGGGAATTGTACCAAACCTCTTTCTTTGTGAGATAAACATTGTTGACGACTGGGTTGTAGTTCAGGACCTGTCCGCGATAGTTGTACGTCTTGTTTTTATTTTTATTCGATATGACCTGCAACCAGTTGGCCCGACGTGGGATACCCAGTGCGTGCCGACGCACCTGCATCTGGCCCGGTGACACATTCGATGGCGACAGAGCTACTTCTGTCGAGACGTGAGAATAGCTTCTAGCGGAAGCTCCGATAAGCTGACCTTCCATGGCCTGTCCAAGGTCAGGATCTGGTGGCACTGGCGTTTGCGAACGCAAGCCCGAGCGACTGTCGCTGATGAGCTGCACGACCTTCTCTTTGGCTTTCTTGAAACCTTTCTTCATTCTCGGTGTTGCTTGGGGTTGTTCTGGCGGTGAGGACGTTTATCCGAGGAGGGAGTACAAGAGCAAGCAGGAACACGCGTGTCCCTGTTTGCTAGCCGCTCGATCCCCGCTAGGCGCCCGAACTCATCTCCGATTTTCTTGCTCCAATCTCGTCACATGAAGCGAGACAGGCCATCTAGAAGAGGCCGAAAGCGGCTTGCTATCCACTCGCTCGCGTAGTCGCTCGACCCAACTTGAACCGCTACGCGGACGAAACGACTGTAACAGTTGCCCTCACCTAACACCGTCGATACTTGGAGGGATCGAATAGATCGAACATCCCGTTTCGATGATGTCAGCTTGTGTAGGCCAATTCACTCGCAATGTACTCATCCATTCATCACGTGTTCCGTCTCATTTTATCATTTGCTTTGGCTTGATCGTGTTTGGTTACGACTTCAACTCCTCGTCGGTACCCCCTTCGGGTCTCAGGTCCTAGACTACTAATCCAAGCACACTTCGCATGTATCTTACTCGCACTTTGTGAAATTCGATGTCCAGTTTATTGATGTGCCTAATTCGAAATCATACACGAGACCGAGGAATATACAGCGTGCACAGTCCGTTCTCAAACTAGGGACACTGGGGATAAGAGTCTACGATCGCGAGCGATGGTTGACGCTGACGGCAACGTCGACAGTAACTCGCCGACATGGCGCACGATGCATGGTGGCAGGGAAGGACACCGTGAACACGTGGCTCAAAGAAGGCAAATAAGGATAAGGTACGAAAGCCGATGTCGGGCGCAAGTGAGCACCGCAAAAACGAGAGAATCGGCCCATCGTAAGCACAGCAAGCCTGCCAGGAACCATGCAGGTGATAAGGGAGATGTGAAAACGACAGACCACACCCGAAGACGAGCAGAATTGCACGGCAGACCCACATAGCCTCGATCAAGCTCAAGCTCTGCGTCGCGCGAAGGGTTATTGCAACTGGAGGCATGCAGTGTGCGAATGCGCCTTAGGTGACATCGGTGTTCTGCGCCAGTTGGGCAAAGGATGCACGGAGAACAAGGTGCAAACATAAAGGGAACGAGCATTGGAGGGGGACAATGAGGAAGGGACATTGGGTCGGGCAATGAAGACGGGCAAGAACGAAGCGAAAAGAGCATGGCGCGGGATAAGGAAGGAGGCAAGTGGTGTCAGCGGTTACTAGGAAAGAGAAATTCGTCAATAGATGAGGTGCGGGGGGAGAATGAAAGGTGTACCGCAGGAGGTCAACACCGAGAATGCGAGCAAGCTTGTTCGCGACAGTCGGTTGAGCGTCGTGTTGTCTGAAATGGCCGACCGCGAGACACGAGAGATTGTACCTGAAGTACTGCCGCAGAGGGTGTTGGCGAGGAGGATGAACTCAATGCAGAGGTATGTGAGGAGCAAGAAACAAAAGTCATGCAAGGATCGTCAGTAACGACGTGGACAGTCGAACTCGAGCGCACCCGCTTGCGTTCGTCCAGACCACCACCGAAGAGCCCCTAGGTTTTCCAACTTAGGGACGATGTAGCCTGATAAATGATACTCGGTGTCGAGTGTCAGTGCTGGACGAACGGAACAGATTCGCCCACCACCCACGCACCTTGCAGCCACCCTTTGCTTAGCACGCGCCAGCCGACAGTCTTGCTTGCGCCGGTATACTCCACGTAGAGTGGCAAGACGCCTTCAAGGACCAGAGTGCGGGGCCGTTCTTTGTAGAAGACAAATCACGCGTGAGTTATCGGGTTGTTGGCGGCGTACGTCCGCAAAGACGGCGCAGTGAATGTGAAAGCTGGCGACGTTGACCTAACCGTGTTCAGAGTAATGAAACAACAAAGGCAGCACTAGATCAGCATCGCCCTCACATACAACACTAGCAAGCCACTCACTCGGTCGCGGTGCCAGGGTACTTTGACGCGCCACGCGATGAGCCAGCCACCCCCTGCTGCACTACCACTCCCAGCAAGTCGTGCTCGTCGACGCGGCGTCGTTTTGCGTATCAGTGAAGCGACTGGTAGAGGTGTTACAAGTTCGCGCGCGCTGTTTATGTGCGCGCAATCTTTGGTGTTGGTACTACCAGGCACAGGTCTGCCAGCTCCGAAAATGCACGGGCAACAGTGTACGCGCACAAGACGAGTGCGAGGCTGCAAGGTAAGGAGAAGGAGGACGCGCGCTCTGGTTGAACCAGCTGCGCGATGCCAGGTTCGCGGGAAGAGGTAAAGGGGTCTCCACTCCCACATCCGGCCCCGCCCCGGTCTGTCTGATCCCGGTTCGACTCAACCTCAGGCTATCACATTCCCCAAACACAAGGGTCCCTGAGACCCGCAGAGTAGTCATTCCTTCTGCGTAGGTGATTGGAGCCCCCGACGAAACTTGTCTTGGTCTTTCATTGACACAACAGTGGTCGATTGCCTGACGCGCGATCTCTCGTCTCAATACCAAGCTTGCGGCAGGCTGCACACCCGCATCGCACAGACACGAGATAGCGGTTCGACACCAAGGGGCAAAGATTCCATGCTTTTGCACATCGCGGTCGTGTCGCATTTGCACGAGGTGCCGCTTAACGTCATCAGGATGGAAGGGTAGCCGTGGGCAGGAGGCTGGTCGGAGTTTGATCTTCTCACAACGTGTATAACGTACCTTGTTGCTGGCTTTATCCAACCGTAATATGATACACTACCTGCGAGATTATGACTCACGAGCGACTGATACCATCACAAGACACAAAACACGCATTGACAAGCTCACTACTGCCACAAACTCATTGTCTGATCGCGCCAGTCACCTTGAATGTCGTCACTTTCACGAGCATTTCATAGAACGAAAGAAAAGAACAGACAAAACCGAAAAATCCAATCTGCTGCTGCCAAAACTCTGTTTGCGGCGAACCTCGCAATTCAAGCGGACATTCATGCCGATGATGTGATCATCGACATTTGTGTTGACACAGACCATCATGTACTTCGTGTCGAATCGAACAAAATAGATGTAGACCTAGACATATGTTGGCAGCCCAGCGGATACACAGGGTTAGCAGGCTTCTACGACCAACATTCCTTACACAGCGAACCAGTCAGGCGTATACAATGCACGGGCACGCCTGAGCCAAACATGGATATTTCTACATGCAGATGCTGTGTTCAACATAGGCGTAGCCAAAGCGTTGATGCAAGTGTGTCACCAAAACCACTGCCTACGATCGATCACCAAGCCAGCACTCGGTCCAATTCTCCCCACGATGCCACTTCCCCTCCGTCTTGATTTCAACTCGGTGAGTTCCAATCAGAATCCTGCAGCTCGGCAGCTTGAGGAAGGCTCGGTACTCTTTTGGCACCCACAGAAGTAGCTCCCCCGCTTCACCCAGCAGCCATCCATCCTGCAATCCTCTGCGTTCCACCGCTCCTGAAGGCTCCATTTCATCATCCAGTGACTGTGCCTGCGCTGCTTTGAGATCCCAGACACGGATTGTCGAGTCCCAAGAGCCTGAGACGAGATACTTCCTGC